>OCVV011359944.1_pt1 | contig 104980 bp, 181 predicted proteins | sample 1539721 | NCBI WGS metagenome assembly OCVV01 (sample SAMN02144230, study PRJEB22623) | gut metagenome | biome: sheep rumen | host: Ovis aries | place: New Zealand
ACGATCGTCCACGCTGGCTACCAAAAAAAATAATCCCCTTATAGGGGAATATTTCTTGTCAAAATCATCCACGCACATTGCGAAAGGTGAATTTCTCTACCATCAATTTCAAGTGCGGTATATTTAATATCCTTATCATAATGCTTGAAAGTTATTTGATTTCCATAAAAAAGCATTAAAGGTTCTTGGTTTAAATTTGAAATAAGCAGGATTTGCTGTTTATCTCTATAGGCATCTTGAATCCAAGAGGTGGTTAAGAAAAAATCTTCAGTGTGCGCACGGAAGTGCGGAATGTCATCATCGTATAAAGTAAAAAGTTGATTGTGAAAATGTATTTTTTGTTTCTCCGATGTTATAGTAATCCATTTATCAGCTTTTACTTCAGCAGAAGAAAAAACAAATTTTAACAATGTTTCATTATTTCCTGTAAATGTCCTAAGCTTTATCATATAAATATTATATCATAAAATTATAAAAAAGAAAAGGCCAGGGCGCCATTAAGCCCCGGCCGCAAATGTAAAAGGTAGTAGATTAACTACTACCTTTTACCCAATAATACAAAACATCTAGAAAGGAATAAAACACCAAATTCGCAGAGAGTGCCGACGACAGGAGTCGAACCTGCAACCTACTGATTACAAGTCAGTTGCGCTGCCAATTGCGCCACGTCGGCATATGGTGGCGGTCTATTTAAGAGCAATCACGCGCGACTAGAGATTTCTTAGTTCCAGCAGTATCTATTTAGCTGTCATAGACTTACTGGCTACTGCATGCTCTGCCCGCCATATGTTTAAAGTCGCTTTAACAAGGCACTTTTGGATTTTTATACGCGCTCTCCCAACTGAGCTATCTTACCGATGAAGGTAGGAGTGAGACTCGAACTCACGACCTCGGGATTACAAGTCCTATGTCTGTAAATTTTTGCTGAATGTGCCTTTAATTGAGGTATATATATGGTTTTTAAAAAGTGACACCAGCGGGATTCGAACCCACATTACCTGGCTGAGAACCAGGGTTCCTGAACCATTAGAAGATGATGCCATATGGTACTGCGTAGGGGGATCGAACCCCTGTATCCTGGGATGAAAACCCAGTGTGTTCACCGCTTCACCAACGCAGCATATTTCAAGTCGCTTGTTTTTGGGTTGGAATCGAACCAACAATTCTTAATTTTGCAGATTAATGACTTACCCTTTAGTCTACCAAGAGATTTTTGCTGTAAGCGACTTTTGTTTATGGCGACCGCATTGGGAATCGAACCCAAATCACGTCATAGAAAACCGGGTATGCTATGCACTCTAGTTAACCACCATTACACCATGCGGTCATATTGATGCACTTTAAGGATTAGTGCGAACCTTTTTATGGCGGCCCCGACGGGACTCGAACCCGCGACCTCCGCCGTGACAGGGCGGCATTCTACTCGACTGAACCACGGGACCGCATGTTGCTGCAACTTATACGGAGTTGCCAACCGCCAACTTTCGTATGGGTACGCCGCAATTTTGCGGAAAGTGCGAATGGGGTGACTTGAACACCCGACCTCTCGCTTATCAGGCGAACGCTCTAGCCTGCTGAGCTACACTCGCATATTCTTTAACTTCTTCCTTAACCTTACATATATATTATAATATATTTTTTTAAATTTTTCAAATAAGAATTAATTAACTGGGTGTGCAGTTTCAATCACACGCATCTGTTGTGGGTTGCATCGAAGATTTTGGAGTAGTCTTACAACGGATTGGATACCGACGCTCCTGACGTGTCTCTCGTCCGTGTCCCACAATAACAGCTTTATTTTCTTACTGGCTTTTAATGCTTGCCTACCAGTTAATTACGGAGCGCAACCTCCGCGCGCAGGTGACTTTACCTGGAGTTCCCCGACTTACCGGTTATCCACTAATTACTGTCTATAAGAATTAGTATCGGGTGGTGGGAATTACTTTTCTAACTTAATAATTGCAGATTCATTATCTACATCAGTACAGAAGTAAATGCCATCTTTGGCAATAACATCCTTAGCAATATCTTGATACAGGGTAGAAGTAATGCCATGTTCATCACTAAGGTTATCGCTAAAGTACTGAACGACTTCTTTCTTGAAAACAACATATGTGATTGGCTGATTATAAAGTCCCTGAAATTCAGAAGAATGAGAGAAGATTGGATTACCTTCAAATGCTGCTGCATAAAGAGCGCCATTATTCATCTTTAATTTATTTGCGGGAATAACAGTTACTTTTACAAAAATTGACCCAAAAGACTTTTTTGGTGCTAAAATCTGAGTAAGAGCATCTGCTTTTGTTGGATTGTCAACATAGAGTTTAACCTCAAGATTATCTTCATCAAAAACAATCTTAATCTCAGGGTCTTTTTCAAAAAGAGCCTTAATTTCCCTTACATAGATATACCAGGGAGCGGATAACGATATTGTAAGTTTCTTGTCCATTGGTCTGTTCTCCTTATCTTTATATAAATATTATATAACATATTTTTATAAAAATCAACTATTTTGAATATTTATCCGCAATGGTAGAAGCCGCATATGAGTTAGGTTTAATTTCATAATCATAGCCAACCGCACGAACCCAACCTTCTAGCTCTTGGATATATTTGCTTGTTGGGCCATGTTCACCAATATCCATATGAATTGATAGGTGAATATGAGAAGTTTCCTCCTGGATATCAAGACCCCTATCTTTTAATTTTTCAATTAAGATTTCAGCTGCATCAAGAGATGCTTGTGTTTCTTCATATAGTTTTTGATGCAACTGATTGCGCTTATACGCTTGATGATACTTCGTATGTAGAAAGAAGATACCACCATTATATAATCTGTGAAGAGTAATAGATAAAACCACTTTTGTTTCGGCACAAGTTTGAGAATCTGTTCCAATAGCCAAAACATAATCCTTATCTGGCTCTTTATCTATATAATCTATAATTTTATCCGCAACCATATCAAAAGTAATATTTTGCTGAGATAGATTGCGAAATAGTGTGTCTTCTGTTATTTCCATAACTATCTTCCTTTCTACATGAATAAAATGGTCTCCTCTGAGGGAGTCGAACCCCCAACATCTGGTTCGTAGCCAGATAGTTTTTCCATTAGCCTAAGAGGAGTAAAAATAATCCGTTTGCCTTGCAAGGTGGATTAAACCTGCTAGAAAGCACTCTGCCATGGAGCAGTAGTGGGTTGCCGAAACCATTAACTTTCTAACCACGCTTCCCGTGGCGGCCAGAAGTCGCCCTAGTAGGACTTGAACCTACGGCATCCTGCTTGTAAGGCAGGCACTCTCCCAACTGAGTTATAGGACGTTATGGCACCCGAGGTAGGAATCGAACCCACTCCTAGAGTTTTGGAGACTCCTTGGCCACCATAGCCTCTCGGATATAAATATGGTTATATATTCCTTTTAGCCGGCTTAGCCTGTCTGCGAAAACAGTTTCACCATTAGCATCATATCGCTTCGCAATGCTTCAAAGTCGGCATATGGAAAGTGCGGCAGGTGGGATTCGAACCCACAAAATCTTCCGGAAAAATAGATTTTGAGTCTATCGCGTTTACCAGTTTCGCCACTGCCGCATATGGGGTGAATACTGGGAATTGAACCCAGATTAGCAGAGCCACAATCTGCTGTCCTGCCATTAGACGATATCCACCATATGGAGGTTCAGGTCGGAGTCGAACCGACGAATACAGAGGTTGCAGCTCTGGGCCTTAACCACTTGGCTACTGAACCATTATTCATCACTTACCTTAAATTTCATGTCATAATTACTGGAATTTTCTTTAAATAATTCTTGATATTGCTTATCGACAAGGATATTTTTTTCATCTGATTTAACTGAATCTTTTGAAACATATTTTACTTCATAATGAATTACTCCTATTGGATATACTTCATCCCAATCCCAACAGTCATCATCATAAATGCTTGTACTATAATCGTAACTAAAAAATCTATTTCTTATTTTAATAATAAGACTTCTATAATCGACGCCTTTATAACTATCATGGTCATTTAAAACGTCATCAAATATAAACTCAGAAGGTAGTTCACGTAAAATACTCCAAGATTCATCATCTCTATGCAAGTGACCAAAAGTCTCCCAATTTATCAACATTGCATCAGCTAACATGTCGTAATCAGCATCTTGATTTAATAAATCTTCAATTGCGGTTGGTTCTAAAATCATTTGCATTTGTTTGTATTTTCCCATACTTACCTCTTACATTATTATTATATCATATTTTTTTATTTTTTCAAAAAAGAGGGTGATTACCACCCTCTCCTTGGAGTCATATTTAGCCTTACATCAGCCTCCTCAACGGAATATTGTAATGCTTCAAACTTCTTCAAGTCTGAAATCTTATACCCGTTGCGGTTTGATTTTGCCGAACACATAGGGCAGGAACAATGAACCTTCCCTTTTGAAAGCATATGTTCTTTTCCTTTAAAGCAATCCTCAAACCAGGTTTCATCTCTCCACACATCTCTGATAATCTTTTCTTTTTTATGAATTTTTACCCAATCATTGTGACGACGTTCCGCTTTAGTTCTATGCATAAATAATTCCTCCTAACTATTGGTTTCCCAATAAAGAAGTGGTCACTCCTGGAGTCGAACCAGGTTCTAAGGATTTTCAGTCCTTCGCTGAATGACCGCACTAGCTCAGTGACCATATATTATACCAACCAAGCCTTCTACCAACAGTTGATATATGTTTGGTACCATACGTTATTTATAGCCACGTATCACGGCTTTGACCAGACCAAACGTCCCTTTTAGTGGAGCCCTGAGGATTTGAACCTCCGTTTCTGGTGACGAACCAGCCTCTTGCCTTTGGACATACTCTCAATGTTGTCATCATTGTACCCTTTGTCTCCCGAAGAAGGCCCCATATTTTATATTTAATCTACAAATTTCACAGTAAACCCGCAATATCTATGATTTGAATTTAATGCTCTACTTAAACTTTTTCTAGCCATTTCCATAGAACTTGCTTTACTATAATTGTTATCAATAAGCCATTGAGAGCATTCTTTTAATGAATTAAACTGTTTATTTAATTCTACAATTTTAACTTTTTTTACCCCATCTCCTAATTTAAATTTAACACCCTTTTGAAGATTTTCAATATTATGAACGGGTCTTATAACTGGCACATTATTCGTATGCAATATATCACTAATAGTCTTAATACTACAATCAAAATATGCAGCAGTATCTTTAATGGTTTTTAATTCTTTATATTTTTTAATTACTTCATCAATGTTTAAATTTAAACTTGTTGTAGAAAATTGACCGCCTATCGTTAGATTATATCCATTTTCAAATGTATTATATTTAGCAATATAATAGCGTTCTTGAATATCAAGGTCTTCATTTGGACACTCACAAATCATTTCTACTGAAAAATTTTCTTGTCCATATTTTTTAATTGCTGCATCAATACCAGTTAAATTATCTTGCGTTCTAGCTTTACTAAAATGCTTATTAATACGAGCATTTAATGTAGTTGTTGTTTGACCAATATAGGCTTTATTATTTGTTAAGTTAGTTATTTTATAAATATATCCCATAGTTTTCTCCTTCTATAGAATATAAGAATTGTGGAGGAAAAATTATTCCCTCTTGTCCACAAAATTTATGACATTAGCGTTACCCAGTCACCGCCACGTGGAGGCTGTCATAATGGTGACTTGGAGCTGGGGGGATTCGAACCCCCGTCTTGCTCAGATTACTATTGTAATTTTCTTTATCCACAGCTTATTTAGATATAGTCTTTCGCAAACATATTATCTAACGGATTTTTGTTTGCGGCAGCTTGCTAATGAGACCGGTTAAGCGGCAAGCGCACCTAACTGATTTGCCTTATTTTCTTACGCTACTTATTAGGCTAAAGCAACCTGATAAGAAGGGGCAAAGAAATTCTTAATCTTTGCAAATGTGTTTTTAATAAAGTTTGCGTTTAAATTTAATGAATGGATTAGGGGCATTACCCCGCTGCAAATTACAACCTCATGCTGCCAATCGATTTCCAATTACAACCCCATAAGATATAATTACTTTTCGTAATAGTCTATATCAATATAAGATAAAGCTTCGTTATATACAGCTTCCTTAATCTCTGCATCAGTTGCATCATCTGCAACCCAAACAGTAACACTCTTTTGGCATTCTGGAAAGTATATTTCTGCATCAATTCTCTTCATAATTTTCCCCTATAAAATGTCTTGGGCAAGGATTTGCACCTTGCATGAAAGAGTTTATTGACATCGGGTGCGACAATCATGTATGCATCCATGCTCTTTCATCACCCCAAGCGTCTACCTATTCCGCCACCAAGATAAATACCACATGGCGAGGATTTGCACCTCACATGTATCACTTTCTGCCGAACAGTTATATCCCGTGTACTTTGGGCGTGATACTCCACTGGTAATAACGTTTACCTATTCCGTCACATGCGATAATAGTCCGGATGGGAGGAATTGAACCTCCACTCTTGCCCTTATAAGGAGCCCGCTTTACCTTTAAGCTACACCCGGATAAGAATTAATCTTCATCACCAGTCCAAATTTTTTCAATTTGAGCCTGCCATTTAATTTCAGGATAAAAATCAGAGAAAACATAGTGATATAAAGTATCTCCAACTTCATTCCATTGAATTAACATCATTTCAGGTGGGGATATTTCAATACTCTCTTTATGATCTATCAACGCTTCACGCAATTTCATTTCTTCTTCTGGAATTACTTCAAGCATTTGATCTATAACTTCACATAAATTTCTCATGTATATACTCCTTAAAAGTGCGCCCGATGAGGATTGAACTCATGACCCACGGATTAAAAGTCCGCTGCTCTACCGCTGAGCTACGAGCGCATATTAGCGGAGGGAATTACCGCTATTATCACGCTATTATATGGACTCATTATGGTTAATTACGCCATTTTTTACCATCTTTACGCTACCCCAGTACCCCCAGCTGGGCTCGAACCAGCGACCGTCCGCTTAGAAGGCGGAAGCTCTGTCCAACTGAGCTATAGGGGCAAAAAGTCGGGATAGCAGGATTCGAACCTGTGACCCCTTGATCCCAAATCAAGTGCTCTACCAAGCTGAGCTATATCCCGATAAAAGCCTTTAGGTCGGCTAACCGCACATCCGTTTATCCACTTATTTGCTATCGTGCATGGTGGAGCTTAGCGGGGTCGAACCGCTGACCCCCTGCTTGCAAAGCAGGTGCTCTCCCAAACTGAGCTAAAACCCCATAATATGGCGGCCCCTATAGGACTTGAACCTATGACACATCGGTTAACAGCCGATTGCTCTGACCAACTGAGCTAAGGGGCCATATGGCTGGGGTAGTTGGATTCGAACCAACGAATGAACGAGTCAAAGTCGCTTGCGTTTGGCCATCTTCGCCATACCCCAATAATGGTGGGCTGGGTAGGAATCGAACCTACGGTGTATCTAACGTAACAGATTTACAGTCTGCCCCAATCGCCATCTATGGATACCAGCCCAAATTAATTGAGGTTTTCTCCTTTTTACAGGGGGGCGGGTAACCTCAAAACCTAAGAACACTTTACTTTGCTTTCTTATATAGCGTTTTCCACTAAGCCACATATCACTGACCCGCATATCTCATAGGACGCCGAGGTTGAGTGCCGGTGGTAGTTTAAGTGCGAAATCCATGTTAACGCTTAGTCACTCCACAGGGAATCGAACCCTGAACCCCTTGATTAAGAGTCAAGTGCTCTACCAGTTGAGCTATGGAATGTTATGGTAGGCCGAGTGGGATTCGAACCCACAAACCATTGTTTCTAAGACAATGTGCTATGCCAATTCGCGTACCGGCCCATAATATGGAGTCCTGACCGGGAATTGAACCCGGGCCTAGACCTTGGCAAGGTCCCGTACTACCATTATACTATCAAGACATAAAGAATTGAACTGCTTTTGGGTATTTTCCGCACGGCCGGGCAGCGTTTCAATCCGTGCTTTTGAGCTCTCCCGGGTTTACTATCCAGACTAGACTTTTCTGGTACTTGTAATAGACTTATCCCATCTCTCAGCAATATCTGCATTTCTCACCGAGTTTCACATTGCAGTTCAGTATGGTCCCCGGAGCCGGACTCGAACCGGCACGGGCTCTCGCCCAGGGGATTTTCGTACCACACTATGTTACCATAGCCATTTGGACCAAAATGTTGTGGTCTGGACTATTTCTTTTCCATGTCTTACGATTTAGGAAGTTGGTGTATAGTCTCTACGCATTTATAATTTTCGGCTATTTTTACCTCTATAAGAATCTGTTAGAGCATGACAGTTAGGACATAACAACATATAATTTGATAATTCGTTATGAGTTCTATCGCCATCTATGTGATGAAGTTCTAATGGTATTGGCTGTCCTAACCACTCCGTATTTCCGCAACACTCACACTTATGAGGTTTTAATTTTTCTTCAAGGATTTTTTTTCTAACTTTATTAGTCTGAATATCTTTGCTTGAAGCAAGATACTCTTCTAAAGTTGATTTATCTCTTTTTTTAGGCAAACCTTTTCCGCTTTGATTTCCACTATACTCAATATTCATTTTTTGTAAATAGCGGTTTAAAGTTTCTTGTTTGCATTTTAATTGTTCTGAAATAAATGCTTTACTTTTATTTTCAGAAATCCATTGAAGAATTTGTTCTTTTTTTTCTAAAATATCTGTTCTCATATGTTTTCTCCTTACATATATTATAACAAATATTTTTAGAAAATTGGTAAACTTTGTCCAAAATTTTTTGAACGTCTACCGAAAATTAACTTAGCTCGTCGTTATCCCAATAGGATTTTCGTCGAATTAGCCAACATTCACACAAGAAGTTTCCTATCTTGGTGCTCAAATTTGTTTAAGTCCCCTACGTCTACCTATTCCATCATCCGGGGTTAAGTAAGTTTTGGCGGCGGCTCCTTAACTATCCGCACATTAATGCACCACAATCACATCGGAGCTTAGTGCAACCAAATATGTAAGTTAATTCAAGGTTTTGGTACTTTGTACGACTCCCTGCTGCTCCCTTTATGGTCGAAATTTTTATAGGCTCATGACTTCCTTTTCGCCAGGTACTGGTCTATGGCATTCTTCCTTCATGCCACCGGGTTCATCCGGCGCACCTCTCAAGCGGCCAACCTTGTTAATGATTACCTTTCCTTACCTTACATATATATTATATAATAATTTTTTTAAATTTTCAACTATTAGATTCTTCTAAAGAGACTGTTATCGGCAGGCGTGAAATTTTTTTGCCATTCACGATTTATCATCTTGAAGTTTCCAAAAGTTTGTTTCGTATCTACTAAGTTATTGAAAACATAGCAGAGATTGTCAGGTAATTTTGCGATTCGCGGGTCAGCTATTAATTCTCTAAAAGCACGAATGTCTGCCCACATTTTAATAGAACAAGAAATACCATCTATAGCATCTAACTTTGCTGTTGGATACTTCTGGAGATAATCTCTTAATTCTACCGCATTAGAATAAACCCACACTTTTTTGATATGCGGATAATCCTTTTTAAACTTTTTTGCAAATTCATTCGGATTAGTAAACAGGAATGGTTCTCCTCCTGTTAAGCAAATATAATCACTTGCTAAAAAATCTGTTTCGGTTGCAGTTCGAATTTCATCAAAAGAATATTCTCTATTGCAACAATATTTACAATTCCTGTTGCAAAGAGTAGTAATCATAATATGCATGGTAATTGGAGGGCGTGGATAACGCATAATATCATTTCCTTTCTTTACCTTACATAATAATTATATAATAGTTTTTTAAGAAAATCAATTATTCATTCTCAAACTGACTTTCAACAAATTCTCTTACCTCTTCTTTAGATTTAAGATGGATGATATCATCATTACAAATATCTACCCAATAGATTTTTTTAATCTTACATCCAAGAGGTAAATCAAATATGTCTTCAGTGCATTTCAAATACGCACCAAAATACGGGTTGAAATGGCAGTATCCTTGTAATTTACTTTCATCTTCAGTTCTTACTGCATAGATATAGTGTTTTGGACTGAAACCCAGCTCAGTAAATAAATCATAAATAACATGATTTTTCTGCTTAACTGGCTTGTCAACCTTTCTATATACTCTTGCGGCGTGGACTTTCCCGCTCTTTAAAACGACATTAATATATTCTTTACCATCTTTCTCAAAGATGCCACCAACAGTCTCAAGATTTTTATAAGACTCTGCTACAGACCATTCATTAGAACTTAATTCCATATTTTAACCGTTCCCGTTCTTTCTCTTCGCAAAGAGCTAAGGCTTCTTTATAGTTCATTTCTTTAATACCCAGGGCCGCAAATTCCGACCGGGTAAAGACATTCCGCAGTCGCCGCATAAGAGCAGCATCAATCAAATTCTTTTCTCTCCTGGATTTTCTCTCAGGTTCAGGTGTGTTAAGAACAATCTGGTCTTGTCGAATTAACTCTTCAGCAAGAGGCCATCCTGTTTCTTTTAGCCACTGTAAAACCCGTTTGAACTCATTCCCAGTCAATAGACCTGCATCAAATTCAGTCTTAGCGAGATTTTCAAAACCTCTTTTTTCAATTAGTTTTTTCAATTTTTCAGCATATTTACTTTCCTTGTCTGTTAAGATAAGCATTCAACTGACTTTCCTTTGACCACATTTTAGAAACTTTTAATCTATCTTCTATTGGCATTCGTTTTAATAAGAGGGATTTATAATACTCCTCAAAAAAAACATCGTTTTCATTGTATATGGCGTTTAAAAGCATATCTATTTTTTCATTGCCAGTAAATCCCATACCGCAAAAACCCATGTAACAAAATGTGATGTATAGCCATTCTTTAAACTCGTCTTCATCAAGATAATCTTCGGCAACAAATATCCATTCTGCGGGGATACCTATTTCACCTTTTTGCGGATAATCTTCATAAATAACAGAGTTCTTATTCATACTTCACATCCTTTACATATATATTATATCATATTTTTTAATTTAATCAAAAAAAATAACTCCTCTTTTAGAAAGAGGAGTTATTAAACTAAAAATTAAGCACGATGGTCTACAACGCTAATCTTGCTTGGGTCATCACTGACGAAGCAAATATCGTCAAGGCCAGGAGCAGATTCAAGGATAACGCCATCAGCGATTTCAGCACCGAATGGGCCATTAGCCAATCCAGGATAAGCAGCCTTGTCATCCATAACGATTGCGGCACATGGTACTACAACGCGGCTGTCGCCAACCTTACCAACGAATCCGCCTTCAACACCGGAGTTATCAGCACAATGGATTTCACCAGCAGTCATATTTAACTGACCAGCACGCATTAAGATACCGCAGCCCTTTTCGACATTGATAACGCCGCCTGTGACATTTAATTCACCACTGTTAGGCATATAGATACCGCATGCTGAATAACCAGCAGAAGTAATTCCGCAGTTTAATTCACCGCCGTTAAAGTTAATTACAACATGACCTTGGTCATTATCAGGTTTGACTGTACCATTACCCATGATAGCAGCATTATCAATAGATGTGATTGTGCCACCATTCATTGTAAATGCGCCCTTAGTTGTAACTAAAGCACCGCATTCCTGAGCTGTAATTTCACCAGAATTGATAATTAATTCTGAACCTTCACCAGTTGCCTGGAAAGCAACATCGCCACTGTTAGCAGTAGCATTTTCAATAGTTAATTTACCACCGCCAATAGCAGCACCAATTCTACCAGTAGAAGTAACAGTACCGTTAGCAATCTTTAATTCACCACCATTAGCCAATAAAGCGTTTGTTGGTACGGATAATGTCTTACCATTTAGGTCAAGTTCAACACTCTTACCTGCTGGAACAGAAACTGGTTCTGTTAGAGACATATCGCTAGATAGTTTAACAATTCCACCTGCGGCCGCAGCTGCTACGAGTTCATCAGCGCTAGCGACCTTAGTAGTCATATTCACTCTTTCACAAATTGCTTCAACTTCTAATTCAGTTAAAGCCTTCATTTTTTCTAATTCATTAATACGAGCGAGCATATCTAAAGCTCGTCCATCATCATTTTGTACATATTCAGCCAATTCTTTTAAAGTATCAAATGCTTCTGGAGCATTATCAACTACTTCAGCAATCTTTGCTTCAATGGCTGCATCAGTTTGTTCTTTATTTGCATCAACTTTTGCTTCTAATTCATCTAATTTAGAACTAACTGTTGTATCTGTTTTTGAATCCACTTCTTGAATTAAAGAACGAAGTTCTTCAATATCTAGTTCATGGGCTGTTGCATCTTCAAAAGTGTCATTAATAAGTTCCCACAATTTAGCAAGACCTTCCTGGTCTAAAAACTTCTTATCTGCCATTATGCGTTCTCCTTTCTAGTGCATATATTTAAAATTTCTTGTTCTGAAATTGGTTCTGCCTGGTCAATCCACTCAAGATTATTTTGCCCCTTTATTGGAAATTGTCCTACTTGCGCAGACTCATAACCATATAGTGCCAATTTATCATTTTCATAAATTATAGTTTTGCCATCTTTACCAATTCTGAAGTCTTGAGTTAAATATGGTAAATCTCTCCAAGATTTAACTCCATCACCAATTTTTAATTTATTGGTGTCTTTTTCAAAGCCTGGTTCGCCATATAGTAAGACAGGATTTACTCTGTTCCAGGCTTCAGATGTTCCTCTTCTTAAGCGAAACTTCGTTTTTAAAACAATCTCTGCCATATACTAAACCTCGCCTAGTGTACTTCGCCGCCATCCCAAATATAGGTATTATCTTCATCTATTGGGGTATCTGAAGGAATTGTATCACTTGGTTCATCATCACCTGAAGAAGAGCCAGAACCGGAGCCTGAGCCAGAACCTCCGCCATAATTCTTGACAGCTTTCCATTCCCAATTGCCATCTAAAATATAGTTAGCGTCTTCCTCAATAATAAAACAAGTGCTACCCATAACAGTAGTGCGAAGGTCTATTTTAGAAAGTTCATCTGATTTATCACAAACGTATCTTTTGACACCTGTCTGTCGTTCATTTTTCACAATTGTAATCATTAACTTTCTCCTTTCTTCACTTCAAATATAATAAAAAAAAGGACAAGTCGATTATATCAACTTGCCCTTATGAATGGAGTGGATAAAGGGAATCGAACCCTCATCTTTAGCTTGGAAGGCTAAGGCCCTAGCCGTTGGACGATATCCACATAAAGAAATAAATCCTTGCGGATTTATACTTTTAACTGGCTGAGAAATTGACCTGTTATACCTACATCCTATGCGGTTGGCCGCACGTTTTCACACTCAACTTTTCAGTGAGTAGTAGGCATGGACTCTAGTCTTGCGAAGACCAGTAGACTCTTACATAGTTCATTATAACTTTCCGTTAATTGCCCAACCTCTTGGAAGAGTTCAATACATCCCTGCATTTATTGACGACAACTACTTGTACTCATTCACCCTATCGCTTGCGGCTTAGTAGTGTCTCCATATCCCAGGAGAATAAGTCCATTTTTCTGAAACTATGTCCAGCACACTTTTGCTTTTCAATATGACTAGTAGAATTAATCTGCCTCATTAGATTTTCTATTCAAAAGTGTTTTACCGATTTACTGCGCGATGTGGTGCTGGTTTGGAGTCCGTACCTTTTGAGTACAGCCCGTCCGACACCGTGCTGCTTTCATGCCACTTACTTGCTTTAATGATAATACGTGGAGTTTCATCCGACGCATCAGCGCATTAATTAACTCGGCACTCATCTTTTGGCGTTGTTCGCACCGAGAAACATATATGGCTATCGGTATTTTCATACCTTATTCTCCACATCATCAGGTGAAGACTGCTACATACATCTAATCGCCTGCACGTTGATTAGAGCGAGCACAACTGCATATATGGCTTTCTGTGGAGTTGAAGGATGAGCTTTTAACTACAAAGCTCCAACCGCAGGCTACGTTACGTCCTGCTTTAGCCCATCACTGGGTTATCCTAAAGTGCCGAAGCCGCACTAGAACTTTTAGTTTTTAAACCTTTCGGTTTAAAGTTCCAGGGTCGCCGCGTGGAGGCAGTTCCTTTGACCCCATTGCCCTCAATGTAAGCTGAGGGCGCATATATGCTAACGTCTTAACCCTGACGGAACGGGAGTGATTTTTACCGGGTTATCACCATAAATCCGAACCAACGCCTAGAAGTTGGATAAAAGTTAATATTTTCCATATGGATTAACTTTTTCAGCTTACTATTATATTTTAACAAAATTTTTAAAATTTGTCAAAATATATTTTTTAGTGACTTTATTCCTTTTCGTTATAGTCACCTTACTCTACGGCATTTTTTGTCGCTTAGTGGGAATAGAGTTAGTTCCGGGTGCGGGAGTTGAACCCGCCTTTTCGGGATATGAGCCCGACCTGGGACCGATCCAGTGTAACCCGGGATAAGATTGTTTTGAACTATTGGTTTAAAGCCTACACACCACGTCAAGGTTGTTCAATTCGTGTAGGTGTCAAGCTTTCACAAAGGGAGACCAATCCCTCATATCCATACAGCAGAGCCCATCCTGCCCTTTCAGGCGATTGATAAGGTTACTAACTTGACAGGTCATATGCCTTGATTTATGAGTCAGACAACTTCCTCAGAAGCAATTTGATTAGTGTCCCTGCTCCTCGGGACCTGAGGTTTTCTTTAGTACAGTTTCCTTGCCATCCCGATGCATTTATATACCGAGCCAGGACAGACGCGGTTGCGCGCACGCTGATGCAAATACCTCAGGCCGGATTTGAACCAGCTACCAACTGAAGCATCACACCTTACATAATAATTATATAATAAATTTTTGTTTTTGTAAAATAAGGAACTTTCGGCGCGATGGTGTTCCGCGCATGCCGTTTATTGTCACTTCACAATGCCTTCGTCAAGGTTTTTCCCTTTCCTTACCTTACATAATAATTATATAATAAATTTTTTAATTTTTCAAATAAGATTTTTTATCAAGACTCGTGAATTTTAACGCTTGCAACTTCCCCGACGATAGCGTTTATTCATTATCAATCGTGCGGCTTCTCCTATATGCGGCCGAGAAAATGGCCAATTTTCAGAATATTTTATTTGCAGTTTACAAGTCTTTATTTCTTATTTGTATAATTATTATATAATAATTTTTGTAGTTTTTCAAGTGGCGCTAACTCAACAGTTTTTTAGTTTGATACTTGGAGAATGCTTCATTTACAACATATCGGCAAACTTCACCATAATCATAGGTTTCAAGAATAAACTCTTTTATTTCCGCATCGTCAGTAGGTTCTCGTCCAACAAGATACCTAAATACTTTCACAAACGGATTGAAATCCACAATCATGTTAATTAATTCTCTTTTTACCTCAGTCGCTTTATCCATTATTGTCCTCCATCCTTAATTATCGTGATTATCTTTTGGAGCATCTTTTTCCTTATCATCTGTTGGTCGAGTATCCTCTTCTCCAGGGTTAACATTACCATCTCCAGAATTGCTTTCATCTTTTCCAGAATCAGATGAACTCTGCTCCTCTAACTTTTCATCAAGAATAAAAGTAATAACAAAAAACTCTTTTGGGTTATTTTTAATAAATTCTATTGAATCTGCATCAATTTTTAAACTACTAATAGCGGTTTTTTCTCTATAAAGGATATTATAAACACCAGTTTCTCCAATATAAATAGATTCTCCATTAATAGTTAATTTCGTTCCAGGATATGTTTTAATTTGAATTTCTTGACATTCTATTCCAGCAAAATAGTCTCCTGAAACAAGTTTTTCTGCGGTGATATCAGACGGCTGATTTAAAAGTTTGTTATCACCCTCATCATAATATCTAATTTGCTTTATAATCATACGTTCCCTCACTAAAAAAGAAAGAGCGGCTTTGGGTTTATCATTCCTCTGTGTCCAGCGACGATACACAACTTATAACCAGATGCCACCCGCTTTTCCGCACTTACCGCTCATATGGCGCCGACACCGGGACTCGAACCCAGACTGCCCGAGGGCAGGAAGCCTTAGCAGGGCTTTGAGATACCATTACTCCATGTCGGCAAAAGAATAGAGAGAAAACTCTCTATTAGAAAGAAGGGGATTTACTTTCTATATATATTATATAAAATATTTTTTATATTTTCAAGTTAATAGCAAATACTTGAAATACGACTTATAATATCCAAGTCAACATATGAAATAGTTGCATTTCAATTATCATAAACGCAAAAAACTGTTTTGAGTTTATCTTTAAGTTTTTCACCCTCCAATAGGAAAGTTTGATAACCAATTATAGTTACTGTATGGTTCATATAATAATCTCTACCATCATTTAGCATTGATAGCACTATTGGGGTTTCATGGTCAATTATAGTTTTCACAAAATCAGTATTAAACCCAATTCCCCTTACATAATGTTCGTCAATTTTGAAATCTAGTCTGAAATTATTTACGCATTCTTGATATATTTTTTTAATAAAGAAAGGGATGGTTCCATACAGGTTTCCTCTATATAAATATCTTCGTGCGTTTTTCTCAATTTCAGTATAAATCTCTTGCGGAGTTCTGGTCTTTTTTAACCAATGAGCTAAACATACAAGTAAACTTGTTAAACTACAATCATTTGGTTCACCGAAATCTTTTTGTAAATATGGAGTTGCGCTAATTATTCGCATCTCTTTTAAGTTAATTTTGTTATAACGCAAATCCTTTGATAAGATATACTTTTGTATGTTTAAAGTATCTAGTCGCTTACAGTCAAAGTAATTTTTACCGCCTTTAAGCATAAAAAAAATACCTCCTCTATTTTTATCAAAAAATAAGAAGGTATTTTAATTAAAATTGACCTACCAATTAACAGCTATATCAATTTGATATGGATCATTTTGTGCAAAACCGCCCGTATCAAGGCATATACCAGTGCCAAGAGAAGTCTCTACAATAGTGCCGCGTGGGCGAACGGTAAAACCGCAAGCGCAAATGACATAATCGCCATACATTTTAACACCATCAGCACGAACCCAATAGTTTCCGTTAATACCGGCATTTTGAGCAATTGAAATTACTCCTGACATGTCAAGATTATAATACGTTTCTTTTCCAGAAGGGCCTTGATATACTCCTGCGCTTGGTGTTAAACCTCCGTCACTAGGTGGAGCATATGCGGTAGTTGTAGACTCAACTACTTCTTCTACTGGCTCAGGCTCGACATATGGCGTTTCCATCATGTCTTCTTCTTTTACATAAAGCCAGCTTTGTTCTGATAATCTATAAAAATGATTTTTGTTATACCCAGACACTTCGACTTCTTCATTGAGAGTTAAATATTCAACTATTACCGCATCATCTAACGGCATCTCATAAACAGGTGCATCAGTTGTAGCATAGAAAATTTTTTCATCGGGATAAAAAACATTATTTTCATCATAAGTACAATCAGTATGCCTGATATAGCCTTCATCTGTAACAAAAAATCTCTGATTATCAGTAGCAATTTTTTCGCCATAAGCATAAATCTGTGTGCCTATTGGATATGTTTTTACAACACCTGCAGTTTTTGTGATATCAGAATAAACATTTACATCCGTTAAAGCATAAATTGGCACATAGGTTTTTATGTCTTCGACTTCATTTTTTTCTGTTATTTTGCCAGTGTTGTATGTTATCATATGAGATTGTTCTGTAAGTAGATTACCGCTTACAGTAAAAATCCCTAAAGTTAATGAAATACCAACACAAATGGCAAGTAAAGTTTTAATTCACTTTTTCATTTGGGTATTCTCCTTATTTTTAAAGGCAGCCCCACCACGGTTCGAACGTGGAGTCTTTTGGTTCAGAGCCAAATATGTTGCCGATTACACTATGGGGCTATATGGCGCCGTGCACAGGATTCGAACCTGCAAGCCTTCCGGCCAACGGTTTTCAAGACCGCTCCCTCACCACCCGGACACACGGCATATATTTTAGGCTGTTCATCAAACTCCATTTAACAATTCAAACCCAACTTAGACTTGTTAATCAAGAGCACAATAGCTTTCAAGGGAAGATTTTCACAGCGTGATTAAAATCAACAGTCTCTAAGAATTACAGTTTGCACCTAAACTTTCTACTGAAAAGCCGGGATTATTAAAGAGGGTTACCGGCGTCCTCTTGGTTGTTGTTTATAGTGGGACTAATTAGTTATAATTTAAACGTACAAGACACCTCATTCTTCGCGTGAACCTATTTCGCCTTCTGTCCGATTATGGTGGACAAAGTTGGATTTGAACCAACAGTATAAGAATTATCTTATAGTTTGCTGTAAGTGCCTTCGTTTACCTTACATATATATTATATAATAATTTTTTAATTTTGTCCAACGGTAGAACCTTTTTCTAAGATTTCTACACTATCTTTATGCGGATATACTGTTAATCCACCCCAGGTACCTCTGATTGCGGTGTCGCCCCAGGGATCGGGTTTAATGGAAGTAATTGTACCTTCTCTGCCAGAGTAATGCGGTTCACCTTCCATATATACAATTTTGATTTTATCGCCAACTTCAAGCATTATAACCCCATCCTTTGCATCAATTTCCGCACATCTTCACGTTCTTCTTCACTGATTTCAACCTTATCGGGGGCAATTACCGCAACATCATCGCTAGTAAAATCTCTGCCCGCATTATAACTTAACTCACTTCGATTGACAGTTTCAACCATTACTTTTGGACATGTCATAGCGAGAGCAATCTGAACCCGCTCTCCACCATCATCAGCCCAAACATAAATCTTTTTATCAACTTCTCCAATGAAATCCGCACCAAAGGCTGCTTTAAGTTTCTCCGCAACCTTTTCTTTCGCAATTGAACCTCTTGCCATATATTTCTCCTTATAATTATATTATAACATATTTTTTAAAGAGTTATTGAATTAAGGTCTTCATAACACTCAGTGCAATAATATCTATCTCTCACTTCATCATAGACAATATCGTCTCGGTGGAAGATTTCAAGGCAATTTTCGCAAGTTAAATAATTATCTTCATAACAGCCTGGACAGATATATCTATCTTCTCTATCTAACCAGATAGCCTCGTCTTCCCTAACCAACTGACCGCAGTCTGAACAAGTCACCATACCACTTCCTTCTAAACAATCTTTGCAAACCATTGCTTCATCATCATCTTCAAGATAAGCACCGCATTTTAAACATTTAACTTTTGCTCCAATAGTAAAATGAATTGTGGCACCACTTCTTTTATCCCAGCAATAATAGGGATCGTAAACACTTGAACGAAGCAAATCATTAAAATGTAACTCCGTTATATCAGTAATTAACTCACTTGCTGCGTATAATCTATCTTTAATTGGAAAATATTTGTCTTTAAAGACAATCCCATCATCTGCATCCCAGAATTCATAAGTATGAGATTTAATACGATCATCATGCCAATGGGACCATTCTGAGCCAAAATAATATCGCTGCCATGGTCCTTTAGCGTGAGATAATAGTTTTACCATTCTCTCTTTTGTTTCTTCCATTAGGGTTTTAGAAAAGAATGGATAATGCCGACCTGCAAAGAGGGCGTTCCAATTATCAGACACAAAAAGCAGCATTCTCCATTTTTTGCTGTTCCAAGGAACAGATGGCGGGAAATGCGGCAACTGTTTGTCTTCATTATCGCAAATATAACATACAATGGTACTTTTGTCAAGCATATATGAAAGATTGCCATTGCGGTATTCGCCATCTAGGGAGTGGCAGCTGCGCCAATTATATGTATTTTCGCTACTGGACAGGTAGTCTAAAGGGTGAACTGATAAACAAAGATATCCAGTGATTTTAGCCTCTTGGATAATCTGACTTGCCGCAGTCTGGATATAGTATAAATCATCTTCATCATGCACAAAACTCCTAAAGGCTTTAGACATTTTAATTCCAGCTTTGATATGATAACCATCCATATCATAATCGGCTTTTAATATATTACCAAAAAATGACTCACTATTAAACGTGATAAAATCAATTAAATCTGAATATTCAGAAAATCTGCGGCTTAACATATAGCAGAACTTATCAACTTTATCTCGTTTTTGCTGTTCATTTAGGTCAATAGTAATTTTATCCGGAGTAGAATAAATAAGATTGCCATCAAAAAGTTCAATAAGGTCTTTTTTAGCAATATACCATTTCTCAATTAAATCATCAACAAGAGGATTATCAATATCCTGAGAATATTCAATAACCTTCTTTACCTGTTCTTTTAATTCTGTTTTGTTAAAATTTCCACACATCTATCTTTCTTCCCTTTACTATCCTTTTTCCTGCAATCCTTACACTTCGTCTCTTTTGGCGCTTTTGGGTCAACTTCAAAAGCTTCACCGCATTCAGTGCACCATTCAACGGTACCTTCCATTAAGCAATCTACACAGTAAAATCCTTTACCGCCTTTAATTAGTTTAACATCAATTACCTCATCTCCTGGAAAAGATAATTTACAATTATGGCAACGGTATCTTGTATTCTTAGTCTGATAAAATGGTTTGAAACCATAGTTGTAATAATAGTCATAGTCATCATAGTATAAAGAAGACGTATAGGCCATTGGAATATATTTAAATTTTGGAGGATTTTTTACTGAAAGCATCTGCTTTACTTTTTCAATCGTATCAAGCATCTGTCCTACAAACAGGATTTCTGAAACACTATGTTCATCTCGATATCCAATAGACAGATTAACGCCTGCGGCTCCCCATGCCGGGCACAGCTCACAAATATCTGTAAAAGAACCCCAAGCCGTTACAAATCCAAAAGTCTCAACATATTTTTCAAAATCTTCATTATCACAATCATAGAAAACGCAATCATTTGCGCCACGACGATCTAACTGAATAAAATATCGCAAATCCTCAAAAGGGCAAGGAGTAGATGCCAAAATTGATGCACCAATACACCCTTTTTCTTCATCAGTTGTAAAAATAACATGGGGACAATAACCCGCTTTTATAATTTGAATAATTGCATATACACCAGCACGGTCATCTGCGCCCATGCCTTGCGGAGACCACATCACATTCTTTCTGCGGTCATAGAAAAGCTCTGTTGCGGGAGTCTTAAATACTGTATCCATATGAGCAACTAGCGCAATCGGAATATCACCTTCCGCAATCAAATAATCTTTGTCATAAATGACGTTTTTATAATATCGTTTTAAGAACTTATATAATACATCTCTAAGAGTATCTTGTGAAACTTTTACCAAGCTCTCCATGAGAGTAACTTCACTATTGGATAAAACTTTCATATTTTCATTACCTCTCTTATATATTATATAATATATTTTATTATTTTTCAATAACCTTCTTCTTTTCAATAGGTAAGAGATCTGGGTCAGCTAGTTTTAATGCGGTATAACATAGATGACAAGAACCTCCAGACTGGCATCTTTGGCGACAATGTATGCGAGTTTCAACAACTTCTGGCATAATCATACGATTAACCGCAGGAGAACCTAAATCCTCAACCAAAACATCTAGTCTTGTGCTCCAATGCTTATTTTCTGCATATGTGCGGAAAAGGGCCTGTTCTCTTGCCACATCGCAATGCTCGAATTCAAGAGTTTGGATATAACCTTCATATTGTTCTACATCTTCAGGTCTAATCCACTGGCCGCAAATGCCATCCTTACGTGGCAGGTTGTGATTATATGCCACTGTTGGAATTGTGCGGAGCTGGATATCCATATCCAGGCTGGCTTCCAGGTCAAAGAAAAGTGGAATGCCAACATATGCATATACTGCACCTAGTTCTTCTAATCCACGTAATTCCCAATATGAAGTTGCTTCTGTATTCACCATAAACTTAATACCATTAGCTTTGGCTTCTAAGGCCAGTGGAACAGAAGGTACATTTAAAATGAAATTCTCTTCACATAATAGCGAATATCTTCTTATCTCATTAAAATCATATTCTTCTCCTTTTGTTGGTGGAAATAATATGATTGTTTTACCGGGATATGAATGATATACATCAGGAATTGAATTTCTATCTCTATAATCAACTTTTATTTCATCTGCCTGCCGCAAATAACGGGGGGCAACTCTACTTCTTAAACAGTATTTCATTTAAACACCTCTTTCTAATATTTTACCATAGATTTTTCCCAATGGCAATTTTAATTGCGGAAGCGGCACATGCGGTCGGCGGCGCGGCAGCCGCACCCACTTTCACTTTTAAAAATAAAAAAGCCATTAGGCATATACCTAATGGCTTAGATTTGTGGACTAGGCTACTGTGAATGCAACCAGCTTGCGTGCCTTAGCACCATTATCACCGGCAACAGTGACCTCTGTCTTGACAGCCTTGCCTGCCTTAACCAGAGCGTTAGCTCTGTAAATAACCTTGTTTACAGTAGCTTCCTCATCAGCGATAGCAGCAAGAATATCTGCACCAGTCATTGGTTCATCTGTCAGAGCGGCAAGAACGGCGTCCATAAGAGCATCGCCCTCAGCGGCCTTAGCAGCAGCTCTCTCCTTAGCCTTTACAGCCTTGTGGTCAAGAGCAGCGATTTCCTTTTCGCAGAAAGCAACCACATCAGCGTTGTCGGCCAGAGCGTCCTTAATCATGTTGAAGTAATCCTTTTTCGTCATCTTTTTGTCTGTCATTTTTTTCACCTTTTTTTAACCTTTCCTTATTTACATATATATTATAATATTTATTTTTTAATTTTTCAACTGGAGATTTTTAATTCTAGTTAATATTCTCCAAATGCTTCAAGAATGTCTGTTTCATCTCTGCCGTCGTCAAAGATTTCACCCTTAACGACATAATACACTGTTTCAACCCACCAAGAAGTTCTATGAACTGAAATGGTTTTATACTGAATACCATAGTCTTCAAGGTTGCTTTCTAAGACCATAAGGTTCCGCATCTCACCCTTATAGAACTCACTATCGTCGCAAGAGCTCTTGCCGATGAATGGGGCATCCTTATCAACCAGGTAAATGGTTCTCATATCACCATCATAGTGATATTCGTTATCAAGTGGGTCATATTCTCTATGAGTGTAGTAGCATGTTTCACAAAGGGTATGACCATCCAGTTCATATACCGCATCCTCATTGTAAATCTTATCTTCGCAATATTCGCAAGTACTATAAATCAAACAGTCCTCACAAACCAGAGAGTCTGCATCCTCAATCTGACAATTGCGTCCAACAATATTGCCACAATGCATGCATTCTGCTACACCAGAATATAACATATAGTAGTCATTGTCATGAGTCGGAGACAGAATAAAATGGGAAATATTACCGTTGCCAAAATCGTTATACATATAGTCGGTATCAAACTCAAAATAGACCTGCTCATCCCCATCTGCATCAAGAGAAACATTTTCGTGGTTGTTCTCAAATTCCCATTCGTAAACTTCATTTCCATAAGTCCAACCAAGGTTCTTTTCAGCAAGTTCCTTAATCATACCAATTGCGGCTTCATCCATTTCAGTGCTCTGATATGGATAGCCTTTAATTGACATGACATAATCCTTGTCGACGATAAAGAGATTTCTCCACTTTTTGCTATTCCACTCGCAATCATAGAAACGCATTGTCTTATTGCCGGTAAAATATGCTACAACAACGCACGGAGAGTTCATCATTTCGACAGTTCCCATGCGGTAGCAGCCATTGTCACGCCAGTTCATGCATGAGTCCCAACCATATGTGTTATCACTCATGGTGATATAATCAAGAGGATGAATTGAAATACACAGAGTGCCTTTCAGTTCCTTTTTATTCAGGATACGAGAATGCTCAAGACGGAAGGCTTCAAATTCAAGACCTGCGGCATGGGCAATCTTACCGAGAACCTTTGTAGCCTTACAACCACGCTGAATAGCAATATCAGTGCCATTAACATTGATTTTAGTGGTCGCGTCATTATATACATTGGCAGCAAGCACATCGCTATCAGTAAGTCTTTTCAAACGTACTTTTGTTTTCCAATCATAATCTGTGTTAGAAACCCACTTATTATATTCAGTAGCAAATTTATACATATCATCATTTTCTAATCTATGGCATTTATCAAAAATGACATCGCTCAGTTCAGAAATAGACTGTGTTGTCGTATAAGGCTTTTTTACAATGAAAGTTTCTCCAAGCATCTTATACAGATACTTGCCCTTTGCCTTTTCCCAGTAGCTCATCAGGCTTTCCAGTGATGCCGGCTCAGTGCCGCTATTACAGTCATTTGAACCAGAAAAAGAACGTATCCACTTTTCCAGCTCTACCTTATTAGGCAGATTATAAAACAGTCTTGGCATCTTCTTCATTACTTCATCCATCTTTTTTCACCTCTTATCCTTATTACATATATATTATATCATATATTTTTTAAAAAATAAATAACCGACCTTTTCCGCCGGTTATTCATCTTCCTCATCGCTATCATCTTCGTTGATTTTGAAGACGGTTGTTTTAAGTTTATCAGCCACCGCATTTACGAATAGTGTTTCCAGGTCTTCTATCTGCCCCCGCAGAAATAAAATCTGGACTTCCTGCAAAATGACACAGACAAAGGCCGCAATTAACAGCCAATTCATTAACCACCACACCTTTCATTGATATAGTTGTAGATATAATTCACATCATTATCAGAGAGATTGTACTCTGGTTTGAGGTCATCCAGGTCAACGATATCGCCATTATATTTAACCATAATGTCTTCAGCGATTTCATTAAGCCGTTCGCAATCCATTGCATAAAGATTGAAGGCGACTCTTTCGATTGAGTCATTGTACCAAGGGGCATCAACGCCAAATTTCATATTATAATCCCTCCTTAATTACCTTTTCAAAAATTTCAATAGTTAATTCATCTTCAAGATAAAATGGGTCTCTTCTACCAGGAAGTGGAATGCAACTAAGCAACTGCCAAAACCGCATGTCTGGATACTTATGCCAAAGTTCATTTAACTTTGCAGTGACCTCATCAATTCTTTTTGGGTCTCTCATTAATCAATCACCTCAATTAAATTCTGCATTTTTGTAAGACACTGATTTATCTTATTTTGATAATCGGCTAAGTTGCTCTTTGCAGCTTGAATGAAAGCATCTTTTGTAGAAAAATCTACGATATCATTGATTTCAATTTTACTTTGGAAAAAAGCAACATCGTCATTATCATATATTGTAAAGCTTGGAACTAAAACAATGATTTCCTCTTCATCAATTGAAATAATTTTCACAGGGTCTATAAACCAATCCGTGATAATATAATCACCAATTTTATATTCCATACCTATTATCACCTTATCTTTCTTTATATAATAATTATAATATATATTTTAATAAAAATCAAAAGAGGATTATTCATCCTCTTTTACACTGTTTACATCTTCTGGCTTAATCCAAATCTCTTGGTCGCCAATCTTTACTCTGTATTTTTCACCGCTATTTAGAGCGGCAATGACACCAGTAATAGTGCCCTCAATCAAAACTTTTTCTCCCTGTTTTACGTTCATTAATTCTCCTTAATAATCAGCACTCATCCAAACTTCATATTCGGGGTTTTCCAAATAATCAATAACCCTATCTCTGACAGTCCAAAAGTTCATAATATATCCAACAGAAAAATCATAGCCAAGTTGAGGATATTCACCATCAAAAGTCTTTTTATGCCAATCCTCATACATCTTCATTAAAATCTCATCTCTTACTGTTGGATTGTCTTTTTGATAAGCTTGCGCTATATCTTCTAGATACGGCCCAATTTGTCCTAGTTTTTCCATTAAATTAATCCAATTATCTAGGGTTAACTCAGTAAAGCAATCACCTTGAGTGCTGCATCCAAGTGCATGGACTAGTTCCCAAGCTTTGCGGCCATATGCAAGCTCGTGTGCTTCAAAAAATCGCCAACTATCTGCTTGCTCACATTGTTCAATTGCGGGGCCATCTGCTTTTCTAAACTCATATAAACTGAAATCCAGGCCCATATTATGCCTCCTTTCTAATTTTTAGAGGCTGCGGCAATAGCGGTAATAACCATTCCAGCCGTTGCCCCAACCATAAACCAAAATACATTCCACCACATTATTTCACCTCAATAAAATATTTTTTTAATTCATATGGGGTAATGTATTGGTATTCGTCATACCCCATTTGTCGAAACATATAATGATATGGTCTTGAATACCAACAGGTGCCGGGCCGTATGTTTTTATACGGCCTGACACAGATATAAAACTGATACATATTATTTTTCCTTTTTAAGAGCGCATCTTGTCAGAATAGTCTGCTTAACGCCCTTGTATTCCTTATGGTCTTTGATGGTACCTTTCAGATTATAGGTCTCACCAACATCAAGTGTCTTTGCGGCAGTTGTCCAAACAAAGGTGTTGCCATCCGCATCTTCCATGATATGCATTGTACTCATACCGTAGTAACCGGCAATCGCAATTGCCTTTTTAATTCTGAGAGTGAAGTCTCTTCTTTCGCCAATTTCACCGACATATGAGCCAGCATCGACATCCTTGTATCGCAGTTCAGCCATAACCGCAGTTGCCTTGTTTTCATCAACTGCGCCAAACTCATTGCAAACTGCATCCCAGTAGACCTTACCAACTTCAACGCCTTCTGGAATTTCTTCATCTACTGTTTCATCAGACGGAGTGAACCAACCGAAATACTTATTATAACGGCAAGCTGGCTGTTCCTTGAACCAATCAAGATGCGGATATGTTTCACCATAATAAACAGTGATATAGCCAGCGTCGCCGAAGCCCAGAATATTGCGGTAGCTGACATTACCCTTCAGTCTCTTGGCAAGGTCAGGATAAAGAGCAGCCCACTCCGCATCGGTATACCATCGAACAGTTCTGCGGTAACCATCTTCATATTCAACAACGACAAATTCTTTGCCGCCCTTTGTTTTTGTAAAGGGCTCGCTGACGATTTTACAATTCATATAAGATTTTGCTACTGGCATTTTCATCACCTTCCTTTTCTTTACATATATATTATATTATATTTTATAAAAAAAATCAAATAAAGAATTTTTACTTGATTTTTTGTCTATATCTATCTAATATATCTGCAAAAGTCATGGGGACGGTTGACATACGCATAATCATGGGAATATGGGAGCCAATTAGTTCCCTTTTCCGTAGAAATTCTCGTTTGCGTTGTATATGTTTTGCTTCTTCTTCTAAAGTTTGTTTGAACCTAAGACAACTATCAAGGGTTTCTTCTCTTCAAGGTTCCATATTTCTACCTCACCTTTGCACCACAATAAGGGCAATATTTATATTTTAATTGTGCTTTTAATTTACCTTCCCAGTCATGGGCAATGCATGTATTGCATCGAGGGCATATGATATGTTGATAATTGCGTTTAACTATTTCATCAAAATCATTTTTTATTATCCAAGTCTGTCCTCTTGATTCTAAATATGTCATTATTTCTTCCTTTTATCTATTGAAAATAAACAATAACTATATGAATAACAAATGCTATCACAGTACAAATTGCTACATAATAGTTTTTATTTTCTATTGACTCATTTAATATGAATCCCATCATGATTCCGAATAAAGTGTTCATTCTTTATTCCTTTCCAACGCATCATAGAATGCTTTTTCAGATTCCTCGTCTTTAAAATTAATGTCATCATGATGCAATGTGACATATGTGTCTTTCTTTCCTGCCCACGCGCAGAATCCGAATTCCTGTCTTGTATCTCTGAATATCGAACACAATTCTTTTTTGGTGCAATCTTTGCACCATACCACTTGTACAAAATCATCACGACTTGTTATATCTATTATCTTCCCTGTTTTCTCGTCAAGGAAGAACTGGTATATCCGTAAGCCTTTTAGATTTTGAAACGCATCTTTATTTATCATCTTTCTTCCCTTTTCCCATCCATCTTTGCCCCGCAATTTGGGCAATAACTAAAACACGATGTTTGACCATCTTGTGATACACAACATTCAGAACATTTCATCCAAGAATGTCCTAATGTATTTCCAAATATCCATTTTCCATGTCTGACTGGCTCTGCTTCAACTGTCGGGATTTCATCGATGTAACTAATTATTCCTTTATAATCGTCCCTTGGTATGTTAAGCAAATTCAAATAATCGACAAAATCTTTTTTCCATTCAGATATAGTCATTTTTCTTCACCTTTTACCTCAACATATTCATTCAGATGGCACATAATCTTGTCTACTATACCGTGAGCATGGTTTATTGTTTCCATTGACAAGTCCATATCATCTATGCACTTGTGCATCTCATCAAGAATATACTCCCTCATGAACTCTTTCCATGACGGTGATTCATAAAGGTCTTCGTCATCCCACGAAATAACTACTTTGTGTTTCATTATTCTTTCCTTTCTCCGCTTCCGCAATGCCATTCATCTTTGACTGGTATTTCAACAAGCCAATGGCTCATTTCCATTAATATCTCGCAACAATTATGAAGCGTTTCTCCTTCAAATCTGTGCTTGCAGTCTTTGCACCTTACCAGTTCTTCAATAGGTTCTCCATAAAACGATGTGTATTCCTCAACCGCTGTGATTTTTGTTTTTGGTGCGTGGACTATATACTCTTTCATTCTTCTTTCCTCACTATGTCATAGTTGCCGAAAACAAGTGCGGATATTATTATTTCTTCTGCTTCCTTAAATTGGTGCGCCATATTTTTATAATCATTGCTCCAATAGGATTCTTTTAGTTTTTGTAATGCTACCTTTATATTATGGTCAATGTCTACCGGAATATATTTATTTTCCTTCATTCTTCTTTCCTTTCTGCATCCATTTTGGCTCCACAATGTGGGCAATAACCTGTTAATACAATTAAGCACATATTATTCATTAAAGCCTCATTTCCACAATCAGAACATCGGTATACCCATTCAATAAATCCACTGGTATCATCGCCACGATAAATCCCTTGTCTAATCCAATAAGCATGTCTAACTGGTTCTGCATCTATCGTTGGTTGCTGTTTGATTATTTTTTCTGCTTGTAAGCATTCTCTTACTGTATAATTCTCATTCCGTATATAACTTGCATAATCAATATCATATGCGTTAATTAATCTTATCATTATTTTTCTATTATCTCCATATTTTTTGCATCGCAACCAACGTTCTCATATTATTCTTTTTCATGAATTATTTTAACAAATGTCTCTGGAAGCGCAGTTGCCACGCCAACTTTCCCATTCTCAAAAAAAGGAATCCAAACTTTATTATATGACTCAAATGCTTCTTTTGCTGTAGGCGCAGTTGCGCCAATATGACAATCTAAACATCTTAAAGATATACCATTTTCACTAGAAGTCTCAAGTAATGTATTTCCGCACCGAAAGCATTTGAATACTGTTTTTTCTTTTTCTGGAACAAAAGGGCAATGGTCTTTATCACATATACCCCAGGAATGTCCTTGGGGTATCATATCAGGTTTGCGGCAGGTTTCATAAAACTCATGACTTCCCATTTGGTCGCAACCATATTGCATATATTTGCAAGTCTTTTGAAACTCTTCAAATGTCATTAACATTTATTCTCTCCCGCTATAGTATTTATCCATTACTCTTAATGCGGTCATTGCATCAACCCCATGCTGTAAGAAATCTTCGAATTGCTCTTTAGTAAAGCCATATGCACTACAAAACTCATTTATATCATAATACCTGGCCCCGCATTCACTATATATTGCATATGCGATTTGACCTTCAATTTGCGTTAAATCGAAACTTATCATATAGTTCTCCTTTTTAGTATTATACCATATTTTTTTATAAAAGAAAAAGGGAGAGGTATGCACCTCTCTCCCTTCCTTGTATGGACTAGGCTACAGTCCAAGTAGCCTTGACCTTGCCCTTAGTTTCGGTAGCCTTGACGAACTTACCAGAACGGTTCAGGATTGCAGCAGCCTTCTGAGACGACAGGTTGAACTGAGCCATCACATCAGCGCAGGTAACCGGACCGGCTTCAGCGATGTATTCAGCGACCTTTTCGGCCAGCTCAGCATTCTCAATCTGAGTCTTAGTCGGCTTACGCGGACCCTTGGAAGCAGGACGGACAGACTTCAGAGCACGTTCAACCAGGAACTGGAAGTCTTCCTCAGTCAGAGTTTCGTAGGAAATAGCGTTAACGCGAGCAGCAATAGTCATCTTTTCAGTCATGGTTTTAATCACCTTTTTACCTTTCACACTTATATTTTATAATAATTTTTTAGGTTTTTCAACCTCTGCGGTTTATGTCAGGAAGGAAGGAAACCTCTCTTAGGACTTTTTACTCCTTTCCTTACCTTACATAATTATTATATTACTTTTTTTGAAGTTTTTCAACTTACCGATTTTTTTGCTTTCGGTAAGTTTCCCAGAAGTCAGACCTTATAACGAAGTCATTGAGGTCGGTATCTACATGTCGGCCACCAGCGAAGAAGCCAGAGTAGATAATGAAGTGAGGAGTAAACCAGTAGGCATAGTTTCTATCCGGTTGAGCCGCATCCCTAAATTCAATCAGGAAGTAGGCATCCCAGCCACTATGGTCGGAGTAAGGACGGATATCTTTGTCAAGAACCACGACAGAGAACCTATCCTTAAACACGTCTTCCCGCAAACCGCGGTTTATTTTCCGCACAACGCGATTAATCTTGCGGATTAACTTGCGCTTGCTCCTGACGGTATCCCGTCTAGGCCAATCATACATCATAATTCTTATCACCTTTCCTTTCCTTACATATATATAATAACATTTATTTTTGAACTTTTCAAATTACCGTTCGGCAACTTTGAATTTCATTGAATATTCATGGCGATGCTTTTGGTACCAAACCATGAAATCAGTTTTGCGGTCGGTGAGTTCCCAATCGGTGTAAGCCCGCAAAACCGCATCTCGGCCTGCGTTATACACGTCAGTCAGAACTCTTTCAACAACCTTGCTCTGAGGTTTTTCAAGCAACACTTTTTTCACCTTTCCTTTCTTTACATTATTATTATATAATAATTTTTATAAAAAATAAAAAGGCGATTTTTACATCGCCGTTAATTTAACCAAGAGGGGTCGGTTATTTTTTGTATTCTATATTTGGGCCAATGTCCATATAGTTTCTTAGCTTGTTTTGCACTTTCTTCCGAAGAAAAGAAAATTGGAGTTTTTTTAGAATTTTCCATTATAGAATAGGGTTGATAAAAACGCCCATCCTCGCAAAGGATTTCTACAGTATTTCCATCTAATATGTCAAATGAATATTCAACAATAATGTAGTATTCTTGTTCCATATTAGCTTAAATAACTTTTATCTCGAGTATTGAAATCATCTATATCAATTTCTTCGGTAATATTTTCAAGCATCATTAAAAACAAATTAAGAGCATCTTCTCTATCACAGTCATAACTATCAGCAACATCGCATATATGACCGAAACATTGAGCCGCATCCATCGCAAATTCACGAATTAGTTTTTTCTGTTTAATAAAGTTAAGCTCGGATAGCTTCGGCGTCTTCGAGCTCTTGGGTGAGTTTGGCATCAGCCTCCTCTTTTCTCTTCCTAAAGCCTTCTCGCTTTTGCTCTTCTGCGGCTAAGCAATCCGCGCACATAACCTTACCATAGATATTCCTGGTAATATTGGTCATGGGTTGCTTGCACCGGGGGCAGGTGGGAATGCGCTCTTTATGCGGATGCTGGGCTTTAAATGTATCAAAATCTATATAACCTTTTGGCATTTGTTTTTCTCCTTATTACTACTTTTATATTATAACAAAAAAATTCCTAAAACCGCAAATGAAAATCTATATTGTATTTTTTATAAAAAAATGTTATAATATATATGTAGAAAGGAATAGTATGGAAAAGATAGAAGAAATTGGAATAGGCCTGATGGTATTCGGGATAATATTCCTATTAATAACGGTAGTATTTTGTATCGGAAATTGTCTTCTAAAATGGATTATCTACAAACTACGAAAGTGGGAAGTAGATGAAGATATAATAGGATATTTATCTATATTTATTACTTTAACTCTTATATCTTCTGGTATGGGAGCGATATGTCTTTTAATTTCTCATTGAGGGTGATAGTGATGACGGCATTTGAAACAGCCAAAAGGAAATACAATCAGATTATGGAAATAATCGGATATGAGCATTCTACTATTGGAACGGAATGGTCTGAAGGAACTGAAGACTGGAATCTCCGGGATATGGTTGCGGAAGCCGATTATTATCTTTCTACTTATTACGAAAGCGGACATTGCAACGAAGAACTGAAAAGGGAAGACCGTAAAACCTGGGTTTCGCAGACGGGGCGTCTTAAAAGATTTATTGCCCATTGGGAACCGTTTATTAAAGATATGAAGTGCGCTACTGGACATTGTAGTAAATATGATAACTAGGAGGTGTGTGTATGAACTATGTATTTTATGCTAAGGTAAAAGGGTGCTGCGGTGGTGATAATTATACGGATGAAATATTCACTGTTGCGAATAACTTTACAGAAGCCGCAAATCAGATTGAGGACAGATACGGTACTGATCTGTTAGGATTCAGTCTGTATTGTTTTGATTCAGATGTGATTCATGTTCAGGATATTGAGGAATATTTAAAGGAAGCGAGAGAGACGGTAGGTTAATATGACGGTTAAAGATTTATTAAATAGTATCATTTTAGATACTCGGTTGGGAGACACGGTATTATTTTACGATATGGATGTTAAAGAGTTTAAACAGCTTGAGGGTATTGAACGGATAGGCAATTCCTTATGTTTTAAACTGTCAGACCAGAAGAAAAATGATATGACTTTAAGGGAAGATTTTTTCAAAGACGCCTAAAAAGGCGTTTTTTATTTCTTTCATCCTAAAAATCGAAAAAATAAAAACCTAGAAAGACACGAAAAACACGTTGACACGAATTATTATTTATGATATAATAATAATATATACGAGCTAGAAGCCCCGAAGGGGATTCTAAGCGAGTTAGCCCAGAAGCCGCAGGCGCACTGGGCGTCTTATTATAGGAGGGAATTATGGCTTTAAGAGATGATATAAACTACGCTATGATGAGCGAAGTTCAAAGATTCAGAGAAGAATTGCTTACCGAGGAAGAACAACAAGAGATTATTGATGATGTAATGGCGTTTTGTATTATAGAAATTAGAAAGTTTTGCGGGGAAGATATTTTTGAAGTAAAAGCGCAAGAACTTAAGGATAAAGGTATTGATAAAGCAAGACTAAAAGTTAATTTAAATAAGAAGATGAATTAATATGAAAAGAGTAGTACAATATAATCGCCAAGGTAAAGCAATTGCGGTATATGATAGCGCCCAGGAAGCTGCTAAGGCTACTGGTATTGATATAAATAATATAGTTAAAAGTATTATGGGTTGGGGTAATAAATATATTTTTAACACTTATTTTGAATGGGAAGTTACTAATAAAGAGTTGCGCGAAGCCCGCTTAACCGAACGGAAGCAACGCCAAGCGCAGAAACTAAAGGAATTAGAGAAAAAGTTTCACTTTAATGACAAAGAAGATAGAGAAATGTAACTGCATTAGAAGTTGGCCAAGGCTGCAAATCCGCAAAGGCAGATATAGAGTAGTATGCGCTTATTGTGGAAGGCAAACCGCTTATGGTAAAACTTTAGAAGAAGCCATTCAAAATTGGGATAAAGAAACAGAAGAATTAGTAGCAATATGGGGGAGAAGGTAAAAATAGGTCAAACATGGAAAATCTCTCTTATGGAAAAAGTATTTAATTTAGGAAGTTTTTCCATACTCGATACAATCTATATAGTACTATAAAGGGTTGTATCCAACATGGAAAAAGTATTTAAAAGGAGATATTTATTATGCTAGAAATAGGTAAATCATATACCAGTGCTGAGATAGCTAGAGAAGTTTTTAATGTTTCACCTAAAACCTTTTCTAATCAACGTGTTAAGTATTTAGAAAAAATGTCAAAATATTATGAGTGAACTGAAGAGAGAAGAAAATTTACTATAACCGGTATTAAAGAAACATATGAAAGCAATTCAATAGGAAGGGTCTCTAAAGTTCAAATTCAACAGGAAATTAGAGAACCAGTACATGATGTTGTAAATCAAAATAGTTTGCAGACATATACAAGTATTGCTAGAACAATGGTTAATACAAATAATCATTTTGTTCGTCGCCATCCTCAGCAAGAAAATACTATGATACGTTATATTCGGGCGGTAATGGAAACAGATTATGCGGTTAAAGAATGGGTTTGGGGGGATATAAATCAATTACCAATTCAACCTTTAACCCAAGACCAGCAAGAATATTTAATGGTTTTAATGGGAAAGAAAGATGGTTTAAGTTTAGACCAGTTAAGTTTTATGATTAAAGCCATGGAAGAGTCTGGTTATATTACTAAAGAAGAAGCCAAGGACTTATTATATGACACTGCGACCAAAGATTATGAAGATGTAATGAATGGGTTTAAGCAGAAATATCATTTTAGACCAAGACTTGTGGCGGATTGGCAAGAAGGCATTGCGTTTGATGCGGATATTGTTATTCCTTATGGATTAAAAAATAAAGAGAAATTACTGGAGTATAAGAAAGAAGAGGATAGATAAATGAATAAAGACTTTAAAGATTTGAAGATGATAATGGGAATGATACGATGATTGAGATATGGGATAGGAAATTAGTTAGGAAAGGTTTTGAAAATTGGTCTGAAAAAGATGAGGAGAATTAAAATGGAAGAATTTTATAAAGATATGAGTGATTATTTTGCGAAAAATGGAATTAAAAGTATGGATGATTGGGGCTTCGATGAATTGGCTACTTTTGGATGGGGGCTGGAAGATTGGTTAAGGAAAGAGTTTCCATATCTTACTTATGAGGATGTTTTTGCGATTAGCGATGCGGTAGAAAAAGTAATAGTAGATAGGTATTTTCGAGATGGAAATAGTTAATTTTGTAAACAAGGTTATATATAAGGGGACTAGAGAAGAGTTTTATGAGGTATATGAATTATGCCATCAGTTGGAACAAAGGATACCTGGATTTTATGCGCAGGTAGTGGAAATTGATGATCGCTGCTATTTGGAAATTTCGTTTGAAAAAATTGGGGAGTTTTATAGAGTAGAAAGAGAATTATCGGAAAGAGTTAAAGATTATTTTGGATCTTATTGGGAGGTAGAAGAATAGTGGAGATATATATTAAGTTAAAGAGAAAAGAAGATGGAAGCTGGGAAGGGAAAACAATAATTGATTTGAAAAAATTGCGGTATTTGGAGATAAATAAAAGGTTGGGTTAAGTTTTTGGTGTAGGGGTGAACATGTTTTGGTGTAGGGGTGGTGCCCGATCGGCACGTGCTAAAACCAAATTTAATTCTAAAAACGAATTACTATCGTATTTCGAAAAATTCATTTGAAAATCCGGGGTACCCGCCCTTAAATCCCCGGCCGCATTAACCCGGGGTATTCTCATTTGAAAACCACCGAGGAACGAAATGAAAACTCATTTGAAAACCGCGAAATGGACCTATAGAAAACCGATTTGAAATCCTCTATTGGTTTGAAATATATAAAAAATTTTGTTATAATATATATAGTAAGTAAGAAAGAAGGTTGGCGAAGATGATAAATAAGTGCAAAGGAATTGAAGACATGCGCTATTCAATATTGGATATGCTGGATAATGGCATGAGTATTGCCGAGGTTAAGGAAAAATTTAATAAGATTTTAGAAGAGGAACAATGCCGTAAGGAATTTATTGATACTGTTGCGGCAGCTGTTGAAAAACTTATCAAAACCATGTATTCAGATGTAGCTGACCTATATGATGAAGAGACATTCCAGATGTTTGCGGATGCTGATGTTCTTGGGAAAGTGGAGTATGATGCCCAGGAGTTGCGGAAGCTGAAGTCTGCCGGATATGAGAAGGCAGCGCCTTGGGAAGTCAATGATGACTTTGGCCCTGGTCCCACTCTAAAGGTGACTAAGGCACCTATTAAGTCTACGGCCGCAAAGGATGATGATGATATTCTTAAGGTGTGGTCAGCGTCCTTGTAAAAAATTACGGAAAAGATTTTTTACAAACATCATAAAGAACTGGGAAGAATTAAGTTTATATGCTATCTTGTTTCTCCTGGTTTTATACAAAGATATTCGAAAGATTCGTGAGAGGCGTACAAACTCATAAATTTTTTTCATATAACCTCCCTTTACACATACACACTTTTTACCTTTATAGAAAACTGGACTCTGGCTGTACGCCCTGGAGTCCAGTTTTTTTATTATATAAGGCCATATGCGGTTGCGCCAAGGGGGCAAACTTTGTGAAAATTTTCACAAGCGGCCGGCCAGGAGGGAAGGTGCTATTAATAGCGATATGGGGTGGCATATGCGGGATTGTCGTGCCGAACGGTTTAATCGGGTTGCCGCAATTATAGTAATAACTTTCCACTATTGGAGCAGCATATGCAGAAAAAGTTTCAAATGCCGTTCGGTATAGATATATACCCCATTTTATTATATCATATTTTTTATAAAAAATCAATAATTATGGCAAAAATTGCGGTTTTTGTGTTATTTTGTGAGAAAAATTGATATTTTTTTTTAAAATTATAGCAAATTTTTGTGATTTTTGTCAAATTTTTTATAGAAAATTGATGCTTTTTGCGAGAAATTTATAAAAAAATTGGCGTTTTTTTAATATTATACCAAAATTTTTAATAATTTTGCCAGAAAAATGCGATTTTTGCAAAAAATTTTTCATAATATGCGATTTTTGGTGCGATTAAAAAAGATTTTTACGGAAAATTTGTGAAAATTTTCACAAACCGTGCCGACCGGCCGCCGAACTTTAGGGAAATCCCGCGCGCCATATGCGGCCCCGAGTTGCGAAAAAAAAGTTGCCATATGGCGTGCCGGCCGGAAAACCGACCGTAGTCGGAGTTAGTCTCAACTAACTGACCGATGGTCAGAGTTAGTTAGCCTAAACTAACTGTTGCGTTTCCAACTAATTTGTGAAAGTTCAAACTTTCACAAACTTGACTCCCTGAAAATTTTTCATTTTTTTGAAAACAAATTTGTGAATTTTCTCACAATAACGGGAAAAGCAAAAAAATTTTAAAATTTTTGAATTTTTTTCTTGACTTTTGCGGTGGCGTGTGGTATAATGAAAACGGCCTGGTTCGCTAGTAAGCGGGCCGCCAATTATAGCACGACTGGGGGTGCTTGTCAAGCACTTTTTTTGACAATTTTTTGCCATTTTCTGTTTAGTATTACTAAACTACCGGCAGTTAGTCAAGCCTAACTCTGGCTCAAAAAAAGAAGGCTTCTAGCCCTCCTTTTTAGCCCTGTGAGCGGTTAATGTCAGCGTGTAGTGCACGCCATTATCACCCACAAAGTCCACCGCACGCTCGGCGTTTACAACGCTCACAGAAGCAATTCCAGCAGTGGCGCCAAGCGCATCAGCGACCGCCTTAATGACTGCCTGTTTGAACAAGTCCGCTTTGCGCTCCCTCGGCTTGGCGTTTCCGCTCACCTTGCGAGTACCTGTATTAGCGAGTTTGCGAGCGTTGCGCATCTGTTCCTTGGTTAAGTCCCAAGGCTTGGCAATTCCGCGGTCGGTATCGCGGTCATCCGCAATTAACTGTATTGCTTCCTCGCGTGTGCATTTCAGCGTGCGCATGTGATGCTGAATTAACTTTTCATCCAATAGTATCACCACCTTTCACAACGGATGAGGGAGAAAGGGCTTGCGCCCTTTCCCTTAAATCTTGGTGAAATACGCTTTGCCTTTCACCACCTCGCGGGAGACAAGAACATTGTCGCGCATCTTTTTAATCAGCGCAGACACTTTCTGCCCACTCGCTTCTGCGAGTTCAGGAACGAGCGCCTGAATCTCACTGACAGTGTAGGACTTTCCGCCCTCCATTGCCTCGTAAATACGCTCAATCAGTTCAGCGTTTGCCACCTGCTTGGCAGTGGGCTTGGTGGACTTGCGCTCGTTCTTTTTAGCGAGCAGTTCAAGTTCGTGCAGGAGGAATTCCTTGTCTTCCTCATGAGCGTAGCCGAGAATGCGGTTGAAATAGTCACGTTTCGTCATTTTTTCCATAGTTTAATCACCTTTACCTTTCTGTATAAATATTACCATGGTTTTGAAGATAAGTCAAGCACTTTTTTTCATCTGCGGAAGATTTTTTTTGTGCCCTTCCCTTACCTTACAAATACATTATACAGAGTTGCCTGTACAAAAAACATGCCAACCCCGTGTGAAAAAATTCACAAGCGGCGGTTTAGTACCACTAAACTTTTGGGAGAAAAAAATTGGCAAAAAATTGTCACACTTTTCTCTTGACAAATGCTGGCGGGTGTGCTATACTAAAATTTCGGCCCGCTGCACACGTTTGCGGGCCGGCCTGGTTAGTCAAGTATAACTTTCAAAAAATCGCAATAAAAAACTGCCACCCCAAGGAGGAGGAGGGTGGACAGTTCGAGCGTCTTAAACTACAAATTCGGCATTAGTGAGAATACTGAGGACTGTTAAGGCGTTAAGGAGTTCGTCTCTCTGTGCGATGCGATAATCAGTTGCCTGCACAGCATTTAATTCCATTTCCCACATTTCATTATACAGAGAATTAACAATTTCAATTGCTTTATCTAAAACTTCGCAATCTTCATCAGTAACATCAACGGGATAGCGGACAATCTTTTTAACAATTTCCATTTTATTCACCTCTCTTTACATTATTAGTATAGCAGATTGGAAAGGGGTTGTCAACCCCTTTATTTATTTTTTTTCTATCGAATTGATTACATCTGCTTTGTCTTTCATGATTTCCCAGAATTTTTCTTCTGCATCTTTTTTATTTTTTGCTTTAATTTTTATTACGCCCTCGTAAGTTACATAGAATTCTTTTTCCATTTTGTTTACCTCTCTCTTACAGTATTAGTGTATCAGATTAGAGGGGATTTGTCAACCCCCTCATCTGATTTTTTTAGAAATCTTCGTTAGCGTAATTCTTGACGATTTTTGCAAACAGTTTCACTGTGTCAATGTAGGTTTCATGGTCGCTTGCCATGTCCTCGTAGTCTTCAAGTTCTGCGCCGTCGGGAACTCCGCACATGAGCCAAGGTTCCATTGCATCTTCATCATTCATGTAGCGAATTGCGTAGTCCATAGCCTGCAGGACTTCAACTCTGCGACCGATTACTTCTCTTTTAAACTGTTCTGTCATTTTTCTTACCTCTCTTTACACTATTATAGTATCACTACTGGCACTCGTTGTCAAGTGCTTTTTTCATTTTTCTTCTAAAATCTTTGCGGGTCTTGCGCTTCCAAAAGTGCCAAGCCTTGCGATTATTTTCAACCCAACAGGCATACTTTCTATCAAACTTATCCTCAAAGGTCATCTTCTTGTGAATGTTGTTTTTCATGATAACCCTCCTTCATTATTATAATACATCTTATTTTTAAAAAAGTCAATAAAAATTTTTGCAAAAATTTTTGCGTCAAAAAAAATTTTTTGGTATAATAAAAATGTAAGGTGAAGAACCTTACATTCCATTCCATTTTAAACTTTTCTAGAAAGCCGGTGATGAGCCGGCTTTCGCCTTTCCCGGGGCGGCACTTGTGAATGTTTTATTTTTCACAAAGTCGTATTCAAAAAAAATAGGGGATTTTATCCCCTATTTTTTACAGTGCCTTGAAGATGGTAGACTTGCCGTCCTTCACCTTTTCGACAGCGCCTGCTTCAACCAACTGCTTAAGCAGAGCGGAAGCCTTCTGAACGCTGATGCCGACAGCCTTTCCTGCATCAGTAGCAGTCAGACCTTCACCGAGGGCTTCAAGCAGAGCGCCCTTGATGGTTTCATTTTCCTTCTGAGTCTTTGTCAGACCCTTTCTCGGAGAACCTTTGCGGACAGACTTGAGGGCTCTTTCAACGAGGAAGTTGAACTGTTCTTCTGTCAGAGAATCGTAAGCAATAGCGTTAATCTGTTCTGTAATAGTTGTCTTTGTCATGTGTAATCACCTTTTACCTTTCTTTTTACACTTTTATTTTAGCATCTCTTGGATGCTTTGTCAAGAGTTTTTTTAACTTTTTTTAAGTTTTTTCTCTTGAGGAATCAGCCGAAGGTTTGTGGATGTGTTGTAAGTTTTTGGCACCCTCGCCCCTTACATTTTAAGTATAGCACCTTCGTTGTAGTTTGTCAAGGGATTTCTTTTAAATTGTTAAGAAATTTTTTCGGGGGTCTCTCTTGGTCTCTCTCCGTCCCTTGCAAGTATAGTATAGCAGATGGTAGAAGCCTTGTCAAGACTTTTTTTAACTTTTTTTCAAGTTTTTTAAGTGCTGACTTGGCGGGGCTTCCTTACCCTTGCTACACCCATAGTATAGCAGATGGAGCGGATGCTGTCAAGGGTTTTTGGGAAAATTTTTTAAGAAATTTTTTTAAATTTTTCTCTTGACAAAAATTGCGCGGGGTGGTATAATGGAAAATTCCGGCCGTGCGGACAGTGCACGGCCGGCCCAGTTAGTCAAGCCTAATTTTAAAAATTTTTCGGCACGCCTGGCCCCGTGTGCAGTAGAGACAACGGGTTCAGGTGGGTCATTCCGCAAGCACAAAAAAGGCTTACTGTCAAGCCTTTTTTGCACGATGTTTTGTGAGTTTTACGGTGTAGTCATTTGCGTGATAGGTGAAACTGATTTCCGCTTCGTTTTTAAGAGTCAGATTTTCAATTTCGCCATTCAGATTGAAGCCTTCAAGGACAACCCGAAGCCAATCAAACACAACCTTTTTGTCTTCGTCGACCTTACGCTCACGATTTACAGAACGCTTTTCAGGAGGCTTGCGGTCGGCTTTTGTCAGACCTCTTACCATCTTTTTCTGCTCAGCAGTCAGAGCAAACAATTCAGTATTTCCATGGTCGATTTCATCATCACAATTGATAAGGTCGATTGCTTCCTCTCTTGAGCATTTCAGAGATTTCATGTGCTTCTGAATGAGTTCTTCAAGTTCTTTTTCTGTACGTCTTGCCATTGAGTACACCTCTCTTTCTGTAATAATAATAGCATGGGGAAGGGGTTTTGTCAACCCCTTCCGCTATCTTTTTTTAAATCTTTGTGAAGTAAGCAGCTCCCTTCACAACTTCTCTCGATACGAGAACATTATCACGCATCTTTTTAACGAGAGCGGAAACCTTCTGACCGCTTACATCGGCAAGTGCAGGAATCAGAGCCTGAATTTCAGCGATACGATAGGACTTGCCTGTTTCCATCGCTTCATAGATTTCTTCAATCAGTTCAGCATTGGCAACCTGCTTTGCAGACGGCTTGTCAGAGCGTCTTTCATTCTTTTTTGCGAGCAACTCGAGTTCATGGTCGATGAATGCGATTTCCGCTTCATCAGTCAGATGGGTACGAATCTGTTCGAACATTTCACGCTTTGTAATCTTTGTCATAATTAATCACCTTTTACCTTTCTTACAATTTAAGTATACACCTTTTTGGTTATGTTGTCAAGAGGTTTTTTCAGATTTTTTTAAGGATTTCTTTTTTCTCATCCCCTCTTTACATTCTAATTATAGCAGACTTGCTATACTTTGTCAAGAGGTTTTTCTACATTTTTTTCTGAGGCTACGTATCTATCGCTTCTAGTTGCTCAATACGGTTCATCCTCTTGACATTATTAGTATAGCAGATGTTGGAAGATTTGTCAACACCTTTTTTAGAAATTTTTAAGAAATTTTTTTCTATTTCTTTTTTATTTCTATAATAATTATAAACCTTTTTTATAAAAAAGTCAACAAAAATCTTTGCTAATTTTTTCACAAACGCCGCCCGGGATTTCCGCAAAAATCACACAATTTCACATAATTTTCTTCTTGACTTTTGGTCGTGGGTGTGGTATAATTTTCGGTCGTTAGCGGCAACTAACTATGGCTTAAAAATTTTTTATTTTTGCACAAAAAGTGTTGACAATCTTTTTCTTTTGGTGTATTATAATCTTGTAAGTTAAAGGAAGGTAAAAACACTATGAATTTCTACATGACTATTGACACAGAAACAACCAACTCACTTGATGATGCTCTTGTTTACGATTTGGGGCTTGCCATCCATGATGCGGAAGGTAATGTGTATCATACTGAAAGTTTTGTTATCGCTGACATTTTCTTCAATGAAGAACTCATGAAAGTTGCGATTTTTGCAAATAAGATTCCGCAGTATCGTGCAGACATTGAGAATGGAATACGCACGCTGACTACATTCAGAAAGGCACGCACTGAAGTGCTGAAACTAATGAAGCGCTACAATGTTAAGGCGGTCATTGCGCACAATGCATTCTTTGACTTCAAGTCATTAAATACAACGCTCCGCTTTCTGACTAATTCAAAATATCGCTTCTTCTTTCCATGGGGTACTGTAATTTGGGACAGTCTGCGCATGGCTAAAACTACTTTTGGAAAGGATGCCAATTACACAAAGTGGTGTGAAGAGCATGAATACCTTACCAACAAGTACCGCAAGCCGAAAATGACTGCCGAGGTTCTGTATCGCTACATCACCAAGAATGAAACCTTCATTGAAGAGCACGCAGGACTTGCAGATGTGCTGATTGAAAAGGATTTGACAGCCTACTTTCTCAAGCATGACCATGCAGGAATGAAGAAATGTCTCTTTAATCCGAAGAAGGAAGAAGATGTTAAAACCATGCTTGAATGGTGGACAGAAAGTTTGCTCTGTGAGTAAACTTTTTATTTAGTCTGACTAAACTTTCGGGATAAAAAAATTTCTTAAAAAAATTGCAAAAAATGCTTGACAAAATGCCGGGAGTGTGTTCTAATGAAAAAACTGGTCGTTGCGCCCGGCGACGGCCAGCCCGAAAAGTCAACAAAAAAAGCCAATAGGCAAGGAGGAGGAACCCATTGGCTTGGAGCGGTTTTTAAATTGAGGGCGACGGGACTCGAACCCGCATTATAGCGCGCATATCACATTCGGCACACTGACCGACGGCACTACCATTGTGCTACGCCCTCACAAGGGGGGAGCCTTTCGGCTCCTCCTGCGCTTACTCGGCGATTCCGAAGGTTGCCTTTACCTTACCCTTGGCTTCAGTCACCTTGGTGAACTTGCCACTGCGGTTGAGGATTGCGCTTGCCTTCTGATTGGAGATGCCGAAGGCTTCTTCAACCTGTCCGCAAGTTACAGCGCCATTTTCAGCGATGTAAGCGACAATCTTATCAGCGAGTTCAGCGTTGGCAACCTGTGCCTTAGTCGGCTTATTGGACTTGTAGCCCTTGCGCTTGTCGAGCAGTTCGAGTTCATGTCCGCAGAAACCTACGATTTCAGCGTCATTGGAGCAGACTTCCATAATCTTGTTCAGCATTTCTCTCTTTGTCATAATCATCACCTTTTACCTTTCTTATCTCTTTGTGATTTTAGTATACAACATTTCAGCCATGTTGTCAAGCCCTTTTTCAAGGTTTTTTTATTTTTTTACTCCAATTCTTTTCACTCTTGGAAACCAAGCAGATTGACAGTCGCTACACAGTAACAGTCGTCTTTCTTTCCTTTGGTAATTTTATTATAGCACTTTTCAGAAGATTGTCAAGTACTTTTTTTAAGAAATTTTTGAAACTTCCTCTTCAAGTTTCAGAGCGGGGTTGCGCACCCACCGCACAAGTCAACAGGGTTCATTTGATATTTTAGCAACTCCGAGCCTGCCCTGTAAGGCTTAACGCCACTGAGTGATGCGGGTTTGAAGGGTTTTCCTTCCCTTTACACTTACATTATAGCATCTTTTAGCTATCTGTCAAGTGTTTTTTTAACTTTTTTTATTTTTTTTGTAAGGAGCAAACAGCGGTACTCACATGACCATTGATGCAGTAGGGACTACACTCACCACCTCACACCATGCGAGTTAACTAGTATTTACCATGGTTCTGTTGGTGTCTCTTGCTAGAGCGCTGACATGATACCATTGAGTACCCTTGTTTGCCTCTTACATCTTTAGTATAGCAGACTTTTGAGAGCCTGTCAATACTTTTTTTTAAATTTTTTCGGTCGCGCGACCTATCTTCTCGGTTCGATTATACTGCTGAACCTGCGGCGATTAACCGTTACTTTGAAGACAGCCTTTGCCAAGGAGCGGTTTTTTAACGAGGCCTGATGCCTTCCTCACACTCTTATTATAGCAGATACCGCTGTAATGTCAAGTGTTTTTTTATTTTTTTTAGCAGTTTTTTTAGTAAGTTTTCGGTTAACCCGCTTACCAAGAGTGCTTCATCTCTTACAAGTATAGTATAACAGATTTTAGAATAATGTCAACACTTTTTTTAAAAGTTTTTAAGTTATTTTTTTCACAAAGTTCGGCGCCCGGGCGGGAAACTCACCGAGCAAAGGCGAGTTTCCGCATTTTCTTGTGCTGTGCCATACATTTCACAGTAATTGCAATTTCAATCAGCACATCGTCAAGACCCTGATGTTCTTCTGTAAAATCGTTATCTCCTGTAATGTAGCGGTAGAGAATTTCTGCTGTCTTGCGGACTTTGCCGTTTTTGCAGAGATAGCCATTTTCTTCACAGAATTTAATGTATGTTTTCTGCTTGCAGATGGTATCTTCTGCCATAACCATTGAGTCATACAGCGGGATGCCATACGGCAGAAAATAACGGTATTTTGATTTTGTAGTGTAGCGCATTGTAGTAGTTAATGACCGATAGTCAAAGCGGGCATTATGTGCAATGATTGCCTTTACATTGTATTTATCACAAAGTGCTTTCACGATTTTTTTAGCGGTGAATACGCTAATCATTTTACGCTCTCCGCTTTTCAGTGCCTGCTCATACTTTGGTAACTTGCTTGCATAGTAGGCGGATTTCATCAGTGCTTTTTCTTTAGCGTAAATATCATAGATAACATAACTTGCTTTTTCGTAAACCTTCCCCCGCTTGTCATGGATTGCAAGACCGAGGTCATACGCAAGCGGGCAATCCAAGCCATTTGCAGTTTCAGTGTCAATTGTCATGTAATAAGTAATACGCTTGTCAATCTTTGTCATAGGGTTTCCTCTCTTTACAACTATTATTATACACCTATTGGAGATAATGTCAAGCGTCAGTTTCGGGATTTTTTAATTTTTTTCAAAAAATTTTTTTATTTTTCCTCTTGACATCGGCGGGCAAACGTGGTATAATTTTGGACCGTTAGCGGTGGCTAACTTTGCGGTTGCCGGTAAAACCGTCCGGCAGACCGCCGAGCGCAAAAAAAATCAACCCCACAGTTCAGCAGGATTGAGTGCTACACCTTTCCAAGAGTTGCGGATTGGTTCAGAATCATCGACAAGAACCGCATTCACAGAGTTTTTGAGGTTCTTATTGTGACCGTAGGCTCTGTAAATTCTCTTTGTGAGAGAAGGGAAGAACCTGTCGAGCCAAGCGTTTTTCTGTTCTTCAACATTCTTGCAGTATTCAGCAGTTGCGCCGAGCGGTGTCATGCTGAGGATGCGGATTTCATACTTGTCAGTGGGGAAGAAATTCAGAAGTTCTTTTTCTGTAATCATTGGCTTGCATTCAAGGAAGATTGTTTCATCGGAGGCTCTCAGTCTCGGAAGCCAATTTTCAATGCCGTACAGGTCAGCGATTGTTCCATCCATGTCAAGGTAAACTGTCTTTTTCATAATTCTTTATTCCTCTCTTTACACTATTATAATACACTGCTTGTTTCTGTTTGTCAATACCTTTTTGTAAAAAAAAGAAAAGATTTTTTAATCTTTTCTTTTAACTGTTATAATGTTTTCTTTGTTTTCAAAGATGATTTCTTCCAGTTCTTTAATCTTGTATTTAAGATTGCGGATTTCGTCGAGCGCATCTTCGTAATTCTGTCTGTAAAGTTCCGTGTAATTAATTTCTGCCATACTCTTCACCTCTCAATTTTATTTTACCATTTTTTTAATAACTTGTCAATGATGTTTTTACATGATGCAGGTTTTCGTAATGTCTAACCGCACAGTTCAAGCGGTGGCACCATGCCCGCATGCTTTCCGCGTTTTCATTGTAAACATTTACCGCAAACTCTGTCGCTACTTTCTCTATTGGTTGATTGTAGTATGCTTGATACCTTGCGGAGCCTGTCAGACCTCTTAGCAGTTTTTCACTTGCTTGCTCTTCCCACTCATCTTCATTGAAGTAGTCAACCGTGTAGTGATGACCGAGTTCATGCAGTACAGACAAGGCAAACAGATTTTCTTTTGTCAGCGTAAAGTTGAAGGTATCTTTCAGATACTTTGCCCATTCTCTGTTGGCGTCATTATTTTCAAACAGAGTGATGCAGATTTCTTTTGTATCAGGTTCATAGCAGAAATAGTCATACATGCGCACAGTGCAATCATAACCGATGAACTTTTCAACTATCTTGGTCAAACTGTTCTTTTTCATAGGACACCTCACTTTTACATTATTATTATAACATAGATTTTTAAAAAGTCAACACTTACGGGAGAAAAATTGCGGTTAAATTTTTTTAATTTTTTGCTTGACAAATTGCTGGTTGTGTGTTATAGTGGAAAAACGTCGCGCCTGGGCCGTGGGCGCGACGCCGAAAAGTCAAGAAAAAAACCGCCTTAACCCAGCGGCGGCCAGGGGTGCGGATTGGTGGTGATGAACGTGTCATCCCAACCGAGGCTCTCCATCTCCTCGTAAGCGTCAGCGAATGTGGCGAATGTGCCCCAGTGGAAACCATCTTCAGTGAACAGGTAGTACTTCATTTTTTTATCTCCTTTTCTTTACACTCTTATTATAGCAGATTTAGTTTTTTTGTCAATACTTTTGAAAAAATTTTTTTAGCAGATTGTCAAGCCCTTTTTAACTTGGCAATCTGCTTTGTGTTCATCAGCGTGGCGTTCTCAAGTTTAATCTGAACTTCCCGACCGTCAATCTGAATGTCACCCTGTACCCAGAAGGGAACGTTATCCTTTTCCCATGTCTGACCGTAGTATTCAGTAACCAGCTTTTCGAAGATTTCACCCTTGTTGTACTTGTCAGCAATCAGCATGTCAGCGGAGCCAAGACAGACAGGATGTTTCTTCATCAACTGCTTTTTCAGTTTGAGTTTTGGACGGAAGCGAAGATTTTCACCCTGATTTCTGCTTGCCTGTTCTACTGACAAGAAGCGTGGCATGATTTCCGCAACCTCTACCATGTAGAGTTTCTTTTCAAGTGTGAAGCCGAGGATGTAAGAATCAGCGGCTGAATTGTTTCTGTAGTGCTTAATCATTGTTCTCTTGGTTGTCATTTTGTTTCCCTCTTTTCTTTACACTCTTATTATAGCAGATTGCCGGATGAAGTCAACACCTTTTTTTAAACTTTTTTATTTTTTTGCTCTTGGTCGATGCATTACTGAAAAAATTTACATTTTGGGAGAAAAATTTTCATGCAATTTTCATCATTTTTTGCTTGACAAAATCCGGGCCGGTGTAGTACAATAAATTTCGCGCCGGCTCGGTAGTGGGCGGCGCGCCAAAAGTCAATAAAAAAATGCCCTACTTACCGCAGAGCATTTCCCACATCTCGCGGGTATCGCAGGAGTAGGAGACCCACCCTTCACCATCCTCGAGCACGTCGGCGTACTTGTAGCCACCGTCGACATACCAGATAGCGCGATTTTCGCAAGTAGCGAGAACATCGCAGTAAGTAGCAATCAGTTCCATGTGTTTCATTTGAACACCTCCTCTTTACAATTATAGTATAACATGATTCTTTAGAATGTCAACACTTTTTTTAAAATTCTTCAAGCAAATAATACAGATTTTCTTCATTTATTTTTTTGGCAAATTGTGCGGTAAACCAAACATCGGTTTCTTCATCGTAATAAAAGTGAGGAATGTAGCAAATAGTATCTTTATCACCATACCATTCACAATTATTGAAAAAATCTTCAGAAATTGTGTAGAAGTCTTCGTTAATTTTTGTAATCATTTTTTACACCTCTCTTTACATTATTATTATATCCTACTGGTTATTATTTGTCAAGGGTTTCGGGATACTTTTTTACTTTTTCAAAGAATAATTCTCTCAGCAGATCGCAAATTTCTTCTTCGGTGACTCCTTTGGCGTGATACTTAGAAAAATAATAGCAAGTGAGTCCGCTCATGAGGATCTCATACTGTTTTGCTGTAAACTCCATTTTATCTGTTTCCTTTCACAATTTTATTTAATTCTAACAGGGTATTTTTATAGTATGCCATGCACTTTTCATTAATACCCTTTTTAATTTCTTTTACAAGCAGTTTATCAATTAATTCATCGGCATTTTCTTTGTCTCTATTTTTCAGCAGATAATCAAGTTCTGTCATCTTTACCACCCCTTTCTGCAAGCATTTTTCTGTGCCTGCTTCTTTTTGTTTGGTACTACTTTATGTCCGAGTTTCCGCAGATTGCGGTTGAGTTCTTCATTGCGGAAATTGTAGAGTGTTTCTGTTCCATTAGCGTTTTTGTATTTCTTCATCTCTTGGTTCTCCTTACAATTATAGTATAACAGAAAAAAGGTATTTGTCAATATCTTTTTTCTAATTTTTCTGTGTAAATGTCAGAATCAGGGAACCAATCAAGTCGTCTTGTAATGCTATCAATTTCATCTGCGGTGATGTGTCTAAAATCACGATCGCAATTTAACAGAAGGGCTTTATTTCCATCCGTACGCCGAAGTTCTTCTGAAATATTCTCAAGTACAGTGTTTACTGTAACGAATGCTTCTTTTTCTTCTTCTGTTAATGAAAAGGTTATTTTCTTTGTTATTTCCATTTTATCACCTTTCTTACTCGTTGTCAAACATTAATTTAATACTGAAGAATGCAAGGCATCCGCTCAGCGCAAGAATGAAACTCATCATACTTTACCATACCTTTCTAACACATGGAGATTGAAACCTACAACCGCAACCGCAAGCAGAATAATTGGCAATGCTTCAATTGAGAAGTCATTAATTGAGACTAACATAATTGTTAATACCATTGTGATAATTTCAAGTGCCGTCTGAATGGCAGGTCTTAATGTTCTGTTCATTTTTTATACCTCTCTTTACATTATTATTATAACATAATTATTTTTATTGTCAACATTTAATTCTTAAGAATTGTGAGAAGTTCATTCTTATTCACCTTAACCAAGCGGAACAGACCCCGCAAAGTCAAATTGTTAATAACCTGAGTTTCTCCAGTAGAGACATTAGTAATCTTTACTGTGTATAACTGAATCTTTTTCTTTGCCATGTTCTGAACCTCCTTACATTATTATTATAACACAACGCCGGAAATTGTCAATAGTTTCGGGCAAAAAGTTTCAGGAAATTTTAAAAAATTTTTAAAAAATTTCAATTTTCCTCTTGACTTCTGCGGCCCGGCATGCTATAATTTTTCGACCCGTTAGCGGTGACTAACCAAAGTCCGCACTTGTGAAAGTTTAAACATTCACAAGTTTCTCCAAAAGAAAAGAGGTTCTCACCTCTCTCCGTACAGTGTCAGCACTGTTTCATCTCCGATGAAGTAGCAAGTTACTGCGTCGCCTTCTTCAAGGTCGTCTGCTTCAACCTCATACAATTCACCGTCAAGATTCACAATGTAATAATCATTGTATTCAGCGCCACCTTCAATAGTTTTTTCAACTACATAACCGCTCTGTTTCTGCGCACCGAGAAGAGCAAGAACCGCAAGTATTACTTTAATCATTGTATCACCTCTCTTTACAATTCTATTATAACATCTCTACTGGATTTGTCAACACTTTTTTAAACTTTTTTATTTTTTTAGAGTTTGTGAATGTTTTATTTTTCACAAGTTCCCCAAGAAAAAAACAGGTTTTTAAGCCTGCCATTCAGCGAGAGCCTGACGGTAGAGTTCAGCGGACTCTTCCATCTCTTCTTCTTCGTACCATTCGATTTCACGGGTAAGCCATTCTTCGAAGCCGAAGTCTTCATCTTCTTCATCAAACGCTCCCTCGTATCCTTCCATCCAGTATTCCATCCAGATGCTGAGCATTTTTTCTTCATGTTCGTTGAGTTTTGCGAAGTCTTTCATTTTTCTTTCCTCTTTCTTTTTACACTTTTATTATAGCATACTATTCCGGTCTGTCAATACTTTTTAATTAATTTTTTAATTAAATTTATTCCCGCAAAAACTTTGTGAAAGTTCAAACTTTCACAAGTTGCCCCTAAAAAAAACTTAGCCAAGTTTGGCAAGTTCTTCGTTCAGAGCCTTGAGTTCTTTCTGAAGTTTTGCAACCTTAGCGAAGTTGTAGTGAAGGTCAGCCATTTCTTCATACCAGATTTCAGCCTTAACTTCATTGATTTTCTTTTCGAGTTCTGTTCTTGTCATTTTATTTACCTCTTTTCCTTATCTTCACCCTTATTATAGCCGGCGTTTGCGGTTTTGTCAAGGGGTTTTCTTAACTTTTTTTATTTTTTTCTCGGGGTTTTCTTTGTCCCTTCCCCTTCCTTCAATTATAGTATAACACACTTTCTGTCAATGTCAAGCCCTTTTAATAAAAAATTTTTTTTATTTTTTTATAAATTTTTCTTGACAAGTCGCAAGCTCTGTGGCATGCTGTGGCTGTGCTGGCAAGGCTCTGCATCGATGCAGTGCTAAGGTTTCAGGAAAAGGTGCTGGCTCTGACTTTGGTGCTGAAGCGCTTGCGAAAATGTGGTGAGTTCAGACAGTGCGAAAATTGCGTCGCCACACCCGCTGGCGGCGCAAGGCACGCTTACTAGTAGCACATTAGCCAAGACCGCAAACTCTTGCGCTGCATCGATGTGTTGTATTCTTTTAACTATTCTATCTACTCTTGGTTAGTCTATACTAACTAACACTGTTAGTGTACACTTACTATACATGTGTAGTGTAGTGTAGTACACTGTTACTACTGTTGTTGTATAACATGCTGTGTGTGTACTACTTACTACTACTGTTACTGCTACTATTGTACTGTATGTAGTACACACATTGTCTGTCTACTGTTGTTGTGTGTATCTTATTATCTTACTACTAATGTATTAGTACTGTTGTGTTACCTCTTCATCATACTGTGTGAAGTCTCTGTATCCTGTCAGTACATACAACACATCACACATTGTCTGCGTGTTGTATCCATTGAGTGCTGTTGCTACCTGCATGGTCTGCTCCTGCACACCTACTACATCTACCAAGTAGTTATACATGTCTTCTGTTGTGTTATACATCATTGTCTCTCCTTGTTTACACTATTATTATAACATGTTGTTGTGTTGTTGTCAACAGTTGTTGTTGTGTTGTTGTGTTACTCTCTTGGTTGGCTCTGGCTGGCTGGCCAAGCCTCTAGGCCTAGGCCCTGTAGCCGTAGAGCACTCTGTAGTCGTGTGTAGGCACCCAATAGCCATCAAATACATAAGCGATGTTCTCATTCTGTCTGAGTTCTCTAGCCTTAGCTACAGCCTCTTCTCTCAGAGTGTAGTGCTCTTCTACCTCTTTTACCACTGTGCCGAATGCTACAGTGTTTACTGTTGTGTTGTCTACTGTTCTATGTCTTAACATCTTGTGTACCTCTCTTATCCTCTTTACACTTGTATTATAGCAGTACATGCCGGTTTTGTCAAGAGGTTTTGCGAAAGTTTTTTATTATTTTTTTGCAGTGCATCGATGTATCGGGATTTTTTTGTAGGTAGAACTCACGCGAGTTTTTGCTTTGCATCGATGTGAAGCGTTTTTTTCAACAAAACAAGGCTCGCAGCGTGCGTCAGCGAGCCTGCGATTTTGGGGGAGGGCGGGGGCCCTCCTATAGTGTCTCTATCGCTCAGATTAGCAAGGACCCACGTCTACCTTGTGTAATTTTTATCATTTGAAAACCCCGGGGGTGGGTTTTGGGAAAAAATTTTTTTTAGAAGAGCAAAACGTTTCGCTCTCCACCACCCTCCCACTCAAAGTTACCCCCATCACCATTACGGGATTTTATAAAAAAAAGTGTCTTTCGACACTTTTCGACTATATTAGTAAACAAACTCCTAAAGCGAACATAGCTCCATATATTACCATTAAGGTAGCCTTGACCCACTTACGATACCGCAACCCAAATCCGTACCGATAGACATGAGCTACTCTAAACAAGCTCACTACCACCATGATGATACCAAGCATCTCATTAATTTTCATCTTTCCACTCCTTAACCGCATTTTCTAACAGTGCAATTTTACTCAACTTATCAATAACTTCTTTCTCTAGCGTAATCCCTGCGCACATTACATTATAACCTTCTGCGGCAACTGCTATGGTCAAATTCCGCATTTGCGGGTCTACACCATTCGCGTCTAAATACACCTTGATACCGGTCGCCGCAAACTCTCCCATATCCAACGGATTACTATATCCTTCTGGAAGTGGCTCCTGGACATAAACCCCATCGGTATCAATATCTAGTACCTTCCAAAACAAATCTTTCTGCGAAATTTCTTCTGTTGGAACTTCATAGACTTCGCCAATAAAACCAACGTCCTTACAAGTCTTAATAAACTCTTCATCAGCTTTGCTATCTAAACAAATAATAGCAATAGTTGGTTTGCGCTTGCCCGCTTTTACGCCCGTATTTACCGAGCTCCGCAATTCATCTATCCAATTTTTAATAAAAACATTTACATCCATGGTTTAAAACTATCCTCTGTTATTATCTCATAAAAATCATTATCGACCCAAGCCCAAGCCAACATAAGTCCGATATACCAATGCAATAAAGGACAAAGTCCAACTAACCCTAATCCAATGCTACTCTTAAGTATACCCATACATGTTTTTGGAGTTTTTCTATATTCCTCCAATCGCTTATCTCGCATCATCTTCGTTGAAATCAAGATAATCCCAATAATATAAACTGCAATACCTAAATAATATATCTTCAACATCTTTAATCACTTCCTTATAATTATTATATCATAAATTTTAAATATTTGACAAGTGTAGAAAAATTCTGGTATAATTGTTGTATAAGCTTTGGAGGAAAGAATTAATGACTAAACTCGATTACAGTTTAAATTCTCCAGAAGAACGTTTAGAAGTCGTCAAAAAGATATTAGAGGAAAATCCCAATCCTGATTCCTACTATCTTGAAATCCTAGCCGACTATCTAGTATTCTGCATGGAGAAAGAGGAGAAAAAGGAGAAAAAAATTCTTACCGAAAATCGCTTGGCTACAGTAAATAAAAGAGAAACCTCTTATGAGGGCCTGGTATCTCAGTTTGAAAATGGAGAAGATGGCGTATACAATATAACAAATAATGATAAACATGTAATTTTTCAACCAAAGATAGCAATAACAGCAAAAGATAGAAAAGATATTCCTGAATTAAGTCAAACTGACGAGGCAATCGCAGCCTGGGATTACCGGGTGCGCCATTCCGAAGGTAGAGATGCGTTTATAGCAAAGAAGGCTCTTATCGAAACTCGTAAAGACCAATATGTTATAAAGCAAGCATTCAAGCCTCCAGTACAAGCCATGCATTTAGTGCATTCAGAACATCATATTGAATTGCCGGAAAGCGCGGAATTTGATGATGAAGGTTATCCAATTCCACATGGAGTATCTTTAATGAATCCTGTTATTTGCTCTACTATATTATGTAATTATGTAAAATTAAAAGAGAACAGTTGAGGTGATTTTTTTGGAGATACTTGATATTTAATGGAAGAATTTGATAAAGTTTCTATGCGCGCGTTGGCCCCTTATCCACTCTATTATCGCATTGTAGAATGCAAAATAGATGGGCTACAAAATGCGGAAATACGAGATATTATCCAAGAGGAGTTTGGTATTAAACATAGTCTTGAATATATCTCATCATTATGGCGTAAAAAAATTCCTAATCTCATCGCATCTGCGGCCGAGGATGAATATTTAGATTATTATTATCTAAATGAGGAAAAAGGTAAGTATAAAAGATGTTCTCGTTGCGGACAAATTAAATTGGCTCATAATAAATATTTTAGCAAGAATAAAACCAGTAAAGATGGTTGGTATTCTATTTGCAAGTGCTGCCGCAATAAAAAGGTCAAAAAACAATAATTTGCGGCGACAGCAAACTAAAATATATAAGGAGGTAATTTAATGGATAGAGAAATTAGTAAAAAAGATTTAATCTATTGCGAAAAATGCCATAAAACATTAAAGCGTGGGGAATTTTATCAATCTAATAATTTAGAAAAATATCCAGACGGTGGCACTATTCCGATATGTAAGAAATGTTTAACGATGCATGTAGATAATTGAAATCCGGAAACATTTACCCCCATATTGAAAGAAGTAGATGTACCATACATTCCAGAAGAATGGAATAAACTTCTAGAAAGTTATGGGCAAGACCGAAGAAAAGTAACTGGTATGACTATTTTAGGTAGATACCTATCTAAAATGAAGTTAAAGCAGTTTAAAGATTATCGTTGAAAAGACACTGATTTTTTACAAGATTTAGCTGAGAAACGTTTGCGCGAAACCATGGAACGTCAAGGTAAAGATATCCAAGAAATTACTTTGGCGATTGAGGAGCAAAAAGCAGTTATTCCTGAAAAGAGTTTTGAGGATATAGTGTTTGCGCCGGCTGATGAACCGGTCGGTTTTACCTCGATGGAGCTTAACGAACCAGCGAAAACCGCAGATGACCTAGGCTTAACTGATGAAGATATAACTTACCTTAAACTTAAATGGGGTAAGAGTTATAAGCCAGAAGAATGGGTTCAACTAGAACAATATTATAATGACTTTATGGAGTCTTATGATATTCAGACTGCAGGTCATAAAGATACTTTAAAAAAACTTGCGAAAACATCTCTAAAATTAGACCAACTAATTGACTTAGGAGATGTTGATGGCGCACAAAAAATGCAGAAAATGTATGACAGTTTAATGAAGAGTGGTAAGTTTACTGCTGCTCAGAATAAAGCCGAGAATGGCGAAATTGTTGACTCAATTTCTGAATTAGTTATGATGTGCGAAAAAGATGGATTTATTCCAAGATATTATGTAGATTCACCAAAAGATAAGGTTGATAGAGTATTGCAGGATTTACAGGGATATACAAAATCACTTATCACAGAAGAAACAAACATTGGAAATCTTATTGAAAATGCGGTCAAGCAGATTGAAGAAGACAAGCGTCGTGAAGCAGAAATGGATGCGGATGCGGCAAGTGATGAAGATATCCTTGAAGATGCACTTTTCAATGATGATATAAATTATATTGCGGATGGTGAATTTCAGGAATTTGGCGAATTTGAAGACGAACTAGAGAAAGCCGATGAAGATTTCATGCAAAATCTTACTGATGAACAACTTTTAAAAGAGTTGAAACGAGGTAAGTAGTATGGCACTTCAAGATTTATTAGAGCTTTCGCAAGACCGAAAGAAGATTGGCTTATCTGAAGAACGTATTCAAGTGATTAAGCCATACTTAACACAGTATATTGCCTTTTGGAGAGAATACCCTGATATGTTTGTGGACTTTCTCCAAACTGGTAGAGATGGAGAGATACCTGAAAATGGTTTAAAGTTTTTCTTCTATCAAAGAGTATTCTTGCGTGCGGCAATGCGTTATAAATATGTTTACATGGTATTTCCTCGTGCGTATTCAAAATCATTCTTATCAGTGCTCGTGTTAATGTGCCGATGTGTTTTATATCCAAGAGCGAAATTATTCGTTACTTCTGGTGGTAAAGAACAGGCAGCAGGTATTGTTAAAGAAAAGGTTAATGAAATATGTACTCTTGTTCCAGCATTTGACAGAGAATTAGACCGACGTCCTGGTAAAACAAGAGAAGGAAAAGACTATGTATGTTATATGTTCAAGAATGGTTCATTCTTTGATAACATTGCGGCAAGTGAGAAATCAAGAGGTAAACGTCGTCATGGTGGATTAGTAGAAGAGTGTGTCGGTGTTGATGGTACTATTCTATCAGAAGTTATTATCCCAACCATGAACGTTTCAAGATTATGTATGGATGGTACAATGCATCCAGAAGAAACCTTAAATAAATCTCAAATTTTTGTAACCACTGCTGGTTATAAAAATACATTCGCCTATGATAAATTGATACAGTTCCTTGTTTGGATGGTTACCGAACCTGAGAAGGCTATTATCATGGGTGGCACCTTTCGCATTCCAGTATTAACTGGATTATTAGATAAAAACTTTATTCAAGACCTTAAACGAGATGGCACATTCAATGAAGCCTCATTTGAACGTGAATATGAGTCAAGATGAAGTGGTACTGTTGCGGATGCTTTCTTTAATGGAGAAGCATTTGATAGAAATAGGTCTTTACAAAAACCAGAGTATGAACATTCTGGTCGTTCGACTTTACAGAGTTATTATATATTATCAATGGACGTTGCGAGAAAAAATACTGGTAAAGATGGCTGCGATAGCGTCATTACCATTTTTAAAGTAACGCCGCAAAACTATGGAGAAGTATCAGTAAAATCTCTTGTTAATCTATACACTTTAACTAATATGCATTTTGAAGACCAGGCAATTTGAGCAAAACGTCTATTCTATAAATATAAAGCAAGACGTATTGTAATTGATGCCAACGGTCTTGGTATTGGTTTAGTAGATTATATGGTTAAACGTCAAACAGACCCAGTAACTGGGGACGAATATCCAGATTTTGGAGTTGAGAATGATGAAGATGGATATTATAAGAGATTTAAGACTGGGGAAACTGAACAAGAGGCCATGTATTTAATTAAAGCAAATGCGCCAATTAATACGGAAGCGCACTCCAATGTTCAGACACAACTTACTTCTGGAAAGTTAAAATTCTTAATAGATGAACGTATTGCAAAAAATAAGTTATTAGGAACTCAAAAAGGTAAACAAATGACACCAGAAGAAAGGGCAGAATACTTAAAACCATACACCTTAACTTCTATATTAAAAGAGGAGATGTTAAATCTTCGTGAAGAAAATGAAGGTATTAACATTATCTTAAAGCAAGCTAATCGTGGAATAAGAAAAGATAAATTTTCAGCATTTGAATATGGATTATATTATATCAAACAGGTAGAAGACAGTAAGAAGAGAAAACATAAGAAATTTAATGCTGCGGAATGACGATTTAGTTCACACATTGGATAAGGAGAATAATTATGAGAGCAAGTAGAGGAGAAATTAAAATAGAAGAGATATTGACAGAAGCAGGACTAAATTTCAAAATGGAGTTATCTTTTGAAGGATTAAATAGTTCAAATGGTAAGCCATTGCGTTTTGACTTTGCGGTTTTTGACGATGATGGCAACCTTGATTTTTTAATTGAGTATCAAGGTAGACAGCATTATGAACCTAGTAGTAAGTTTGGTGGAAAGAAAGGTTTTTATCAACAGCAATTTAATGATGCGAAAAAACGTAGATTTTGCCAACTACATGATATAAAGTTAATAGAAATCCCATATACCGATGAAAATCTTATTGATTACGATTATATAATAAATAAAGCATACGGAAAATAAGGAGGTGGAGCTTTGGATAAACAAGAAAGACAAGAAGCCATTAGAGAAAAAGGCTTCGATATGAATGGCGCCGCTGACTATGGGAAAATAAAAGTAGGTATTAAAACTCTTGAAGATGCGATTATTGACCTAGGCTTTTATAAAAAAGTCGAAGGAAGACATTGCTTCGATAAAAGAATGATAATGCGTGCGATTATTGATAAAGATTATCGTGCTATTAAGATTATCTCTGATTATTTTTATAGAACAAATGGTATATATCAAAGAATTGTAAACTATTATGCAACTATGTATCGTTGAGACTGGTACATTACTCCAAATATTTATGATGAAAAAATTTTAGAAAGTGATAAAGAGTGTTTAAAAATAACAAATGAGTTTTTTAAAGCACTGGATTATTTAGATAACACCCATATTAAAAAGTTATGCGGAGATATCGCTTTAAAGGTTATTAAGTACGGTGTTTGTTATGGCTATATTATAGAAGGCGATAAAGGTATTTTATTCCAAGAGTTGCCATCAGAATATTGCCGCTGCCGCTACTATATTAATAATCTACCTGCCATAGAATTTAATATGGCATATTTTGATGAAAAGTTTAGGGATATTAATTACCGTATGCGTGTATTAAAGATGTTCCCTAAAGATTTCCAAAAAGGCTATCTTTTATATAAAGAAAGAAAGCTTCAGCCTGATTTCCAAGGAGATATTGGATGTTGGTATTTATTAGACCCAGGATATGCGGTTAAATTTAGTTTAGCTGGTGCTGGTGATATGCCATTGTTTATTAATGTTATTCCATATCTACTTGACCTTGACGCAGCTCAAGACCTCGACCGCCGCAAGCAGATGCAGGATTTATTAAAGATTATCGTACAGAAGCTTCCAATAGATAAGAATGGTGATTTAATCTTTGATGTTGATGAAGCTAGAGATATTCATAATAATGCGGTTGCGATGTTACAACATTCTGTTGGAACAGATATTATTACAACATTTGCGGATATTGATTCTATTGATTTGTCTGACGCAAGAAATGTTGATAATGATGATTTGGAAAGAGTTGAACGTACAGTTTATAATGCAGCTGGTGTGCCGAAGAATTTATTTAATTCAGATGGTAATATTGCTTTAACTAGTTCAATTTTGCAGGATGAAGGCGTTATGAGAGACCTTAAGTTGCAATTCGAAATTTTATTTGATACAATAATTCAGAGAAGAGTCAAGAGTAAAAAGAAATTTAATTTTAGATATTATATTTTAGATACTACACAATATAATTATAAAGAATTATCAAAGATGTATAAAGAACAAATGCAGATTGGTTATGGTAAGATGTTTGCGCAGATTGCTCTTGGACATTCACAAAATTCTATTATGAGTACAGCGTACTTTGAAAATTCTGTATTAGGATTAAGTGAAATCATGGTACCACCTATGATGTCATCTACTATTGGTAGTGAAGATATTCAAAACTTGGGCAAAAAGAATAAATCTGGTAATGGCAATCAGCAAACTAATACAGAAGGAGAAACTGGAAGACCTCAAAAGGAAACTACAGAATTATCCGACAAGACAATTGCAAATAGAGAAAGTATGAAGTAGGAGGAGTTAAAATGCATGAAAGTATAGCAATAGATTCTCCTATTGAGATTGTTGATGTTTCGCCCACTTTAAATCCTCTTATTTCAAAATGTCAGATTAAGGTTTGCTATGTTGGCGATGAACCAAACCGCAATGGTAGTGTTATTACAAAAGCTGTTGCGACAGAAATGGCAAAGAGCTTACCTGGATGCCCTATTGTTGGGTATTACAATGAAAATACAGAAGATTTTGAGGCTCATAATCAAAGCATCGATATCCGCAATGGAGAATGGAATTTTAAAGATACGACTCAGCCTTATGGATTCGTTGATTTAAATGCAAAAGTATGGTTTCAAAAATTCTCAGACGAGGGAGTTGAGCATGAATATCTAATGACTGAAGGATATTTATGAACAGAACAATTCCCTGAAGCAAAAAGAGTTATTTCCAAAGGCAATAACCAATCTATGGAATTATATGAACCTGCTTTAAAGGGATTTTGGTCAGAAAGTGATAATGAAGGATATAGTTTCTTTATTATAAATGAAGCAATAATCTCTAAACTTTGTATTCTTGGAGAGGATGTAGAGCCTTGCTTCGAGGGTTCTCAAATTACAAGAGTACAGTTCTCGTTTGAACCAAGTTTCCAGCAGAAGATTTTAAATATGATGGAGCAGGTTAAAGAGATGAAAGAAGAAGGAGGGACAGATTCTGTGGAAGAAGTAAAAGCACCTGAAATGGAAGAAGAAGTTTTAGATAACGAAGAAGAAAAACCAGAAGAAGAAGCTCCTGCAGAACCTGAAGTTGAAGAAACTCCAGAAGAAGAAGCAGAAGAAGCTCCAGCTGAAGCCGAAGAGGAAAAGCAGGAAGACGAGCAACCTGAAGAAGAATCTGAGGACGAAAGCGTTAAATATAATCTTGATGACATTCAAGAATATATAGAACTAAAGTCTCAATATGAAGAATTGAAGACACAGTTCGACAATATGAAAGCTGATTATGATAAACTTGTAGAGTTCAAGACAGTTACTGACCGCAAGGAAAAGCAGTCAATGATTGATAGCTTCTACATGTTATCAGAAGAAGATAAAAAAGATGTTATTGAAAACATTGACAAATATAGTGTTGATGAAATCGAAGCAAAGCTTTCTGTAATTTGTGTTCGTAACAAGGTTAGTTTTGATCTTGATGAAGATAAAGAAGTAGATGCACCAACAGTATTCAATCTAGAGAATGATGGCATTGAAGACGATATGGTTCCTGCTTGGATCAAGGCTGCTATGGCTACGAAAAAAGAGATGGAATAATAGGAGGAAGACAGTAAATGGCTAGAACAAGATTAAGTGAAAAAGCCACATATGTCGCTCGCGGCTATGGTCAGGTTGAACCAAACCACCTTTCAGCTCAAAAAACTGCTCAAATCTATGCTCAATTACCAGCAGCTGCTGATATTGACATTTTAGAAAATGGCCAGTTTGCAACATATAACTATGCTGCTGAAGATGGCGGAGCAGTAGACTTTGAAGGCAAAGGCGAGTGGATGATGGTCTTTAATGAGATCAAGCTATATCGTGACTTTGAACAGGATTGCGATTTCGCAATGAAGAAAGAAGATTATGTTGCTCGTGTATACAGCCCAATTGATGGAACACAGCCACTAACAGAATGGCAGGCTCGTTTCTACGGAGCTAAGGATAGTGAAGGTAATGACAACGCTGAACGTGTTGCTAAGTCAGCTTCTCCTTATGAAGTAGATTCTACAGATGATCCATTCCATGTAGTAGAAAACTACAAAAAGCCAAAGTTTATGCCAGAAGGAACAAGAATGGTTCCTCGTCTTTTCAAGATTAATATTGGCGATATTTGGACAACAAATACAATTGCTGCTGAACCAGGTAGCCTAAAAGTTGGCGATATGTTAACACCAGGCGCTGATGGTTATCTTGCACCAGGTGAAGGCGCAGATGAACTTCACCCAACAATGCAGGTTGTAAAGGTTTACACAATGCCTGATATGCAGCCTGGCGTAAAGGTTATGCGCGTTAAGTAATAGGAAAGGAGTAAGGAAATGTTAGATAAGAAAAATTTTATTGCATTAGCTAAGACTGTAGCTAAGGCTGATCCTAAAGCTCCTAAAGCGTATAGCTATAATGGACAGGATTTCAGCTATGCTGAACTTAACGAAACACTTCGTAATGAGTTCAAAGAGATTGCTGGAACATACCAGTTATATCGTGAAAATAAGAATTTAGTATTCTCTATTATTGAAGAAACATTAAATGATGTTCTTCCTAAGAGAGTTGTACAGAACTATGGACAGTTCGCAGAAGTTAAGACTTTTGCTCAGGGCGATAAGCCAATGTTCCGTAGAAAGATTGATGGCACAAATCGTGCTAAGCAGTTCATTACAAGAGTAGGACTTGCAGGTAACTATGAAGTCTTCAAGCTTGCTAAGACTTCTGAAAGCTTCGAAGTTCCAACAAGTGCTATTGGCGGAGCTGCACAGATTGGATTCGAAGAATTCCTTGATGGTCGTGCTGATTTTGCTGAACTTACAAACATCGTAATGGAAGGTATGGATGACCTTGTTTACGAAGAAATTGGTAAGGCTCTTGAAGGTGCTATTAACCAGCTTCCTGCAATGAACCGTGTTGTTGCTAATGGATTTGATGCAGCTTCATTTGATGAACTAGTTCGTCTTGCTGAATCATATGGTAATGTAACAATTTACTGCACAAACGAATTCGCTGTTAAGATGATCCCTCAGGAAGCTTGGAGATACACAGAAGCTATGAAGGATGAACTCTATAGAACAGGTCGTTTAAGCGGATATAGAGATAAGAATGTTGTTATCCTTCCAAATGCTTACAAGGATATCATCGAAGGTAAAGAAAAGGTTATCGACCCATCATTCTGCTGGATTATTCCATCAGGTGCTGACATGAAACCTGTTAAGGTTGCTTTCGAAGGCGACACTCTTGTTGATGAAAGAGCAAATCGTGACTGGAGCCGTGAAATCCAGGTCTACAAGAAGGTTGGCGTAGTTTGCATGATGAATAATGCAATGTGCGTTTATAAGGATACTTCATTATCTAAGGAAGGCTCATTCCAGCTTGCAGACACAGTTAAGAACGTTGTTGTTGTTGACGGCGGCGAAGGCTCAAGCGCACCAGAACCAGTAAATCCGTAATACTGGGAACTAATTATAATATAAAAGGATAAAGGGGAGTAGGGGTAAATCCCCTCTCCCCTTATTTTCATTAAATGGAGAAAAAGGAGATTGTTATATATGGCAGATTTAGTAGTAGTTGAAAATAGGGCCGCTGGTAAAATTGTATATCGAATTCCAGATAGAGGTATCCGTAGAGAACTTGCGCCAAGACAGGCTATTAGAGTTCCAAAGGAAGAGATTGAAGCATTATCCTATACTGAAGGCGGACTTGACTTAATCAGAAACCACCTCTTGGTAAAAGATGAACAGATTTTAGATGATTTAAATATTCATAGAGAACCTGAGTATTATATGAATGCTGATAATGTCGCCAAACTTATTAAAGAGGGTAGCTTAAATGAATTTAAGGATGCTTTAGATTTTGCGCCAGATGGTGTTGTTGATATGATTAAAGATTTAAGCGTTCAAATTCCTTTAAATGATTTCTCAAAGAGACAGGCTCTTAAAGAAATGACTGGATTTGATGTAGATGCGGCAATTGCTCACGATAGAGAGAATAGAGCTGCGGACGGTGATGAAGCGGTTGCGGCACCAGCACCAAAGACACGTAGAGTCCAGACAACTGGCCGTAGAAGTGCTGGAGGAGTTGCAGCTGAAGCGGTCGCCGCAAACAAACCTAAGATTATTAAAAAGTAATTTATAAGAGAAAGGAGAATATATTATGGGAACTCAGTTCACAGATATATATAATCGCTTTCTTGGTAAAATCACAGATGATATGTACATGGAATTAACTCCAGAAGACACAATGAGGGACTTAAGGTCCCTTTTAATTGATGCAATTCCAGGGTTTGAATTTCCTCGTAAGATACTAGATGATTTTTCTATCGAAACTTTAGTTGTTAGAGAAGATGCGGTAGAAGAAGGGGATTTTGTTATTGGAGTTGTTTGAAATACTCCTGACGAAGAAGAGGATGATGGAATTCCAGACGTATATATTGAACGCTCGCATTTTAATGTAGATTTAACGAGTGAAGAGATTAATATTCTTGCTTTACTAATGATGTGCGGTTGGCTTCAACGCCAAGTCACATCTATTGAAAATACTCGCATGAAATACAGCGGGTCAGATTTTAAATTTACCTCCCAAGCCAATCATCTTGCCAAACTATTAAATTTATTGTCAGAATGCCAGAGACAATCATTCCATATGCAGCGTCTTTATAAGCGCAGACGCATCAACAGTGATGGATATATTGAATCCAACTGGGATGTTTTGAGAAATGGAATCTTTGGTGACTACGAAGTTAGGCATTAATATTCCTGAGAGTTGTTTTAAGTCTGATATAAATAGACTTACAAATCAACTCTGGAAGTTAATTCCGATGAAAGAAAATGGAGAAAATTGATTAGAACAACTAAATACTGTTTTGATTGAAATTAGGGGATTATCAGAGATGTTTGCTTCAAATGATAAGTTTCTAATTCTTTTAAGTAAACTTGAGGGTTTACGAGTATCAGAGGATTTAGAATTTAGTACATATCGTAAAACAGTATTTGAATCAATTTCTTTATTAAGGGAGATGCTAAATGCCATATAGTACTGATAGGTCTCAATTTTCCGGAATAAATTTAATGGCAAATAGAATAAATTGGCATGGTGGGCAACCACAGCAAGACCGCATGATTCGAGATAAGCGATGGACATTAGATCATGCTACAAAATATTCTTATCAGGCTGCGAAGATAAAACATACCGATGCGGTTGACCAAGAACAAGCGCCGGCATTAATTAATCCTGATAAGACAAAACAAAATTATGATGATAAAATTCTCTCTGTTGGTTATGAATATAGATACCAACCAGGAGATGTTTTTGATTGAATGAATACTGGTTCAAAATGAATAATTTATTTACAAGACTTAACAGAACTAGCCTATTTTAGAGGTGAGATTCGTCGTTGTAATTATACAGTATCTTGGTTAGATGAAAATGGTGAGAAATATACTCAATATTTAGCTGTAAGAGGACCAGTAGAAACAAAGATTAATTTTATTCAAAAGAATGGTATTAGTGTAGACGAGCCTAACCATTCTCTTGATATTCTAATGACTAAGACTCCAGAAGCTCTGGAATATTTTAGACGTTATGCTAAATTCTATCTAAAAGGGATAGACGAACATGATAAAAATACTTGTTGAAGAGTTGAAGCAACTGATAGTATTAGTATGCGCGGGGTGCTTCAAGTTGTTGCGGTAGAATATTATGCAAATGAAACTAGAGATGATTTAGAGAACTCTCTTGTGGATGGATTAGTTATTGAGCCAGTTGATCCAAATATGATTGACGAGGATTTTGATAATTTGATTAAAGGTGAAACATTTATTAAACCGAGACAGGATTATAAGTATTTTTATAGAGGAAATGAGACTTCACAATGGAGTATTGATAAAAAAGTTCCTGTTAAACTAATTCCGCAAGGTAAGAAAGTTACATTGAAGTGGGATAGTGGTTATAGTGGACAATTTGTATTAAAGTATGGCTCGTCAGAAAAAACCATTGTGGTTGAGTCATTGTTTTAAAGGAGAAAATGGAGTATTATGATAATTAAGAACTATTCAATACCACATTCTTCTTTCATGTCGGTTGATAAAGATTTAGAACTTATTACAACCTGAATGATGAAGAATAAGAATTTGTGTAAAATTCTATATTACACAGACAGGGATGCTCTTAGTAGACCAGCATTGACTGATAAACAGCGTGCAGAATTGATGGGTAAAAATATTAAAATTGTTCCTAAATTATATGTTGATGGTAGTGTTTTAGCATATGTTATCATTTCTATGGATAATTTTACACCAACTGCAAATCCACAATTTAGAGATAATATTATTACTTTTGATATTATTTGTCATTTTGACCAATGACATTTACAAGATTTTCAATTGCGTCCTTATCGCATTGCTGCTGAAATTGATTCAATGTTTGATAATCAGCATCTAACTGGAATTGGCGAGATGCATTTTATGGGAGCAAGCCAGATTATTCTTAATGACGAATTTGCTGGATTAACATTAATGTATCAAGCGATTCATGGTGGAGAGGATAAGAAAAATGCCCCAAATCCACAAGACAATAAGCAAATGGTTGATGATTTTAATGAACTCTATGATCAAGATTTTACACCATTAACTATTTTTAAATCATCGGATGAATAATGAAAGACATTGAACTTGCACTATTCACTGGAGTAGATATTCCTATTCCAGAGTGTCAGATAATAATTCATCAACCATCAATTAAAGAAATTTCTATGCTTGGTGAAAGATGGTTTTTAACAGGTGTTCAAGTTTTGTGTATAGATAAAGAGCAATTTAAGAAGGACAATTCAGATTTATCTAATACTACTAATTTTCAAATATTTATGACAATAATGCATGAGAAAGAGGCTAGAGAAAGTAAAGAGAGCGTAATAGAAGCTCTTTCTTTAATAGTTCCTAATTCAAAGGTCACTCTTACTCCAAGGTCATTATTGTTAAATTATAATGGCGCAAACATTATAATAGATGAAGGAAATTTTGATAGTTTTCAAGAAATCTTACGGCAAGTTTTTTGTTTAAAGAAAAAAGAGGATGATTTTAATCCAGCGAATGCGGCTGCTGCAAAAATCGCAGAAAAAATTAAAAAAGGTCGAGCTAAGGTAGCGCATTTAAAGGGTGAAGATGTGGGCAGCGTTTATGCACGCTATATATCAGCTTTATCTGTTGGATTAAAGATTCCAATCAAAGAATTAATAAATTATACAATTTATCAAATAAATGACCAATTAGAGCGTTTTGGATTATGAACTAATTGAGATTTAGATATTCGATCAAGACTTGCTGGGGCAAAAGGTGACGGCAAGCCTGAAGATTGAATGAGAAATATCCACAAGGATTAAAGAAGGAGGAAAAAGCCCAATGAAATATGGTATTCGTGACGTCGTTGACGTTGTACTTAGAGCCAAGGGTACAATGGATTTAGGAAACAAGCGTTTCTATAAGAATGAACCAGTATTATATTTTGATACACTTACTACTTCAACATTAGAGGGCGCTTCTACCACTGTTTATGCACAGGGCGGTAAAGGTAATGCTCGTTTAATGGCTTGGGAAGGTGAACGTACAGTTACTTTCACAATGGAAGATGCATTGATTTCTCCAGAAAGTTTATCAGTTCTTACTGGTGCAGGATTAATTGAAGCTTCTGACGAAAAGCCTGTTTATCAGCATATCGTTGAAACAACTGATGTTCTTCCAGAAAAAGATGGTAATAACTATGTTATTTATGTAGATAAAGAACCTTTCTTACCAGAACCAGATAGCGGTATTGTTGAAAATGAAAATTATGCTTGCGTAATGTTTACAAGAGATGGTGAAATTATTTCTGAACCATATATTGTTGATCAAAATGCAGAATCTAAGGCAGTAAAAGATGAAGAAACTGGAAAATGGAAGATTATTGTTAATGAACATAAGTGCAATTTTGGTACAGCTAATTGCTTCCCAAAAAAGCCAGATAATTATATTCCATCAAATATTGAAGCAGACCAGCCATTGGCTAATGGTATTTTAATTGACTATTATCATCCAGTTAAGACTGGTGCAAAACAGATTGAAATTGATGCTGAAAAGTTTGCTGGTTCTTATTATCTTGAAGGTTCAACTCTTTGGAGAGATACAAATGGTGTAGACCATCCAGCAGAATTTATTATTCCTAACTGCAAGATTCAGTCTGCATTTACATTTACAATGGCTGCTACTGGTGATCCATCAACATTTACATTTACAATGGATGCATTCCCAGATTATACAAGATTCGATAAGAGTCATAAAGTCTTTGCCGTTGTTCAAATTATTGAATCTGAAACAACTGCTTCTGATGCTAATAATGACCTACACCGTGGTAAGACATGGCATGGTGGAAAGACTTATGCTAGTGATTTAGCTGGTACAAGTGCTGATAACCATGATGACCCAAGTCAGGCATAAGAGGTAAGTAATCATGTTTACTCGCTCTAAGAAAGTAAGTAGAAAGATGGTTGCAAAACCAGCTACTATTAAGATTATTAAACCAGAACAGAGCGAAAGAAAAGAAGAAGCTTTAGACTTATCTAAGGCTAAAATTACTATTATTAAGCCTGAAGCTGGTTTAAAGATTATGGTTGAAGAAAATGAAGGGAAGGACGAATAGTCCTTCCCTTTTTTTGCTTAGGTAAGAGGTGATAAAAATATGGCGAGAGGACAACGAAATTTGACCTTTAAACCTAGTGATTTAGACAAAGTTTTGACAATTGAAGAGTTAACTCAGTATTGCGTAAATGTTATTAAAGAAATTAGAACGAATGCTGGTTCTCAATACAGTGAATTAATAAATGATATAAAAAAATTAGAAAGTTTAGAATTAGAAGTAGAAAATTTAAAAATTGATAAAAATAATAATGAAAATTATTTAATAAATATAGCAGATAAAATGTTAAAATTATATCATGAGGTTATTAATGTTAGTTTAAAACTCCAAAGATTGTTTCCCTCAACTTTAAATCTTGCTGAATATGATAAAATAGAATATGCCATTTATGTAAATGGAGAGCGATATTATATAGATTATGATGATATTAAAAATAGTGGAGCTTTTAGATATAGTGAAAGTAAAAATGCTTTAATGTTAAATTTAAATAAAGCAACAAAGTCTTTAAAAGAAAACATTTCTTTAAAACAAGGTCAATCTATTTTTAATATTATAAACAAACATTTTGATAAATTTTCAATAATGCTTGATAATACATATAAAGGTGGAGGAAAAATCAATAAAGGCCATAAAGCGGAAGCTTTTGAGGAACATCTCTCTTTACATCATAGTGGAGCTTATCAGTTTTTAAAAAACAAGGAATACTTGACAGAAATGATTGTTGATCATCGGCAAATGCTTGGAAATGAATTATTAACAGTTCCCTTTAATGAATGAGGTACTAAAGCACAAATGGCTAGTGGAGAACGACATGAGAGTATAACTGAAGCTTGACAACATATTAGATCAGCAAAAGGAACATTAAGAGGTACTGTAACGGGTGACGTAGGGAATGTTCAGGTAAAAGAAGGACAAGGTTCTTCTGCACAGGTAAAATTAACAAGTTTTACTAATTTAAAGTTAGGAGTTCAAATTTATTCTGCAATAATTGATCCAGAAAAAAACATTTATGAAATTGGATATAAATTAGCAAATTATATTTCTGAAACAGTTAAAAAGGATGCTGTAAAAGGATTAAATAGTAGCGCTCCTATTGAAGAATTAGACAATGATTTAATTGATTTTTTTGATAAACATAAAAAGTATCATAAAATAGTTCATATTGGCTAAAAACTTGCTTTTTGATAAAATTTTTTGTTATAATAAAATAGAACATAATAGGAGAAATTATATCATGGCAAAAATTTCATTAACTAAATTAAAATTAACTCCAAAAGAAAATGTTCATACAATAACTTGAAATGAACAAGAAATTGAAGTTAAGCAATATATCTCTATTGAAGATAAGTTAAATATGATTTCTGAGGTTTTAAATGCAGCCGCAGATGAAAATAAATTTTATAATCCGGGTAAAATTGATATGTTTTTTGCTTTAAAAACAATTGATTATTATACTAATGTTTCAATCACTGATAAGCAAAGAGAAAATCCAATCAAGTTATATGATAATTTTATCTCTTCTGGATTTTATACAGATGTTTTTCATGCTATTCCAGAAGACGAAATTGGATATGTTTATAAGGTAATGATGGAAACAGTCGAACAGATTTATAAATATAATAATTCTGCTTATGGAATTTTAGACGCATTAGGAACAGATTATAAAGATTTAGATTTCGATATTCAGAAATTAATTGGCGATATTAGAGATAAAAAAGACGTTGAGTTTCTAAATGACGTTATGACCAAACTTGGTTAATCCATCTATTTATTTTTTGAAATAATAAGAAGAATAGACATATTTAATACCCTTATGAGGATATTTTCTTCATAAGGGTATTTTTTTATATAGGAGAGAAAGGAGCGGAAATATGCCAAAACAGATAAATGTTAAGCTAGGTTTTGAGGCTGATACCTCGCAAGCGCGAAAACAAATAGCTGATTTGCAAAAATCGTTAGATGGTTTGTTATCTAGTTCTATTAAACAAGGTGCATTAACCGGTTTTGATAAAGAAGTATCTAATGCACAACAGTCAGTCTTAAAACTAAAAACCGCAATTGATAATTCATTAAATGCGGATACGGGTAGATTAGATTTATCAAAGTTTAATACACAATTAAATAATTCTGGATTGACTCTTGGCCAATTATCTAAGGATATGAATAACTTAGGGGCTGATGGTCAGAAGGCATTTTTAAATTTGGCAAATAGTATTGTAACCGCCCAAAAGCCAATGGCAGAATCTAATAAACTATTGGATAATATGTGAACTGCTTTAAAGAATACGGCAAGATGACAGTTGTCTAGTAGTTTATTACATGGATTTATGGGGGCGCTGCAAGGTGCATATGGATATGCCCAGGATTTAAATAAATCTTTAACTGATATTGCAATCGTTACTGGAAGGTCTACCGATCAAATGGCGGCGTTTGCAGAACAAGCGAATAAATCGGCGCAAGCATTAAGTGTCAGTACCACAGCTTATACTGATGCTGCTTTGATTTACTATCAACAAGGTTTGAGTGATGATGAGGTTAAAGCCAGAACTGACATTACAATGCAAATGTCGAACGTAACTGGAGAATCAGCTGAACATGTATCTAGTTATATGACAGCTATATGGAATAACTTTGCGGAAGGCAGTGAAAACCTTGACCATTTTGCAGATGTTATTACTGCGTTAGGTGCGAAAACTGCTTCTAGCTCAGAAGAAATCGCTAATGGTATGCAACAATTTGCGGCTGTAGCAGATACCGTAGGATTAAGTTATGAATATGCAGCAACCGCATTGGCAACTGTTGTAGCACAAACTCGTCAAAGTGAATCTACTGTTGGCAATTCATTTAGAACAATTTTTTCAAGGTTACAGGGTTTGAAACTTGGCGAAACTCTTGAAGATGGCACCAGCTTAAATAAGTATTCTAAAGCTTTAGCTACTATTGGAGTTGATATTAAAGATCAAAATGGTGAACTTAAAGAAATGGATACTATTTTGAATGAAATTGGTGCTAAATGGCAAGCATTAACGAAAGATCAGCAGGTAGCATTGGCACAAACCGTTGGTGGCGTTAGACAATATACTAATTTAATTGCGTTATTTGATAATTGAGATGCTTTTCAAGAGAATTTACAAATTGCAAACAATTCTGATGGTGCTTTACAGCAACAGGCTGATATATATGCTGAAAGTTGAGAAGCTGCTCAGAAAAGAGTTAGAGCAGCTTGGCAGGCTATTTATCAAGATTTAATTAGTGATGATTTTTTTATTACTATTCTAAATGGTCTTGAAGCCATATTACATGGAGTTGATGGATTAATTGATTCTCTTGGTGGATTACCAGGAGTACTAAGTGGGATTGGTGTATTGGTAACAAGTGTTTTTAATAAACAGATTGTAGAGGGTTTAAAAAGCGCGCAGCAGCAATTAAAAGTATTTACAGGTACAGCTCAAGCAGAAAATGATGCGATGGTTGCTTGAACAAATCAGTACTTACAAAATAATAGAATAAAAGATATCGCTGGAACCGGTGATATCCCATACGAAGATTTAGAAAACGGGTTATTAAAGCAAAAGCTTGCATTAACAATAGAGTTGCGTGAAGTATATGATGGTTTAAATGACATACAAAAGCAATACGCTAATAGTCTATTAGAGTCTGTTGAAAACCAGCAGAGATTAACTTTAGAGGCTAAAAAAACAGAAGAAGCCACAAGAAGGTCTCAAGAAGATGCTATGAGATCTTTAAAAAATTCCGCCATACAGGGTGAGAATAATAAAATGATGAGCTTTTTAAATCAGTTTCGTTTAGATAATGGTCAGTTTGGTGGTGAACAAACAAAATTTGAACGAGGAATAGAAAAAATTGCATCTGCGGGAACTGTAAAACAACAAGAACAAGCTTATAATGAATTATATAAAGCAATGCTTAAAGTAAGTGATGGTTCTAAAGAAGAAGCAAAACTTATTGAAAATGTAATTAATAAAACTTTAGAACATGTTCAAGCTCAAAAAGAATTTACTAATCAAACCGAAGTTTTAGATAATGAAACTGATCAATTTAATCAACGTTTACAAGAACTTGTTCAAAGCCATCATAATGGATATTTATCTACTCAAGAATTAATTCAGGCACTAGAAACCGAAAAAGCTAAATTTGATGAAACTTCAGAAGAAGCAAAAAAATTACAAATTCAAATAGATAAATTAGAAAATAGTAATAAAGGTGTTTTTGGTCCAGAATTTGCTCAATCATTTGTTAATACTACTAAAGGTATATCTCAATTGTCGATGGGATTCAATTCTTTAAAAACCGCCTGAGATACTATTCAAAATCCAGATGTATCTGGATGACAAAAAGTAACTTCTGTTATTACTTCTTTAAGTTTTGGAATACCGGCAATTATAAATGGATTTAAAAGTTTAGGCGGGCTTAAATCCATTTTATCTGGAATATCCAATGTTTTTACTGTTGGAACAAAAGCAAAAATAGAAGAAATTAATCAATTAGCTATTGCAAATGCAAAAGCAGCAATATCTCAAATAGAATTAACTAAGGCTCAAGCAGTCGGAAATTTAGTTCTTGAAGGATATGATATAAATACTGCTGAAAATATAGTAAATACTAAAATATTGGCACATGAAAAAGAAATATTAGCAGCAAAAGAAAAAATGGTTAAAGCTGGTCTAGAAGGTACTAATGCAGCAGCTTTAGCAAGTAAAGCGGCAATGTGAGAATTGTATCTTGTTATTGGTCTCGTTATTGCTGCCATTGCTTTATGGAATAAACAAGAAAAAGATAAAGAACAGGGATGAAAAGATCAAGATAAAGCTATTCAAGATACTACGGAATCTGCAAAAAAATTAATTAATGCATATGATGAATTAAAAAATAAATTAGAAGAATTACAGGGGAAGAAAAAAGCTTTAAAAGATTTAGAGAAAGGCACTGAAGAGTATGAAGCTGCTGTTGCAGCTTTAAATGCTCAAATGCTTGAATTAATTAAAACATATGGACTTGTAGAGGGTAAAGATTTTGTTTTTAAGGATGGTGTTATTGATTTTACTTATGATGGCAATAAAGCCATGGAAACAAAGGCCAGGGAACAAAGACAAACTGGATATGCTAGGCAAATGGCAGCTCTCACCACTTCAGATTCAAGCGGAGACAGAGCAAGAGACGATATTCAAAGAATAGTTTCTTCAAAAATTGAGGGCATTAATAGTAATAATCAAGAGGCTTTTTCAGAAGCATATTTAAAACTTTTAGATTCAAAAAGTATAAAAGCTTTAGCTCAAACTGATTTAACAGATAAAGGTTTAGTTGAAGATCTTTTGGGTCAGTTAGGAATTACTGGAGATGTTCAAGCTGCTTTTGTAGATTTAATTACTTCTAATGGAGATTTACGTGGAGCAATAGAACAACTTTCTGGTTCTATGCAAGAGAATACTGCAGCTCAAGCAGCAATTAAAGCAGGAATATATGATAGGTTCGGTAGTGATTTAGATAATCTTTCAGCAAATTATTTAACAGATAAAACCCAGGAACTTTATAATGAAAATTATGAAAAAATGGGAGATATAACAGAAGAAGACTATATCAGAGCGGGTTATAAGAAAAATTCTGATAATGAATGAGAAGATGAGAATGGCGTCGTTCAAACATTAAACGATGAAATGATTCGTTCTCAATTAGCCTATTTAGATGCGTTAAATCAATTAGATGCTCAATATAAAAATAATTTAGATACACTTACTGAAGAAGCTAGACAGCATGCTCAAGAAGAAGTTTCTAATAATTTTAATAAAGAATTTGGTTCAGATGCTTCAGATGAAATTGGTGCTTTAAATGACACTGAGCTTTCTGTAGCTTTGGATACAGATTTGAGTCAATTTCAAACTGTAAAAGAAGCTATTGATTATATCAAAAAAGCAAGTGAAGAAGAACATAAAATTCCATTAGAAATTAGTACAGAGGGATTATCTCAATTTAAGGGAAAAGAAGAAGAATTAAATGCAGAAATAGAAGAATTTTCTGAGTTTTTAAAAAGAAATTATGAAGACTATGAAGGTCTAAGTGAACATATAGCAGAATGTGACGCAGCAGCAGATGCGGCTGCAGCTTCTTTTATCCGCTTTGATGATGCAATGCAAGACGTTTCAAAAAATTATAAAACATGAAAGAAAGCTCTAGATAGTAAAGATATAAAAGAAGTAAATGATGCAGTAAAAGATTTAAGAAAAACTTATGCTAATTTATTAGATTTGGACGGTTCACAAATTTCAGAAGATTTTTTAAAAAGTTCTAAGAATTTAGATTTATTAAATACTGTTTTAAATGGTACTGAAGAAGAGGCAATTGCGGCTTATGAGCAACTAGAAAAAATACAAGCAATAGAATTTGCTAAAGATATAAGTCCAAATGTAGATATTGATGCTTTTTCTGCGGCTTATGATGAAGTTGCTTATTGAACGGATCAAATGCGACTTAAGATGGGAGATGACTTTGTTGCTGGAGATGTTAATTATCAAAATATTGTTGATGGTTTAAATGCAGCATTAGCGACAATGTCAATGACAAAAGAACAAGCTGATGCATTGATGAGGAGTATGAACTATTCCGGAGAACTGCAATTAATGCCAGTAAATACTACTGATGTTGATAGTAAAGAAGACGCTATTGCAAATGTAGAAGAAGTAGATGTTCCTGCTCAGTCAATTCATATTGAAACTTCTGATACAGACTATACTCCAAGCTTAGGAGAAATGATACATGGAACAGTTTCTTCTGTAATGTGAAATAAAGGCGGACTTTTAAATACAGTAAAAAAAGTAGCTAATACGGTTCAGTCAATGCGTTGACAAGTTGCCGATGGTTCAACTGTTCATTATTTAGGTGGAGCTGCCCCAAAAATTAGTAATATGCCAGCTAGAAATATTAGCAATGGCGGTGGAGGCGGCGGTTGTTTTGCCGCAGGCACTCAAATTATTTTAAAAAATTTTCAAAAAAATATTGAAGATATTAAACCAGGTGATTTAGTATTGTCCTATAATGAAAAAACTCATAGAAATGAATTTAGTAAAGTTATTCAGACTATGATTCATAATGTTTATGAAAAAATATATAATTTATTTGTTAAAAATGATAAATTGGTAGTCACTGGTAATCATAGATTCTTAGTCATTCATAATAAAAAACAGCAATGGATGCCAGCAGAAGATATTAGAATTAATGATTTAGTACTTTTATCTTCTGGAGAATGATGTAAAATTTCCAATATTGACACTGAGAAAAAGTTCTTAACCGTATATAATTTTGAAGTTTCTAATACACATAACTATTATGTTGGCGAAAATCATATTTTAGCACATAATAAAGGTGGTGGAGGAGGCTCAAAACCTAAAAAGAAAAAAGTTGAGAAGAAAAAAGAGCCAACTAAAAATATTAAAGAAGCTGACCGTTATCATAATATAAAAGAAAAAATTGAAGACCTTAATACAGAAATGAAACGCTTAAATGAAAATAAAGATCGAGCCTATGGTAAAGACCGTATTAAGTGAATGGATGAAGAAATAAAGAAAACTGAAGAACAAATTAAATTAACTGATGAATATATAGATGAAATAAAGAACTATGCTAAAATTGATAAAGAAGACTTAAAAAATAAACTTGGTTCATTTATTTCTGATGCTGACTTTGATGAAAATGGCGTTTTAAAAGATTATGAAGGTCTGTTGGCTAAGATTCAAGGTGCATTTGATAATAAAGTCACTGCTGCGTTAAATAAAGCAACAGATGAATATAACGCTGCGGTTGATAAATTTAATGCTAGTGATCAAGAAGATGATGCTACTGAAGAATTTGAAAAAGCTAAAGAAGCTTGAGATAAAGCTAAAGAGACTTATGATAAAGAAAAAGAAGCTTATGATGAAAGATTAAAATCATTAAAGCAGTATGAAGATACAATAAATCTTTTACAAGAAAAAGAACAAGAACGCATTGACCAATTAAATGAACTTTATGATAAATGATTGGCTAGAACAACCTATAAAGTTGAAATTAGTTTAGAAATGAATGAAGATGATATGAATTATCTTCAGTGAGTTTATGATAATTTAGGTGATAGTGCTGATAAAGCTGCTGATAGAATTAGTTTATTAAGCAAGCAGATGAAAACTACCCAAAAAGATATTGCTACCTATAAGAAAGGTATTGAGGAATTATTTGCTCAAAATGGCATGAATGTTGATTTGGGTGATGATTTAAATGGTACTCAATTAGGAGAGCGTTTAGACCAATTAATTCAAAAGATGCGTGAGCAAGGTGGAGAACCTAATATCCAAGAGGTTATTGACAAATTAAGCGAATATCGCGATGGCCTCATGGACACTTATGATACAATGCGCGACTTAGCGGATGCCGCAACTGAAAATGTGGTAAACGCATATGATGAGTGGAATGAGCGTCTCCAAGAAAATCTTGACCTAATGGATCATTATGATTCTGTTATTGATACCATTAAAGAAATTGCGGATTTACTTGGTGAAGATCAATTAGGTTTAGGCGACGAACAAGCCAAGGCTTATGAACAAGCTAAGTTAGATAATCAACGCAATGCCGCAGCTATTGCTAAAGACAATTATGATGCCATTGCTAAAGAACGCGAAAGGGTTCAGAAATTATTAGAAACTTCTGAAAGTGAAACCGAGAAAAAACACTGGGAAGAAGTTCTTAAAAATCTTCAAGAAGCTGAAAATGAAGCAATGGAAGAATATCTATCCAGATGGAGAGATGCGCTTCGTCAAGCAGAAGAAAATTACCAAGCCAGTTTAGCCCGTAACGAAAAAGCTTATCAAAAAGCCATGAGTGGCGGTATGGGAACTCTTGATATGCTTCAAGAGCAATTTGACCGCCAAAAAGAGTTAGATGATTTATATTTAGATGATTATGAGAAATATAAGAAACTTGGTGATATTACCTCAAAGATTAACAAGAATCTTGTAAATAACCCAAGCCCAATGATTCAAGAAAAGATGAAAGACCTTCTTGATGATGTTAACGCTAAGATGGAAAATGGCGCTGATATATCAGAGGGTGAAGCCACAATTCTTGAAAAGAGATTGGCTTTATTAGAAGCAGAAGACCAGTTATTAGCAGCACGTAATGCCAAGAGCGCAGTTAGAATGACTCGTGATAATGAAGGTAATTTCAGCTATACTTATACAGCAGATACCTCAAAGATTGAGGAAGCTCAACAGAACTACGCTGATAAATTCTATGAACTTTTGGATTATGAGAAACAATATTCTGATGAAACTCAGGGCAATATGTTAAAGTCATGACAAGATTTTATTAACAAACGTAATGAAATTTTGGAAGACGATATGTTAAGCGAAGATGAGCGCAACAAAGCTATGGAGCGTTTGCAGGCTGATTATGATAAGATGGTTGCATATTATAGCGATGAACTTAATATGGTCATGGAGGAAATGAGCCGATTAAAAACTGATGATTGAAAGGATATGGAAAATATTCTTGGTAGATTATTAGCCGGCCCAGAAGACTTTGAAACTGATTTAAGTAAAACTACTTTAGGTCAATTAACTAATGCTTGAAATGACCCAGAAGGTATGGCTAAATCTTGGAGAGAAGCAGCTGATACATTGTATACTCAAGATGCTGATGCGCGAGCTGCTTGAGTTGCCGCAAATGAAGAAACCAATAGAAGGGTAGATACTTCTACAAAAGAGTTTGCGGAGAATTATAAATCCACTCTTGGAGATATTGTTGAAGCTAGTGATGAGGTTGCAGAATCAGCCGAAAAGATGGCTGAAGAAATGCCAAAGGCTATGACCGAAGTTTTGAATGAAGCTGAAAACTTCTTTAACGAATTTGGTAACTATATTGACACATTATTTACAAATATTCAAAATATTGTTAAAGCAATTAATGAGTTAAAAGATGTGTTGGCTGGAGTTGATCCTGAATATAGAACAAGTATTTTAGGAGACAAAGTTTCAAAAACTGCTGATTATGAATTACCGGTTAAACCTGTATCCGGTGCTACTGGAATGTACACTGGTGAATGAGGTGCTGGTGGTAAGTTAGCAATTCTTCATGAGAAAGAATTATTGTTAAATGAGGCTGATACTCAAAACATTTTGAAGGCAGTAGATTTTGTTAGAAATATGCCACAATTTGGTGGAGTGTTGAATATTAATAATAATGTAGATTATTCTAAACTTGCGGCCGTCGGTGCAACCGATCTACAACAGCAAGTTCATATTGATGCTTCATTCCCGAATGTGGAATCACATACAGAAATTGAGTTAGCTCTTAATAATTTAATTAATTCAGCTAGTCAATATGTTAATAGAAAATAATTTTTAAAGGAAGGCAGAAATGCCTTCCTTTATTTTTTTGGCCGGATAATGATAATATACTTTATTAGATTTTTTAATTATTAAAGAGATATAAGAGAAAAAGGAGGAAAGGATATGGCAGATTTAAATGCGAATAAAGTTGATGATATGCTTGATGCGTTAAATGAAGCTATGGAAATTCATGCTCAAAATGCAATTAAGAATTTATCATTTAATAAAACTGAATTAGCTGAAGTCGTTGATATCACTCGCCGCAATGAGGGTTGATATATTGTATGAAATGGCTCAACTAGATATATGGCATTTTCTGAAAATACTTCATACAAAATGGGGATGAAAGTATATGTCAATATCCCAAACAATGATTTTAGTAGTCAAAAAACTATTATCGGTCAATATAAAGAAGATAGTGAGCAGGCTGTTTTCTTTAGGTCTCCATTAGACGGGTTTTTACCATTGACAGATAATATTTTGGAGAATAGCTCTACTGCTACTGGAGAATTCTGTTTATTGGCTAACTGTAATAAAGAAACACAAGCTTTTGGAAAGCAGTCTCTTGAAATTTATCGAAATAATAGTATGACTTATACCGAAGGAGAAGGCGCCAATGAAAAGGTAGTATCTCCATATAGTGGATATAAATATATTGGTATTTCAGCAGAAGTTAAAACCTTGTTAAAGCAATTTGATACAGTGCAAGGAGATTATGGTATTAGAATTGTTTTAGAGGGTATTCAAAAGCTTGACGTTACTGAAAATGCGGAAACAGTAAAAAGAGTTTATTATTTAGATTCTAAAAATATGATTGGTGATATTTATAATTTTCCAGTATATTTTAAGCAAGAAGCTCTTTTTAATATAGAAGAATTCGATACCTTAAGCAGAATTATTGTTGGTATTTATCAAGGCGGAAATTTTAAAGATATTGGTAATGAAAATATTCCTTATAATAATAATGGATTGGTTTCTGATGGAACTGGTGTACAGTTAATTGGTGATGATTCTAATAATTTGTTGCCAGACAATATCTTTATAAAAAATATTTCCATAAGATTTGGCGATGATGATACATCAAGAAAAGATGTAGTTAAATTATCGACATTAACTGGTAAAACCTATGATAGTGCGCAGACAGATTTGTTGAATAGAAAAACTATTGATTTAGAATGGCTACACACTGACCCAAATACAGAGAAGAAAATTAAGATTACTTCTCCAAGTGATGTAAGTGCGGATATAGGTATTGCTAGATATGTGATACATTGATATCAAGATTCAATACATTCAGCAACTGATTATAACGCTATTTTAAAAGCAGGTGAAGAAGACAGAAATTTAAAGTTAAATCTTTATGACAAATGAAAGAATTCCCGTCCTACTGATCCAGACGAGTTAGCGCAATTAAAGAATGAATTAACAGCTAGTTTTAATTTAACCTCAAAGAATGATTGACAAACTAGTGGTGAATTAACTGAAACTGGGGTTAATAAAATTAAATCTGCGCTAAGTGCGGCAAGTCGAACTTCAGTCGCCGTAGACACATTAGCTGGTGCCTTTTGGCAACCTATAAACAATGGCACTAATCGATTTGAGTTGAAAAGTTTCTTGCCAGATTATACAAGAGCTTATTCAAAGATTAAAGTTGTTATAGAGTATTGAGAAGAAGCTGGTAACGATGACACTTATAATAAAGTTGAGAGTAATGAGCTTCAATTTGATAATTTAAGAGAAGTGTTATCAGTTGATAAAAATTCGGGATTAAAGATTGGGTTTGATGATAAAACAGGTGGTAATTATCCAATTTATGATGGAATTACAGGACATTTGTTAAGCAGATTAGAAGAATCAAAAACCAGAGGATTAACTGCTACTTTTTTAGATGAAAAAGGTAGAGATTATTTTAATGGGAATGAAACTATAATTTGAAAGATTCCTATTGGTGGGACAATGATATTATTGGGAGACAGTTTTTATTCTAATAGTGAAAAAATGTCTGCCAATGATACTGTTTTCAGTGATTATGATATAGATTACGAAAATGGTTATATATATATTAAGCGAGAAGCCATTAATAGCACCGTTCCAGTTAATTCAAAACAATCTTATCAAATAGCACCATATTATAATATAGGATTTACTTCCAATACAGTATGATGTTATGTTATAAAAAATAATCAGTTATATTCAACTAGCGCAACCATGACATTTAATCAACATGGTACATGCGGAACTGATTATACATTTACACTAGGACTAGGTCCAAAGATAATTGATGAAACTCCTGACGAAACTGGAGCAGAGCAGATATGAACTGTAGTAGGGCCATCAGATACAGCTCTTACTATTGGAGATACATATGATGGAAAACCTGCTTACCATGAAATTTTATTTAACTTATATAATGCGAAAAATGAGCCAATTGAGTTGACAAGAGAGCAAAAAAATGTTATAATAACATCATGGAATAATCATACAAGTAATGGTTATTACACAGGTCAAACAAATGCTCGTCATTTACAATTTATACTAGGAACTGGAGACAATGCTGGACGAATTATTGTAAGAGCGCCAGATAGAGATATTGAAGATTTCCAATATATTGTATTTCAAGCGTTTGTTACAAGCGATGTATTAGATGAAAATGATGAAAAGCTCTTGGATAAAGTCAACTTTGTTCAGTATTATCCGCTACATATTCGTGAAAAGAATAGTGATTGAGAATTAAATGGTTCTGATTATATTGTTTATGATGATAAGGGCGCAAATCCTACTTGTTATAACGATAAATTTGAATTAATATCTAAAGCGGATGGTACACAACCAGAAGAGTTATTATTTAAAATAATTACAGATGATGTTGAGACACCAGGAAGTACCGATAATAGTCCAGAAACTTATTATCCAAGAATTGTAAACGGGAAAATACAGCCAACTCCATTGTATATAGGTAGTATTTCTAAAAATGTTGCCTTAATTGGAACAGTTGCAACTGGAGATAATTTAAGAATTGCTTACACATGTCCAATTGTTATTATAGAAAATAAATATCAAATTCCAGCAGTGAATAACTGGAATGGTGATTTGCAAATTGATACTCAGGGCAATAAAATTTTAGCTTCTATGGTTGGTGCAGGACATAAAGATGAGCATAATACTTTTAGTGGAGTGCTCATGGGAGATGTCCAATATAAGGATGACTATAGTGGCGAAGATATTATTACTACTGGATTATTTGGTTATGACAAGAGTGAACAAACTTTTGGGTTTAATATAAATGGGCAAGCATTTATTGGTAAGTCTGATGTTGGTAGAATTTATGTTGATGGTAATACTGGACGTATTACAAGTGCTGCAAGAGAAAGTTATGATATTAATAAGGCTAAGGGGGTAACAGATAATGACCCTCGTGGTACTGAAATTAATTTAAAAGAAAATTATATTGATATTCAAGGCGAAAGTACTAGTGTTGCTGAAGATACTAATAAGTCTAGAATTCATATTGATACTGCAATTAGACCCAATAATCAAGGTGGTACTAATGCATATTTTTCAATAGATAGTAATAATGGCAAGCGATTAATTCATATTGCTAATGATGAATATTATTTACAAACAGAGGATTACCCTTCTAGTCAAATAGAAGTAATGACTCAAGATGGGGGAACAACTACTGTTACAAGACCGTCAGGACTAAAGATAGATTTAAAAAATGGTAGCTTTGATTCTAAAGGTAAATTAACCATTACCGGTAATAGTGAATCTAGTATAAATTTTGGTAATGGCACATTTAAAGTCGATGGAACTGGAGAAACTACTTTATCAAGTTTAACTTTTAAAAATCCTAACACTGGAGTTGTTCAAGCAACTGGAATCAAACCACATTGAATGACTTTTGTTTCTGACATAAGTGGAAGTGTTACTTTGCAAAAAGTTACTGTTACTATGGACAATATTCCTGTACCACATACAACAGTAACAAATAATTATAACACATATACCACTTACAATACTGCTGAAGGGACAACAACATTTAAATATGTAAATAACACTACTGCTGGCATTATATCAAATTATGTTGATGATGTAGTAACTGGAGATGTTACAGGACAAATAACGGGAGATTTTTCTCCTAGTGCAAGTCCAAGATTTTATAATCATAGCGCTACAGTGCATTATAGTTATACTGTTGAAACCCCAGTGGTAGAAGGCCCATATAAAACTACGACTACAGATACCGTTTATGTAGATGGCAAAGGTTCTACAGATGTACCAGTTGTTACTGCGATTAATTTTACGATAAAAAAAGTCTCAATGTGGGCTTTAACAAATGATACCGCACAAACAAAAACTTATTCTATTAATGCAAAAGGAGATGCTAGCTATACTGGCGAAGCCATTGTCCGTACTATGACGGAGGTTTAATATGAATATAAAAGAAACAATACAATTTGAAAATAATTTATATGAATTAATTAACACTTGTGGTTTACCAGTAGATACAGCATTTTATGTATTAAAAAGTGTTTATTTAGATTTTCAAAAAACACTTTATGAATGCGCAAACAATGAAGGTGAAACATATACTACAGAAGAACAGGTATATAAGTTATATAATGAGGAAAAGGAGAATGAAGATGAACAATCAATCAGTACAGATGCTTCAGAATATTCTGGAAGCGTTAATGACGATTAATACAAAGGGTAATGATACAATTACAATGAGCAATGTTTTACAAGCATTACAAAATGTAATTGATGTGGAATCTAGAACTGGGGCTGTCGCACCTAAGACTCCAGAAATAGAACCTATTACAGAAGAGTAAAAGGGGGTAAAAAATATGGCAAAATTATATCCTCCATATATTGAAGGAACATTGCCAGCGTTTTACTTAAATAAGAATGGGGATGGCGAATTAGTCATCCCCTTTGCTCATAATCGTGCCTTAGTAAGTAAAGAAGAAATATCTTCTTTTGCTATAAAAATTAAGTCGGTACAAAATGATGTGTTGTATGGCGATGTAGAAGTTGGTGCGAATTGAGAAGGTAATGAAGTAAAGTTTGAAGTTAATAAATTTAAAATTGCGGAATTAGAAGATTTAACTTTTAAAATTGGACAGTATTACAAAATTCAAATGGCATATATTGATAGAACTGGTATTGTTGGATACTATTCAACTGTTGGTGTTGTTAAATGCACATCAGAACCAGAAGTTAGTATAATGAATTTTGACGAGAATAAAGTTAATAATAATGCCGCAGAATTTATAGGACTTTTTAAACAAGCTGAAGATGGTGATGTTAGTGAAAAAGTTTATTCTAGTAAGTTTATAATAACTGATTTAGAAGGTAATGAAGTTTTCAGTTCTGGAGATATATTACATTCAATAGAAAACAACCCAAATTCTTACGAGTCTCAAGATAGTGTTTATTTTAACAGAGATTTGGAATATGGTGAAATATATAGAATACAATATATAGTTACTACAACTAATGGTTTAGTTATATCTAGCCCAAAATATCTTTTAACTCAGCAAAAATCTATTTATATGGAATTAAAGGGTAAATTAGTAGCAGATTTAAACTATGATGAAGGATTTGTTGATTTAAAGATTGAGGGCGCTAAAAATGAAAATGGTGCTGAAGAAATTATAGATGGCTTGTTTATTGTATCAAGAGCTGATACTTTGAACCCAAATGTTTGAGAAGAATTAACTAGATTTAGTTTAAAACATGAATATCCATCTAGAACAATCTTTAGAGATTTTACTATTGAACAAGGTAAAACTTATACCTATTCATTACAGCAATATAATGCTAATGGAATTTATTCAGATAGAAAAAAATCCAATGAGATATTTGCGGATTTTGAAGATATGTTTTTGTATGATGGTGAACGTCAGTTAAAGCTGCGTTTTAATCCGCAAGTAAGTAGTTTTAAAACCCAGTTAGCAGAAACTAAAACAGATACTATTGGTAGTAAATATCCATTCTTTTTTAGAAATGCGCGAGTTGGTTATAAGACATTCCCAATTTCTGGATTGGTGTCAATGTTAAGTGATGACAATCAATTTTTTACATCATATAAAGAGATTTTAAGAGAAGATACTAAGGCTGATAGAGAATCTACAGCCGCAGAATATACTAAAAAATTATGACCACCAATTATGGATAAAAATACTGACTTGGTTTCTGATAATTTTGTATCAGAAAGATTGTTTAAACTAAAGGTTTTAGATTGGCTAAATGATGGCCATGTAAAATTATTTAAATCTCCAGGAGAGGGAAATTATTTAGTTAGATTAATGGACAATTCTTTAACTCCAAATACACAAGTTGGTAGAATGCTACACACAGTAAATGCTACAGCCTATGAATGTGCGGAATTAAATTATAAGAATCTAATAGATAATAGAATTGTTAGGGAAGTCCAATTGCGCGATGAGGACACTTATGTCCCAAGCTGGAGAGATTTTACTTTAGACAATGAATGATTAAATGAAAATACTTTAAAACCTGTTACCGCAGCCAAAAAGGGCAGTAATATGATTTTAGGTGCGTATGTAAGTTCACCACAACTATTAAGTGATATTAACTTGCTTGATACAGAAGATGCGCCGGGTGCATCAACAACAATGCTAAGGTTTTTAGACTGCTTACCAGGAGACAGAATTAGATTAGTATTTGATACTTCTGGAGCAAAAGAGGCCAAAGATCATGTTGACATTACTATTGGTGCAACTGGTAATTACATGGCAGATGATTTAAGACCAGTTTATGGTATTTATTTCTTATCTGATATTGGTTATGGTTCAGATAGTAACTATAATCGTAGTGGCTTTCCATCAATTAGTTATCAATATAATATACCTAATAGAACTGCTTTTAGGTCTATTGAAAAAATTCAAGCTGATATTGGTGGATATAATCAATTTGTTGGTGAAGTTCCAAATTTAGTTAAGCATTTAAGTTATACTAGAGAAGTTCCTACTAAATTATGCTTTTCAAGATATTTTAAAAGACCTGTTGAGTATTTATATTACGCAACAGATGAAATACCAAATGTTATAAGTGGAGAAGATATATTTGATGGGACTTATGACTATTGGGGATATAGAAATTTAACAGAAAAGTATGCTTATCGTTTATCTTGGGATGTATCTACAAAACATCTTTCTCAAGAAGAAAGAGAAGAAAAAATGAGAAAGTATACATTCCAAAAGACAAAAAACACAAATGGTTTAAATGAAGACTGGTGAGAAGTACAGGATTGAGCTAGATATTATGCTCAGGTACAAGCTTTCTTAAACGGAGTAAATCCAGAAGATTTATCTCCAGAAGAATTAGAAGATCTTTATTATCCAAAACAGTGATTAATGTATTATAAATCAGTTGATAACGATAATTTATTACCGACTTATGCTGATGTTTCTGCTCAAATAGGAGGTGGAAATAATTCAGATAGACATATTCAAATGATAATACAAAAATCAGATGGGTCTTGAACCTCTCATGGATCGAGTTGTTCTCATGCATATAATTGATTTTTAGATAGTTTAGAGCCGGGAGAGGTGGCTTATGTTTGGAAACCTACTCTTGGAGATGAAGAAGTCGCATATCACACAGACCAAGATGGAAATACTATCATTGACATGTCTGCCTATAAAGGAAGAGAAGAAAGTCCAGAGTGGTTTGATGACCAAGAAAGTTTACAGTATTCTCCATTCTCTTTATATGTTTTAAGAAATCAATATATTACAACACTTGATGGTGTTAGACAAAATATATTTAATCATTTACCGACATCTTTACCAATAGAAGAAAAAACCCATGTTGTTAACCATGCTTTTGAAAGATACTATATTGATAGATATATAAATGCGCAGACACCTGAAGAGATGCTTGAAGAGCGTACTTTACTTGCGCAGCAACTTGCCGCAGATGGAAATAATGAAGAAACTGCTGCGGTAGATGCAGCAACTGCTTTATATGTACTAGATGCTTGATACGGAAAAGTATATGAAGTAGGTAAAGATTTTATGTATGATCCATCTATTACATATAATAATGAAAATATTGATTTGCGTGAAATTGATAGATATGAGTTAGAAGCTCTAGAGCCAGATGAAACAACTATTAAAGTTGGTAATGGGGTTTATGGGGATGTATATTACCAGAAGGTAGAGCAAACATTCTCTTATGAACCAGAAGAGTATAAAAACGCTTGAGAGTCTGCGGTGGCCGCTGCAAAGATCGCTTCACCGGGATATAAAGAAGAAGCTGCAGAGCGAGCTGCATATAAACTATTAAATGATGGTATTGATGCTGAAAGAGAAGCATGACAAAAATTAAGAGGCGAGGAAGAGGAGGTATAATTTATGAAAAACCCAATGTTAGATGAAGTGTTTTTACATGAATTAGACCAGTTTCAGCACAAGTTTATCTGAGCTAAAATTATCGCCTTAAATTGAGATGAATATCCATTAGAAGAGATTACAGGGCGTATTACAAGTGGAAGTATTAATATTGATGGTGCTTCTGCGGTAAGACGTACCTGTAGTCTTACTCTCGCCGCAAATGAAGTCAATATAAATAATTTTTATTGAAGTCTTAATACTAAGTTTAGAGTAGAGATAGGATTGGAGAATTGAATAAATCCAGATTATCCTGATATTATTTGGTTTAAGCAGGGAACATTTATAATATCCACATTTAGATGCTCTGCTGGAGTTAATAATTATACAATTAATATTCAGGGTAAGGATAAGATGGTGCTATTAAATGGAGAAGTTGGTGGTGTTGTTCCAGCTTCATGAGATTTTGGCACAGAAGATGTAACTATGGAAGATGGAACCATTCAAAATAACCCAATTCCTATTAAAGATATTGTTTTGCAAGCCGTTCATGAATATGCGCAAGAGGGTTGACAGAATATTATTGTTAATGATTTAGACGATTATGGCATTGAGCTTTTGGAGTATGAAGGTGGAACGCCGTTATATTATATAATTCAGTATGATGGAGGCGCCAATGATTCGAGAGAAGTTGTTAATATGACTTTAAAAGGTGATATGCCTTGTTGGGTGCGTCAAGATACTTGGAATAATGGTAGACAGATTGGCGACAGATGAATTGCAACAACAATTTCGGAGCTGGAAAATGCTGGGGGAACGGGAGGCACATCCAGTGCCGGGCGGCTCTGTTATGAGAAGTTGATGGAGCAGCTTGATCCTAGCGGCGCAGTCACGGAAACTGCAAATTATTTGCGCGCAGTGGTAACACTAAAAGATCCAAATAGTGGTATAACGGACGAGGATTTATATACTATTGCGAAAATAACAAAAGATAATGGATTGCAAGTTTGCGGTTATCGCATTTGTGATATTATATATCCTTATGATTTGATTGCTTCTCCTGGCGAAGCATTAACATCAGTTTTAGATAAATTAGTAAAGATGCTTGGTAATTTTGAGTATTTTTATGATGTTGATGGAAGATTTATTTTCCAGAAAAAAAAGACTTATTTGGATGTTTCTTATAATAATATTTTAAATGAGCATTCTATAAGTGAAGAAGTTTGAGCAGATAATAGCGAGTTTAGTTCAAAATATTCTTATACATTTGATAAGGATACTCTCGTATCTTCTTTTCAGAATAATCCTAATTTAAGCAATTTAAAAAATGACTATTCTCTATGAGGACAAAGAAAGCAGGGCGATATTGAAGTTCCTATTCATATGCGCTATGCAATAGATCATAAACCTGTTTACTATAAAACTTGAGATGGTATAGTCTATATTTCAGAACAGGGTATGCAAAAATATGGAGAAATTGGTGATGTAGTTGATTGACGTGAATTAATTTATCAAATGGCAAATGACTATCGTCGTCATTACAGAGATGAAGATTTCTTAATTACCTTAAGAGATAATAATAAAATAGGTACAGAATATTTATATCCAAAAGGTTATACTGGATATGAGAAATATTATATTGATTTTGAAATGAATCTATCTCAGGGTATTGTAGCCTATTGGAGAGAATTATATAATCCAGATGTTAGAAATAGTGAATTAAGAGATGAAAAAGTTCATTACCAGCAAGTAAAAGACAAAGTTGAGATGATAAAAGAGTCTGAGTTAGAGGATTGAACTCCTTCTAAAATATATTCTAAATCTGATTTAGTTAGATATAAAGATACTTATTATCGTTCAATAGCAGACAATAATCAAACAGAGCCGCAATCAAAAGAGGCTAAATGAGTAAGTGACTATTATGTAGTATATAACTCAGACGGTTGGAATCTTGATATTTTAAATAACCCAGAAATGTTAAATTTTTGATTTGATTTTTTAGATACTGATGGATTTTTAAATAGATATAGCGTTTGTAATATTGGGCAAAGGTCAAAAGCCGCTAATGATGATAAGATAAAAGCCATATATTTTAGAGAAACGCCAAATGTAATTTTTGAATTGGCTGATGATATTAGTCAAGCAAATTGACGTAAACCTGGGTATGCGCATATTCGTATTCCAAAGGGTTTAGATAATATGTTTTCGATTAGCTCAAGAGGTAAAAATGCAATGGATGTAGTACAAGAATATCTTTATACTTATACTTATCCAGTTAGCGCAGTTACTTTGAATGTAGTTCCTATCTACTATTTATCACCAAATACCTTGATTTATGTAGATGATGAGGCTACTGGAGTTGTTGGCGAATATATTATGCAAAAATTTTCATTCCAGTTTGGCGTAACAGCACAGATGACAATAAATGCTGTTGAAACAGCGAAGCGTATATATTAAGGAGGAATTGGAGTAATGGCAAAGAAACTGCTACAATTTCGCTACAAGGTAAAAGGTGATGAATATAATTATCCTAAGACAGCTGATGGAGAAGGCTTTATTAGCGGAGATGTTTTTTCTAGCGTTATGCCAATTTCTCAGCTGGGTATTCAAGCATTACCTGGTACGAAATTTTATTTAAATGGCGCAGTAAATCCAATAGTAATAGGTGTTTCAGGAATTTATGATTTGGATATACGAAATGGTGCTAGAATTACTAATTTAAGATTCTCAAAGGAGTCAATAGAGAGAATAGAAGGAAGCATTGGCGGTTATTTGATCGTTGATGTATTATATGGAGAGGAGGATTAAGATATGGGCTTTTATGGTAATATAACTAATATTAATAAAACTACTTTCCAGTTTGATAAAATTTATCCAAATCGTAAAGAAATGGACGATGCTTGCGCCGGTGATGGAGTTTTTATTGGTAGATATGTTTTAGTCGATTATAACGAAGATTCTATTCTAGGATATGTTCATGCGCAAATTGCCGATGAAAATTTAAAAAATAAGCCGGTTGTTGTTGGATATCAGGAAAAAAGAGAAGATGAAAATGGGAATGTTGAAATATTGGCTGATAGATTTTATAGTGGCATTCCAGAAGTTACAGAAGATGGCACCGCTATTAAAACTGATAGGTTATATAAAATTGGGGAAGAGACCAGTGGTTCAACTGTTGCTCCAGATACTTTACTATTAAGTTTAGGCTATATTTCAACAAAAGTCGAAATAAAAAGAGAAGGCGGTACAGAAGAAGAACCAATAGAGTCAATTCATTATATTATTAATGGTATTGAAAATAATAATTTTAATCCTCAAATTTTTGTGGCTAGAGCTCCTGCTGAAGAGGGCGAAAGTGCAGATTTCCTTCTTTTAAGAGATATTGACAGTATTTGGGATTGGAATAAAGGAAGGTTCTTTATAAATCATCAAATTGATGCTACCTCTTATGGAGAAAGTAATATTGGTAGGGGTTGAGATTCTACTGTATGACAAAAGGTCTATAAAGATGGTACACCTAGTTATGTAATGGTAGCAGAGTTAAATTCTGTTGTACCTACATTTGACGTTGTATCGGATGCGCCAACTGTAATTCCGCAAAAGCCATATTATGATGCAGATTCTTCAAATGTATATTATAGATTACATATGCAGCCATCTTGAGGATTACGTGTAAAAGCAGATGAGGACAAAGATTATTCTGATGGAGTTGTATTGCCATCAGATGTAAAGGGCCCTTATGAAAAACGCTATAATTATACGGAAGATGAAGATTTGGCTATTTATTGATTTAAAGATGGTTTTAATAAATATATTGAAAGCGTTTCTGAATATAATGAAGATATTGTTAAAATGTCGCCCACTGGAAAAAGTGGTAATACTTATTACGAAAATGGCACATTTGGGCAAGAAAAAATCGATACTTATGAATTAAGTATGATGTTACCTTCAATTGGTCAAGCAGTTTCTAATTTATGGGATATTGTATATGGTAAAGGTACTTATACAGATATTTTAGGAAATACGCTATGAGATAAGAGTAGAACAGATTATGATTTTGTCTATTCTAAAAAGCCAGTAGAAGGTGATGAAGATTCAGAAGATATTAAAATTAGAAATACTGCATTAGAATGAAATACTCGCAATGGCGCAAGAGCATATTGAGAATATGATTCTGAAGAAGAACGTAAAATTACATATAATAAAGAAGCGTTAAATACATTAGCTGGTACAATTAACTCAGCGCATGATTTAATGGGAATGATTATTATAGAAAATGATAATTTATTAAGCAGCGATAGTAGCCTAAAAGCTAAAAACGCAGACCCAAGTAATATTTATTATGATAAAACAACTAAAAAATATTACAGAAAAGGAAAGAAATATTCATTTTCAGGTAGCGCGCCTATTGGTATTAGTGGTTCTAATATGTTTAATCCAGCAGATGGAAATCATTATAAGTTAGAGTCTTATGCTTATGATAACTATGATAACATTTATGCAGAAGATAAGGAATCTGATACACCTAAATATGAGCAAGTTGTTAATAATTATTATAAAGTAAAAAATACCGATATTCTTTTTGAGAACGAGGTTTATGGAACTTTAACTTCAAGTAAAATAAATAATTTTAGTCCAAAAAATTATGATCCATCTGGGGAAGAAGAAACAGATTTCTTATGGTGGCGTTGTACTGATCATGCTTTACCACATTATGTGCACGAAGTTGCGGAAACTCCAGCGCATGGTTCTTATTATAAGATAACCGCAGAACTTACTGCAGAAAGGCCAACATTCTATACCCCTAAAGTTTATTATTTAATGAAAAATAGTGAGCTTGCAACAGTGCAGGAGAGAGAGGATTGGGAAAATCCAGATAAAACCAATTTTAAACAAGCAGATTTTAATTATTTGGGGATAATGAATGATGCTACACTAACGTCAGCTTTGGTTAACAATGGGATTAACCTAAATGATGAAAATAGAACCGTTGGTTATAGAATATTAAAGGGTGTTAGTGTAGACCCATCTCGTTCTGATTATATCTTAGTAGATATTAATAGACGTAAAAATGAAGAAACATTAACAACTGACTCTAATATTACACAAAATGAAGATGGTGCTTTTGTTTATCAGTGAAATAATTTAGAAGCAACTCTTCAAAGCGTGGATACTATTGTTGAAGAAGTAACTGTAGAAGATGAGGTTCAATATATTGAAAAATATCAATATGATATTACAGTTTTTAGAAGTCCAAGTCATACAGCTTTAGGTTCAAAGACTTTAAAAGAGTGGAAAGAGTATATTGAAAATCTAGATAATCATGTTACAATAGAGAATTTCAGTGATTTAATTCCAGACATGAATTTTGAAAGAAGAATTACTGACCCATTCTATACACTTGACCGTGCTACAGATGTTACCAAGATAATTAAAGACCTTGTTCAAGAGAACGGCATTGCAACAACAGGATACTATTTCTTGTATGATGAAACAGCTGCGGCTAGAGAAGATATTCACGATGATAATGGTCAACGTTATTACGAACCAATTATTAATCCTAATAGCACTCAAGCAGAGAGTTCATCTTGATACAAATTAACAATTACTCCAGTACCAATTTATTATAGTCTAGATGGGCAATACTATATTAAAAATAATAATAATTTCTTAAGAGAAACTGCTTCAATTCTATTCTTAGAAGAATTGGAAGAGGGAGAAAAACCTTCTTATTATACAGTTAGCTTTACTCCAGAAACAAAAACTCCTTTTGTTCCTGGGTTATATTACACTAAAACTGGTAATGAATATACTATAGCTAATACTTTTGACTCTAGTAAGACATATTATAGATATATTGATAGATATGTTTCAGCAGATTCATCAGGTATTTATGATGTTGGTGCTAAATGGAATGAAGATATAGTACCGGTACCTAGTACTGTAACGGTATCTGGTAAGACATTTGAATGAGAATTCCAAGAGATTCCAGATTTTGCAAAAGATGTTAATACATTACATGGTTTGATTTTAAAAGTTAATGAAGTATTATTATCTGACGATAAAGTTACTAGAGATAATAACACAGTTCAAGGATGTATTAATCTAATCAATGATATTCTTGACAAATTCGATCAATTAAAGCCAGCAGAAATTGTAATGGTTGATACTTATGGTAGAATCCATAGTGGCGACTGAAGTAGTGAACAGAAATTCGGATACAGTAATATTGGTAAACCAAGTGCGGATCTTGCTGTGCCGACCGGAGATCCAGTTGCCGCAGATAATGAGCGCTGACTAAAATTAACCACATCTTCTGGAATTAGTAACAATGGTTATAAGCCTCATATCAAATTGGAACATACTTTTAACAAAGTTGAAGATACTACTACTGTTGCAGATAAAAATAATACAAATGGAGATGGCTTAAATAAAGGCAATAATGATGAATTAAAGTTATATACTCCAATAGTTGATAATACAGGTCATATTGTTGGAAATAATATAGAAACAGTCACATTGCCTTATAATTTTAAAACTGTTAATGCAGATACAGGTAGTATAATTGCTGAAAATACTTTAGATAATTTTGGTATAAAAACTGCTGATAATTGATTAAGTACATCTGTTAATAATAAAAATGTTTTAATTGCTCATGATAATCCGCAGGCTGTAGAAGCTAGAACGATTGAAAATCAAAAATTGCATTTTGGAAATAGTTTTACTGTTGAAGATTGAAGTTTTGATGCTAAAGGACATAAATCTCGTGTTGATACTCATACAGTAACAATTCCTAATTTAACTATTAGTGGAAATGGAAATCTTATTGCCAATGCAGCCACTAATGCAGAGGGTGATTTAACATTAACAAAGAATAATGTTGGAGCACTTGCTTTAACTGGATATAGTGCGATTTCAAATGAGGTTACTCCACAAGCTCCAACCGCTGAAACAACTGTGAATAATGCAATTGCCAATATAATGAGATATCTTGGTAATGGTAGCTTAAGTGCAGAAGTAGAAGATGGAAATGAGGTTGTTACCGGAATTAATCTTGCTAATGGTGCGATTACTTTAGAAAGTACGCAACTTGGAACTGCAGCTTGACAAGATTCAACTGCATTTGATGCAGCTGGTACTGCTGCTCAGGCTAAGGCCGATGTTCTTGGAGATGCGGCAACCGCGACAGCATCAGATAATACTCTTGCCGGACTAAGAAAATATATTGTACAAGAATTTAATAATGTTACAAATACAGGTAGCTTCTGAGGCGCCCAATTTAAATATGACAATAGTGCATATTCTAGTACAAATCAACAAGAGATTCAAATGCAAACTCAAAATGATAGAAGAGCTCTTGTACCTTTAAGTAATAGTGATGTAATTACTTATGGTAGTTTTGCTCAGGATAGTTATACAGTAAATACAAATGGTGGCATAGCAATAACTTATGCTGGACTTTATAGAGTTCAGGGATCCATTGCAGCTTCTTTTGGTAGTGGAGTATATTCGGTGAAAACTTGGATAATGAAAAGTAATGATAACTATGAAAATCCAGCTGTTATAAGTAGTGCAACAGAATCTTTAGATGAGGATAGTTTATCTGGGGGTGTTTTCTGCACTGGTTCTAAATTGGTTCAATTACAAGCTGGAGATGTTGTTTATTTAGCTTGTACTATAACTCCTGGACAAGCAGGAGGAGGAGGAGGTTCTAGTACTATTACTACTGCAACCATTCTCTATGACAACCCAGGAACATATTTCTTACTAGAAAGAATTTCTGCTTAATATATTCTATAAGGAGGAGAGAAATCTCCTCCTTTATTTTTCAGGACAAATATAGTTAAAACTTCTTAAAATATTTTTAAATAGTATGAATAAAGGAGGGATAAAAGATATGGCGATAAATTATGTAAAATTTATGCGTGGTACTCAAGCATTGTATGATAGTCTTGCAACTAAAGATCAAGATACATTATATTTTGTGTATGAATCAGTAGGAGATGACCACGGTAAGTTATATCTTGGAAATAAATTAATTTCCGGTTCTTCCTCTAATATAGATGGGAATATTTCTTTATCGGATGTAGAAGATATTGTTTTAGATTCTAATTTATCAGATGGTGATGTTCTCATATATGATGAGGCAGAAGGAAAATGAGTAAATTCTACTCTTGCCAATGCTTTATCAGTAGCGGTCATGACTGGGGCTACCGCCAGTACGGACGGTGCTTCTGGTTTAGTTCCGGTTCCAAGCGCAGGGGATCAGTTAAAATATTTACGTGGAGATGGTACATGGGCAACTGTTGAAGCTCAATTGCCAGCAGAGCAGTTAAATGATATAAGTGATTTAAAGGCAACTGTAGCAACTCTTGTAGATACTGATACTGGTAAATCTGTTGCTACTATTGCTGCTGAAAAAGTAGCAGAATTATTGATTCCAGAAGGTGCAAAAGAAAGTTTAGATACTTTACAAGAAATTGCTAACTGGATTCAAGACCATCCAGATGACGCAAGTCAAATGAGTTCTGACATTACTGCTTTACAAGGACAAGTTGCTGATTTAGAAGATTTGTTAAATGGTGATGGAACTACAGATGGTTTAACTGCAAGAGTTTCTACATTAGAAACTACAATGGGAACTTTCACTCCAGTAGAAGGAAAATACTCGAGTGTTGGTTCTGCAATTGATTATTTAAATAATTCCTATACGTCAATTGACGAACGTCTACAATGACACGAATTGGCAAATGAGGGATAAAAAAGAAAGGAGAATTAAAAAATGCCTGCAAGTAATTTAATTCGTTTTAAACGAGGTACTTCTGCACAGTTAGCCACAATTAAGAGTGGTAAAACAGGTGTTGATGGTGCTTTTTATTTAACTATTGATGATGCAGATGCATCGAGTAGATTGTATGTAGGTCGTGCTAATGGTGATGTTGTGCCGGTTAACCAAGGTATTTATACGGTCACTGCTGTCACTGACTTAACGAGTAGTGTTAATAGTGGTAAATTACAGCCTGGTGATTTTGCTTATGTCACAGGTACTGCTGCTCAAAATTATACAGATGGTAATATTCTCGCTTATTGGACAGGAGATAAATGGCTCCAATTAAATAAGGTTGATGTTACAGATAAATTCTTGAGCTCTTTGGATGTTGCTATTACCACAACAGGTGGAGTTGCTACAGTAAAACTTACTGGCTTAGATGAAGGTGGAACAACTCTTAACGGTGCTTTAGAAACAACATTTACAATGCAAGGCGCAAATGGCGTTACTGTTTCTAACACAGATGATGCTATTACTGTTACTGGTACATCATATGGATTAAGTTCTGCCGCAATTGCCGCAGAAAGTAATCAGGGTGTTATTTCATTAACAGGAAATGATGGTACTAATAATGCTGCTGCTGGTTCAGTAACGATTAAATCTGCTGATGGTAATCATGTTCATATTACTGGAACTGCCAATAACATTGAAATTGATACTCCAGTAGTACAAACAGCAACACTTTCAAATGAAGCCAACGGTTTTGGTCTTCAAGTAACAGATAGTTTTAGCAATCAAACTACAAAGTCAACAATTGATCCAACTATAAAATATGGTGGAACTGGTAGTTCTACAGCGCATTTTATTAGTGGCGAAGCTACATTAAATGTCTATAATAAAGATGAAATTGATGGCTTATTAAAGGGTCTTGATGCTTTAACTTATAAAGGTACTGTAGGTGCTAGTGGCTCATATGCTCAAAGTGTAAGTGGAATTACCGCTTCAAGTATGCCAGCTCTTCATATTGGTGATACTTTTAAATTAGTTGGTGATCATAGTACTCCATATGGAAATATTCCGATTAACACTGGAACTCCTCAAAGTCCTACTGTATCTACTACAGGAACAGCTCATGGTGGAGATTTATTAATTGCCAATGGTGTTGAAACTAATGGTGAAATTACAACTCTTTATTATGATATTATCGAAGTAGAGCAGGGAGAGGATACAACTTATACAATCACTGCTAGTGATGTAGATAAGAAGATTACAGTTGCAGATAGTCATGGCGATACTATTGGTGGAATGGCTATTGCCGCAACTGCAAATAATCCTATTGCAATTAGTGGAGCATCTGATAGTAATAACATTGAAACAGTTACTATTGGTCATGGAGTTGTAAATCAAGCTTCTGGTTTAACTAACGGTAAGTTAAATGCTACAACAGAAACAGCTGTTACAGATGCTAACACTATTACAGCAGTAACAGATGTTACAGTAGATGAATTTGGTCATACAACAGCATTTAAGACAAAAGAATTTGGTATTGCAAAACTTGCTGCAGTTTCAGAATCATTCTCTACATCTGCTACAGGTAATGTTGCAACAATTACAAATACTCCAACTGCTACAAATTCAGATAGTTCACCAATAACCGCAACTGCCGGTTCTTTTGATTTAGCATCTGAAAACTTAACAGTTACTGCTCCTGCAGTAGCAGCTGGCGAAAACCCACAGGTAATGGTTAATTTTGTTTGGGAATCATTCTAAAAATTAAAGGCCAAAACCCAACAATAGAGTTTTTATATTCTTTAAACTTTTTGAAGGATAATATATATAGGAGAGAAGAGAATTATTCTTCTCTCCTATTTTTTATATTACAAGGAAAGAAAGGAGAATTATATGGCTAATGATAAAATTAAGTTCTGGCCTGTTCGTGGCACTTATGAACAAATTATAAAAGAACCATATTGCGATGGAAAGATTTATTTTGCATATGATACAAATCAAATCTTTTTAGATGTTAATGGTGAAAATAAGTGTCCGATGGGTAGTAGTAGCAGCAGTTCTGGTATTTTATATGCAGAAGCAGATAGTGATACTTTAGAAAAAGAGATACCGGAAGATGATGCCGATGATAAATATTTTATGTCAATTAGTGCTCTTGAAGAAAATAGTCGTGAAAAGAAACTTTTTGTAGATGACTTAATTTTAAATTCTGATGGGAAATTTTTCAGAATATTGTCAATAGATAACACTAACCAAAAAATATATTGTCAATTATTAGCTGTTAGCGGTTCTGGTGGAGGCGGAGGTGGAAGCGCCTATTCTAACCGCAGTAAGATTTACAAAGAAGATCCAGAATCTAATTACTTAATTAATGGTAGAGAATCTTCAATTAGAGTCTATGCTGTTTCTGGTAAAGATCCAGAAGATGGCACTCAATTAGACACTAAATTAATTGTACATTGAACTTTGGCAGAAAAAACTCCGACAGGACTTTGAAGTATTTATAGCCAAAATACTTTTACTATTACAGCTTCGACTCAAGAGGAACCTATTTGAGAAGAATTTGAATTTGGTACAAAAGCGCGTCAGTCAACAACGAACTTACTTACTATGTGAGTAACAGGTAGTGCTAGTACCGAAAGCCGCAGTTTTGAATATGAGTTTTATACTTCTGAATTAGCGTTAGAAAAGCATCCAAACTTCAATAACGTTAATACATATTCTCCATCAGATGTAAATATTTATTGTACTGCTGTTGGTGATTTAGAAAAAATAATTTATTATTATTTTGGAACAGAGGATGGTGAAATTCTTCTAAATCAGGGTGGGACAGTATTAGCTTCAGGCACATCAGAGCAGATTTATCATGTTCCTGAAGAGCTTGCTACTCATGGTGCTCACACCGTTAGGATTGAGTTATATCAGTATATTAATGGAAAAGCTGATTTTACAGCTTCTGCTGCACCTATTCAGATGGAAATTGCTGTAATTGATCCAGATAATAGCCTTCCAGTTATTTGGTTGGGAGATTATCAAGATGAATATTATCAATATGATAATGTTAGAATTCCTTTTAGAGTATATGACCCTAAAGCTGTAATTGGTACAAATATTACTCTTTATAAAGATACTAATAAATTGGGTGAAAGATCAATTACAGATAGCTCAGTCTTTTCTATTTGAGAAATTGTAAATACTGATTTGAATATGCGTAATTATTACAGTATTTCTTGTGGTCAAGACGAAAATGAAGTTCGTAAAGAAATTTCTTTTAATGTCGTTGAAGATCCAAATAGAAAGAATATGAAAATTGCTACAACTGGTTTAAAATACTCTTTTGACGCCAGTGGTCGTAGTAATAGTGAATCAAGTATTAATCGTTCTACTTATGTCTATGGAGAAGGCGATAATGCAATTGCTGCAAAATTTGAAGGATTTAACTGATATAATAATGGTTGGATTACAGATTCAGAAACAGGAAATACTTGTTTAAGAATTAGTAATGGCGCTGTATTCTCAGTTCCTTTGAAGCGTACACATTTTGCTACTTCTGATACAAGTAATCAGTCTCATACTTTTGAATTCCAGTTTAAAGTAAGAAATGTTCAAGACTATAGTAGTATTGTTCATAATATTACTCGCTATAAAGGAAATACAGAAGAAGAGCATCCTCCAGTTTTTATCTGGGATGATAGTGATAATTATCCAACAAAAGCGTATAGTACTTATAACGATCCAAGTTTATATACCGAATGGAGCGGTGGAAAAGTTTTTGATAACTATGACGCATTCTTATCTTGGTATTTACCAGCATATGCAGAACATCATCCAGAAACAGTTGGAACAATTCCTCCGTCTTATGATAATTTGGAATATAATTATACTGAAAAATTATTAAATACAAATTATGCTGCTGGACGTTATTATGATGATCAACATGGTATTTGTATTGGTGCACAAGATGCATTATTTACAAATGGTGTTAATACAGTAAACGTCTCTTATGTAGAAGATAAAATTGTAAATCTTACAATCGTTTATTCTCATGGAGATGGCAAACCAAATGGCAGTAATAAATTAATGTCAATTTATTTGAATGGTGTGTTAACAGGTGTTACTCGTTCTGTATTAAATGATGCTTGAGATATCGGTAATGATGATAATATCAATCTTGTATTCGATTCTAAGTATTGTGATTTCGATCTATACAAAATTAGAGTCTATAATCAACCATTAACATTACCAATGGTATTAGTTAACTATATGGTTGATTTAAAAGATCCAATTGGATATGATTTGACACAATTAGCTGTTGTTAATAATACAATTAATGAATCTCAATTAGTTTATAAAAATATGACTGATTATAATGAGGCTCATCCAGATGGATATATTATGCCATATCTTATCATCACAACAAATCCATCAGAAGATAATAGACTACCTTGGTCTAAATCTAGAAAATTAGAAGATTATGCTCGTTTTGAATTTGTTAATACAGGCCTTGATAGAGCTTATACTACTGGTGAATTAAACCAGTTGGCTGAACGCGCCGGACAAACCGTAGAAGAGTATTATAAGCATCATTGTCCATCTTGAATTGGTGATAATATTACAATTCAGATTCAAGGAACTTCTTCTGAATTTTATCCAAGACGTAATTATAAAGCAAAAACTAAAGATTCAAGCAAAAATGTAAATATGTATATGAACAGAGGTCCATTTGCTCAAAAGTATGTTTCAGAAGATGCTGCTGAGAAAGAGCAAACTCATTTAGACTTTTTCTATATGGACAATGACACTGTTGGTACTACAAAATTTACACTAAAGATTGACTACATGGAATCTTCTGGTACTTATAACATGGGTTTTGCAAACCTTGCTAAAAATATTTATACACATCATCCACTTTATGACTATTATACAAAAGGAGCTTTTTTAACTGCTGATACAGCGTATGAAGAAGCTACTTCTTATTCAGAAGGAAAGACTTATTACTATAAGAATCATAAGGGAAATTGAAAAAATACCACAGATGATGAATTAAAGATTGCTACTGCAGAAGAATTCAATATGGGTCCAGTTGCATATGCGCAATCTAAAGGTATTACAAAAGTATTAACTGATACTTCTGTGCCTGAATATAATAAATGATATGTAGCAACTACTGTTTATAATACAGCAGAAGTTCCAAATTATTTAGATGATTATCGTACTTCAGTACAAGGTTTCCCTGTTCTGACATTCCATGAAACAACAGATGCTAATGGAAATAGTACAGGTATTAGATTCATTGGTCGTTACAATATGCTATTAGATAAAGGCTCAGATGAAGCATTTGGATTTAAACCAGCAGAAGAGGTTTATCAAAAATTTGCAACAAACAGCAAAGGAAAACCGTTAAAGGTTAGTAAAGTTGCCGAATGTTGAGAAGCAGAAAATAACTCTCGTGGTTTCTGTTCATTCCGTGACGCCGCAACTAATAGAACAGATGATAAATTCTTTGACACTGGTACTTTAACTAATGCTGGTGCACCAATAGTGGCAGACTATTGGGAATACCGTTATCATGATAAAGCAGACTCATTAGATGTTCTTTATGAATTAAAGGATAAAATAGCTGATGAAAAGTCTATTGCTACAGTCGCTGATGAAATGGGTGTTGATATTCAGGATACAACTGTTGTTCCTTGCCCTGATCCAAAATATACCGGAACCTATACTCAAGGTATGGCAAATGCGGGCCAGGCTTTATTAGATACTTATTCTAACTGGGAACGTGCGGTTAGATGGGTTTATAGCACAGACCAGGAAGCAGTTCCTTCCGCAGGTACATATCGTGAAGTAGATTTAGGTCTTGAAGCTTATCAGCCAAATATTTACTATATTTTTGATGAAGAAAATAGTAAAATGGTAGAAGACCCAGAAACAGGCGAAGAAACTTATGTATATGCTTATAAATTAGATAATTCTGAAAATTATAATCCATCACAGGCTTATTATAAGAAGATTAATAATAATTATGAGCCTATTAAGCTTTGCGCCGATTCAAGTCTAGTATATCAAACTAATACATATTATATCCTAACTACTCTTGGAGATTATGTATTAGATCCTGATACTGCATTTAATCCAGATTATACTTACTATTTCTTAGATGCTGATGAAGCAAACAGTGGAGCTGCTTTATTGCCAGAACCTGTTGTTTATAATGGAAAAACATATACTTATGATACAAAAGAATATCGTAATGCCAAATTTACAAATGATTTAACAAAACACTTTAATCTTGAATATCTTGTTACATACTTTATTATGACTGAAGTGTTTGAGTGTTATGACTCTCGTGGAAAGAATGCGATGTTTGCTTCTTGGGGTCCTCAAGAACAGGGTGGAGATTATATTTGATACCCAATTTTCTACGATATCGATACTCAATTAGGTATTAATAATACTGGTATTCCTTCATTTGAGTATTATGTAGATGCTACTGAAAATGGAACATTCTCTACTAATGATAGCTTGCTATGGAATAACTTATATAAGAATTTCCGTGGTCAAATTATTCAGAAATATAGACAGTTAAGAGGAGCAAATTCAACATATCCTTCTTTAAGTCCAGCTCCATTGCAAACAGTAGATAGAATTGAAAAATGGTATTTAGCTGATCCTAATACAACAAATAGTTTTGCTATGAGAGGTGAAAGACCATTAATCGCGTTAAATCTTGATGAATATTATAAATATATTACTATTACAAATCCTTTAATGGGTTATCAAGATAGAAATGGCGGTACTGGTTATGATAATGGTACTTATTTCTATGCATTACAAGGTGATAGAAGCTTATCAAGACAGCAGTTCTTAACAAACCGTTTAAATTATATTGATTCTTGGTTGAACCAAGGCAACTATGAACGTGGTGGCACAAATATTATTAGAGGTCGTGTTGCTGCAAATAATCCAGAAACTCAATCAGATAAGTGAATTGATATTGGAGGTAACGCTAATAATATTTCAGCGCTTAGTGAGAGTGCTTATTGGTTAGATGATGAAGAAACGCGTAAGCATCATTTATTTGATGGTGAATATTGGATTAATATGGAACCAGTAAGAAACTCATATGTAACTGTTGGTACAGACGCCGCAAACTTCCCTTCATTAAAATATACCAATCTTGAAGGGCCTGTTAGATTTATCACTTCTGATTTAGAAAATGGTGTTCGTAAAAGTGGTAACTATAGAGAGCAGCTTTACTATATCTATGGCTTAGACCAGATGAAGAGTTTAGGCGATATGAGTAGATTATACTGAGCAGAATTTAATATTGAAGGCTCCGCTGCGAAGATGACTGATTTATTGCTTGGCTATGATGGTGTAGATGAAGATAATGCGCATTATAAGAATGAAAGAATTAATATGTATGGTATCCATGCTAGCAATTCAGCAAGTGATAAAGGCGGTATGCCATTATTAAAGAAAATTAATTTATCATATATTAAATTCAATGATGCTTCACCAACTTATGATTTTACTAGCTGTGAAAAACTTGAAGACTTTAGAGCTATTGGTTCAAATATTACTAATGTTTCATTTGCAGATGGTGTTGCTTTAAATACCTTATACTTGCCAGATACAATTAAACGTCTTGATTTAACTGAGGCAACAAAATTAAATAATATTGTTACAGATTTCAGAGTTCGTAAAGATTCTATAAATCAAGATGTTTATCCAGGACTTTATATCCCTGGTTTGACTGATAATAGTGAAAATCCAATTTCTGCAATTGAAGCGATTAATATTATTGGTGATCACATGGGTTATGATAGTTATAAACTATTGCAAAACTATTTTAAAGCTAGACGTCAAGCAGGAATGTCTTCTATTACAATTACGGATGTAAAATGAACTCCTTATGAATTACTAGAAGAAGGCGCCTCTTATAATAGCGCTGAAAGCGATTCTTATTATGTAGATGACGGTCACTTTGGCTTTAAACCTTTCGTTTATAATAGTTATAATGAATGAAATTTATTAATTAAAAATGGCGAGTTATATAAATTTAATTCAACATTAGATAGTAGTATAATAAAAACAACTCAATTATTAGACCTTTTAGCAGATGAAGCTAATTTTAATAGTGCTTCTTCTAATACTAGCACAGTTCCAACCATTACAGGAACTGTTTATGTAAACAATGATACGGCTATAAATGAAAATGATATTGAAGCAAATTTAGTAACAAAATACCCAGGAATAAAATTCTTCTTTAAAAAGGTCGATAAAGTTCCAGCCGCAAAATATGTTATTTTAAACGATGATGGAACTTATGATGTATTGGCAAGAAAGTCTTTAAGTCAAAATGAAACTTTCTTCCCAAATCCATTGACATTAATTTCTTCAAAAGAATTGGATAAATATGATACTAGATTAAAATATGATTTCTATGGATGGGGCAGTAAAGCATTGAGTCCGGCTGGAGTAGAAGCATTAAATGATATTGAGTGGTATTTAAGCTCAAAGAATAACTTAATTGTTACTACAAATAATCCTGATTCTGCAGCATTAACGCAAGATCAGTGGTATGACAATTGGGCAACTCAATCTGTTCAAGAAGGAGTCTATGACTATACATTCTATGCTGTTTATGGTGTTCATAAATATATTATGACATTCTTAAATGGTGATAATAAAACAGTCGCAGGAGAACTTCGTGTTGAAGCAGATGAATTTGTTCCAATTCCAACATTTATTCCAAGCAAGGATGAATCAGATTTACCATTCGATCAAACTTATAGATTTACTGGTCAATGAGCTCTTGAAAATGGCAGAGTTTTAGCAGAAAATACAATTAAGTCTAATAGAAATTATACTTTCTATTCAGATTTTAAGCAACAATCTGTATATGATGAACCTACAAACATAGATTATTTCACATTCTCAAGTCCATTACCATATTCAGAAACAGAAGGAAGCTTAAGTGATGTTATTGCAATGACATTATTAAGCGGCTCTAATGCACTGGATCCTGCATATAATGTAAGCGATGGTGTTGTAATTAATATCAAACCAGGCGTACATTTGTCAGGAAAAATTACTTTACCTATTCGCTCACCAGCTGGAAATCCAGTTATTGGTGTTGGCAATAGTTTTGCAATTGCCAATAACGCAGGTGTTATTCAAAATGGTGGAAAAGATATTACTCATATTTTCTGGTATCATACAGATACAGAAAAACCAATGGTAAGATATATTAGTGTTGGCGCATTTGCAAGTACCGTTGCAGCATCTTCTGCTAGTGTTATACCTTCAAAAATAAGATATGTTGAACTTCCTGAAGGATTAAGAATCATTGGTACAAATGCTTTCTTCTGGACTAGGTCTTTAGATGTTACTTTGATGGAATTACCTTCTACTTTAATTGCAATTAATAGTAATGCTTTTAACCAAGCATTTACATCTAATATTACTGGAGGTACATTTACAATTCCAGGAGCTGTTAGTGGTATTGGCGAAAGAGCATTTACAAATATGGTTCGAGTAGATACGTTTAGATTTGGAACAATTGATGATCCATCTAAATTAGAGAATATCGGTGGAAGTAGATATGTAGATGGAACTTATACCGGTGCTGATGTATTTAATGGAAATGGTGCAACTCCAAATAAGCTTGAATTCTATGCCAGTAGTGAAAACCAGGTTGAAAAATGGGTTGAATTCTTAACGGGCTCAAGACAAGGAGTAGATTCTTATTTCGCAAATATGAGTCAAGCAAATAGATATTTCTACTTTAATGGAAATACCATAAATCAATAAGAGGAGGATACGTAATGAAAAAACAAGCATTATATACTTATTTAGGTACTAATGGAACAATTACTTCTCCCGTTCATCTTGAAGATATCTATTATACATTAAAGTATGAAATAGAGGCTGAAGCTAATAAA
>OCVV012831875.1_pt1 | contig 103323 bp, 83 predicted proteins | sample 1539721 | NCBI WGS metagenome assembly OCVV01 (sample SAMN02144230, study PRJEB22623) | gut metagenome | biome: sheep rumen | host: Ovis aries | place: New Zealand
TTTCATAAAAATTTATCTGAAAATACAGTAAAAAAACTGTTAATGGCCTGTAGATCATCGGGGCTTAGGAAATAATAAAGATGTATGTTTTAAATATTAACATAGCTGATGTGCTAATGCCGCAAATGAAATTTGTCGTGGGGTAAACTTAAATTGTAAATATGATGTATGTGTGCTATTATGAATGCGAGGTTATACTCAATGCAGTTTGGTAACTGAATATAGAAATGTAACAATTTTGTAACAAAAGAGCACAAAGGAATGACGAATTGTGAACAAAATATGAACAAAGGCCTATATTAAGTACAAAACGAAGAAGTATATACAATTAAGTTGAAAATAAATGCTTAAATCCATCTACAGTAGGGTGTTCCAGGGGCCTACCGTAGAAAAGGGATGAAGCCCGATTAGGGCATTGACACGTGTTATTACCTTCGTTTATTGCTTTTTCCTCGCTTGGCGGTAGAAAAGGGATGAAGCCCGATTAGGGCATTGACACAATATTATTTTGCTTACGTCCCAAACTTAGGACACCGTAGAAAAGGGATGAAGCCCGATTAGGGCATTGACACATTTCATATGCTGCTGCCATTTCTGCTATTGTCATCGTAGAAAAGGGATGAAGCCCGATTAGGGCATTGACACTAATTAAATCCTCTCTTTCTTTGTTAATTGTGTTTGTGGTAGAAAAGGGATGAAGCCCGATTAGGGCATTGACACACCACATAAGCCGAATATAAACCCGATCCTATTGATAGTAGAAAAGGGATGAAGCCCGATTAGGGCATTGACACAATATTCCTGTAATGATTCCGCCTGTTGCTAATCTGCGTAGAAAAGGGATGAAGCCCGATTAGGGCATTGACACACTGTCGCCCATATTGCTGGGGTTTTCATTTCTATAGTAGAAAAGGGATGAAGCCCGATTAGGGCATTGACACGCTAATGCTGTTGTCATTCCTAATGCCCAACTACCAAAGTAGAAAAGGGATGAAGCCCGATTAGGGCATTGACACAGCCATTCGCCTCCTTCTCTAAGCCAGTCTATTAGTAGAAAAGGGATGAAGCCCGATTAGGGCATTGACACAGATATAAGTAAACAAATTACAAAAGATACTACTGTATAAAGTAGAAAAGGGATGAAGCCCGATTAGGGCATTGACACATCTCAGGTTCAGGATCTTTAATGCAAGATTTATCTTGTAGAAAAGGGATGAAGCCCGATTAGGGCATTGACACAGATAAATTCTTTTGTCATCTCTGACTCCTTTTCTGTGGTAGAAAAGGGATGAAGCCCGATTAGGGCATTGAAACCTGTATCATCGTTTATTTCGCCAGAAAGAAAGACTATATAGAAAAAGGAAGAAACCCGGCTAGGGTATTGACTGTGTCCAAGAAAATGAGTCACTTTTGCGTGGCTCACTTTTATTTGCAATAAGCATTCTCCATATACGTGAAAAGGCTGTTTAGGTCAATAATAAAAAACGTCTGTAGAAAATACAGGCGTTTTTATTTTTCAAAAATAGACGGAGGATGTGAAAAATGATAATTACAAAGAATTACCGATTACGTGAGTGGAGCGGAGGCATTATGCTGGTTGAACCAGATTCTTATGGAAACTGTCCGGACTGTGGATCAAGAGAACTTAAATATAGGGATTATTGCTACAGAATCTGTAAAGAAATAGATGCTGATGCAAAGTCTTATTTCATCATCAGTGTTAAATGTGAGTATTGCGGAAGACTACATAGGATATTGTCTGACTTTATGCGGGCATATGGACAGTATTCGTCAAAGGCGGTGCGTGATGTTGTCGCTGGTGAAGTGAGTAATGATGACGTGATTGAATATCCATGTCAAATTACAATGAATCGTTGGAAGAATAAAAGCAACGAATAAACTTGCACCGACTTTGTTTTGCACAGTGTTTGTTTAAATCATATTATGGAGAAAAGCGGCAAATACGCGTGCATTGGAGGCTCGGTATATGAATAAAGAACTACAAAAAAAGACGGATCAGTGGATGCAGTTAGAACGCAAAACCTTAGGTAGTGTATTTCTTCAGTGCATTATCGTATGTTTTTATGAAACGCTCTCGCAGTTCTTTGGGGCTTAGGATTTCAACGTCTTCACCAAAAGGGAAGAAATAGTTAAAAATCTGATATTGTGTACAGTTAAATTCGAAGATATCATCAGCAGACTTTATTATATCGGGACGCATAAAAAGTTTCTTCTGATAGGTCTGCTTTCCTTTGGGTGTTAGTCTGACTTTTATCGTTTCGGTCTTTCCGGTGAGATATGCGGGAATTATGGCTTTATCATATGTATAAAGACAACGTCTTGATCAGTTTTAAGCAACTCGAATAAATTCAGTTATTAAGCATCAGAAATTATTTCAAAACGGTTAAAAAGAGGCACTCACATTCCATAAGGTAATAGAAAGGAGGTGAACAGGATGGATTACGATGGCTCTACTATAGCGATATGTAAGTAAAAGTATTTTGTTTTTCAAAGAGTTTTATGCAGTTAGGTGTGAAAGGAGATTTAGGTATGAGTAGATTATTTGAGAATGTTACTGCAGGTGCTACAGCGGGAGGAATTATTGGCGGAGCAATAGATGGGTTAACTATAGCGGGGACTGTTGTCGGTGGTCTAGCTGGAACTGCGGTGGTTACAGGTACCAAGGTTGCCGTGGGGACTCTTGTTGGCGGGGCACTAGGTATAGTTTTGACTATAGTGGAGGAGAGTGAATGGGCATAATAGCTACTGTTGGAATCCAAGGAGAGAGGGGGGATGCATATAAAATAAAGTCTCTGTAAAAACTGAAAACAGCACAAAATAAGAGGAAATGGTATGAGTAAAATAATTAAGGGTGTAGTAATGGTTTTATCAATTTTATATATATTGTCACCGATTGACCTGCTTCCGGGACCGTTTGATGATACGCTTGTCTTATTGCTAAATGTTGCGACACAAAAATTTCTTAGGTCTCCGATTTAAAGGTGAAAATGGTAAAAAAGGTTGAAAAGTCAGAAAGGAGAAGGTTGAAAATGTCAAAAAGAAGTTCAGCATATACTAATGCACAACGCCATGGGCGAATGAGGGATTTGGGAACATGTCAGATCTGCGGCAGCAGAAACCATCCGGAGGGGCATCATGCAATGGATTATCAGTTCGGGGGATCGTCAAAGGCAAGCAATATTGTCACTTTGTGCCACTGTTGTCACCAGAAAGTACACAGGGGGAGATGGATATAAAAATACTATAGGAAATATAAAAATAAGCGTGAGAATTTGGTATAATTGTTTTGTGTTCTAGAGGTCTAAGAAGGGGGAAATTTCATGAAAAAATTTATCACATATGTTTCAATGCAGCCACAGGGAAATCTTGAAAAAATACACTATGAGCCGGGGGACGAGCTTGAAATCCGTACGGATCATGATGTGTGCTTTCCGGTAAGTATACTGGTTGATAATTATGCTAAAGAGGATGATTCTGTTGAAGTCATATGCTTAAAGGAAATAGATAATCCTGATGTGGAGAGAAACTTTCAATGCTTAAAGGAGGAAGTGTCAGAATTATTAGGTGGGCGGAATGTGGATTGCAGGTATTATGAACTCTACATTTCGCCGGAAGAAAAAATCGATACACATCTTGCTACATTTGCTCATTTGATAGAGCATATCGATGATGAGGACGAGATATATGCATGTGCAACTTACGGCACAAAACCTATCCCTATTATAGAGTTGATGGCGTTGGATTATGCGTATAGGGTGAAGAAAAATGTTACCATAGGAAATATTGTTTATGGTAAGGTTGACAGACGTAATGAGAAAAAGGCGGCAAAATTATACGATATAACGGCACTGTTTTTCATGTCACAGATAGTGGGCCATTTAGCTGAACAGAATGTTCCAGATCCGAAAGCACAGATATGCAGGTTTCTTGGTTTGGAGGATGAAGAGTGATGAGTGAACGGATGGATAAGCGGAAAGCTGAATTAGACGAAATTGCCAACTCTGGCGGTCTGAAATCGAATTTGGCAAGGGTATATGCGTACTTGCTCGAAAAGGATGACAAAGACTATTATCATAATCTAGCAAAAGATTTAGCAATGAAATTATTTAAGAATTCATCAAATGATTCTAAAAATGAAATTGATGAGTCTGGTATTTATTTTGATGCAGAAAGTATATATTGTGATGTCATGATATCAAGCGTCAATAAATATGATCCAACCAAGGGGGCTAAGTTTACCACCTTTTTTATTAATCAATTAAAATATGCGTATTGTGATGCAATAAAGAAACAGAAAAAAGAAATACTGACAGATGATGAGCAGTATTTAGATCTTAAAGTAGACAACAGTATATCGGCAGAAAATGAATTTTGGGATATGGAAGAAAGAGTTGAATGTCATATGGATCTGTTATACGAACTTATGCGTATAATAGCGGCGACAAAGAGAACTCAGAAAAAAATGATGACACTATTTTATACAGATGATATGATGAAAATTTTTTCTGACATTGGTTTTGAAAAAAGTCGGGAATACAGACATGAGAAAGTAATCTATTCAAGCATAGAATCGGAACTCGTGGATTATGTATATTCAGATAAGGTTGAAAGTTTTAAAGATATGGCAAGTATTCCAAGAAAAAAACTACGCCAATTGATTGAGTACTATGATAGCGAGAATTTGCAAAAAGATGTAAAAAAATCCTATGACGGGATATGGGGTATGAGAGAACGAGAGAATGCGGACAGGGAGATAGAGCTGAATCTATCAAATAATATTTATATTTCGTATTTGTTTGTAAAAGAATATGATGAAAAAAATAGAACTACGATTCCTTCGCCACATCCGCAGGAATATGTATCAAAGTACAGAAGGATTTATACTGATAGAAAAAACGATTTAGGTAAAAGAGAGGGATATATTGATGATAATTAATCTTTCTAATCATCCGAGCTCTAAGTGGGATGAAAAACAGATACATGATGCTTTATTATTTGGGGATATAGTGGATATGCCTTTTCCGAATATAAGCGTTAGTATTGACGGGCATCAGATGGATGAGTTGGTAGATGATTATTATGAAAAAATATTGAAATATAAAGATCCCGTAGTGATGATTCAAGGAGAGTTTGTTTTTGTATTTAGGCTTGTGACTCGTTTAAAGGCTAAAGGAATCCGGGCGATATCGGCATGTACTGAACGAATTGTGAGCGAGGAAATACAGGAAGACGGAAGCCTAAAGAAAACATCAAATTTCAGGTTCTGTGGTTTCCGTGATTTTTAGTAATTATGCATCTTTAAATATGTCGTATTGGAGTTTGATATATTCCAGGGAAAAATGAATGAATTGAAACTTGAAAAACTGTTACAAGTAAAATATATAAAATTGCACTTTACGCTGGAAGTTATAGAAGACTGTGTTTTGCCTAAATATAAGTCTTCAGCCTTACGCGGCGGAATGGGTGAAATGCTGCTTCGGGTCAATTGCATATCAAACCGGAATTGCGAAATATGTGAATATGAACCTGAGTGTATAGTTCGCAGGATTATTTATTCGAAGATGCGTATTAAACCGTATTTCATGACCTCGGGAGATAGTGTTGGATATGTAATCAACTGTGAAAACTATAAAAGAAACTTCAAAAAAGGAGATTATGTTGAGTTTGACATGATACTCTTTGGAAGGATGATAGTTTATTTCGGACAGATTTTGCAGGCTTTTCAGATGCTTGGCATCTATGGTATAGGGAAGGATGAAGTAAAGTTTCGGATTGTACGCATAGCGAATAGCAGACGGGAAACCGTTATGGATGGAGAGAATGTCTATATGCCGCTCGTAAAACCGATGTATATCAGTGACTATGTTTCCTATCGAATAAATAAAGTAAATGAATCTGACAAGCTTGTTTTTTATACGCCGTTGTCATTGAAGTGCCAAGGTGTGTATTGTAAAGAATTTAATATCTGCGAAATCCTAAAAAGTGCAGAGCGTAGGATTTATATGCTGAACTGTTATGAGGGGATAGAAACAGAGCGATTGAATACGGATGACTATGCACCTATTCTGCTATCGCAAATAGTAAAGGAGAGTTGCGTGTGTAGGTTTTCATCAACACATGATCAGAGAATTGCATTGAAAGGCATTGTGGGAGAGGTTAAGCTTGCTGAAGTCCGGCGTGAGGCAATGGAATTGCTTTTGGCGGGGGAATTGGTTCATATAGGAAAGAATACAAGTTTTGGATTTGGAAAATATATTGTGAAATAAAGGGGGACACGAAATGACAGATTGGGGAAGTATTATAAAGGCAGTTAATGAGAATAACATGAATAGGATTTTAATTCTGTCTCTGGGTACAGGAAATTTGCGAGCAAAAAAAGATGCCCCAGCAAAAGCTATTTATGAAAAAGGAAATGACGACGTTTATCGTACAGCAAACTATCAGTTTTTCGGGGATGAAGAGATTGTTGTATCAAGATTTGTTGCAGAACCATTGATAAAAAAACTCAAACCAGATACCGTAATAATGGTTGGAACTGTAAAGTCTGCCTGGTCAGAAATATATAGGGAGTACTATGGAGAGAAAAGAAAAAAATGCGATGAAAAATTGTTTACAGAACTGTATGAAAAAGAAAGCGAGTATGGCATTTATTGTTCTGAAGATGAGTTGGACCGATTCGAAGATCGAATAAATGAGATTTATAATGATGGTCAAGTTTTTAAAGACATATGTCCGCGTATAAAAGTAAGAGTAATCCTTACAAAGTATGGTGTTACAACAGAGGAATTAGCTGACAATTACCATCGTATTTCAAGGCTTCGTGATTATCTTAGAGAAGACGTTATAAATAGTGTGTCGTTTGATATTACACATTCATTCAGGTCTATGCCATTGTATAACCTGATTGTCTTAAACTATTTCAGTAACATTAGCAGAAGTGACGTTAGGATTGAACACATTTATTATGGCAATTTGGATATAAGCAGTGAATACAATAATATAGCGGGGATATCTGATTTAGCTGAGCTATCTAATGTGCTTAGTCTGACAAATGCAATCTCAGATTTTAGAAATTCGGGTAACGCGAAAGCTGTGATAACACTATTGCCGGAAGATACCGATCAACGTAAAAAGATAAAAAAAACTTTGGAGGAGTTTGACTGGGCTACGCAGATTAATGACCTGAAGAATATGGAGATGTCATTAGGGCGATTGATAAAAGCGCTTGAAAAAGAACTTGAAGTGAAAAGGGATAGATCGGAAAAGTTTTTGGATATATATAACATGATTAGTGATACTTTGAAAGAGTCATTCCCGAATATACAAGAGTTTGACAAGATGAATTCTCTGGATGAATATCCATATTGCTACGGTCAGATACAGACAAAGCTTGGAATGTGGTTCATGATGACAAATCGATATGGTCAAGCTGTATTGATTGCTACTGAAGCTGTTAGAAGTTTTTTGGTTCCAATATATCTGATTCGTGAGAACAAGAAGATTACAAGAGAAACGTGTGCAAGAGAGGAGAATAGAAAAGAAGGCGAGAAGATGATAGATGAACTCTTGAATAGTAATTTACTGAGTTCTGAATCTAAGCAGATGTTGGGACAGTTAATTAAAATGAAAAAAATGCGAAATGTGTTCGCTCATAATATCCCAGAAAAAGAGAGTTATGAAAATGAATATATAGAACCACAGAAGTTCATAAAGAACTTCTATGAGGCATTATATGAATTTGGCATGGAGTTACAGGAAAAATGGAGTGATATAGTAGGGTGTTATACCGATCCGGCGCTTTATGAAATTCATGAAATTCATGAAATGAAAATTACAGGCAAGACAAATACCCGCAAACAATTTAGGGGACGGCTTGAGAATGGTTCTTCGGCGATGATACCTATAGATCAATTAAAAGGAAAAATGGATGTTCAGTCAATGGATGATTATATGGAAAAAACAATAAAAGTCAAACTAACTGGTTATAATAAAAATCAAAATAGTTATGATGCAGTACTTGCTGAATGATGTATAAGGAGGATGGGAAAATAATATGGATCAAAACAAAGCGGTTCTTGCGATGTACGATGTTAGGGGTAAACAGGATTTTATATTTAGGACAAATAAGATCCAGGAGATAGTCGGTGCTTCATGGCTTATAAGGGACGTGTTTGATGATTATCTCTTTGACGCTGCACGAGGATTATTTGATGGATGTAAGGGTATTTATTCATATAAACATGATTCAGGAACGACAAAGTTTAGTGTAGAGGCCTATAACAGGCATATTTGTGATAATTACGTTGGAGAGGTCGTTTATGATGGCGGCGGTAATTTTATATTGCTGTTTAAAGATATGGATACATTTAAAGCTGTGACCTATGAATTTTCAAAAAGGATCATGGAGGAAATTGGTTCGTTAAGAGTGCTTGGAACGGCGGTCCCGATAGGTGAAGGATTTTCGGATTATAAAGCAGATATCGGAAGGTTATATGCAGAACATAGGGTACATGAAGCCTGTGAAAGTAAAGTGGATCCTTGGGGATGTCTTCCAATCGTACAAGTCGACAGAGAAACGTCACAGCCGCTTGTGGATTATACAAAAATGTTAGACGGGAAGAATATAAACGATAGAGTTAGGGAGACTATAAAAGCAAAAGGAATAAAGGGAAAACTGACTAAGGAGTCATTTGCGAAGCTTTTAAAGTATCACGTAGAAATGGAACGTATAGGGGATACTAAATCAAAACTTACGGATATTGAACGAGATTATTATAGGAAAAATGAGAAAATTCTCGATAATATCGTTGAAGAAAAGGGAATAGATTCTCAGCTTGCTGTTGTCTATATCGATGGAAATAATATGGGAGCACAGGTACAGAAGGCAACGAATGATGCAAGAGATTATGAATCAAGCATAGAAAAATTGAGGCTGTTTTCTGAAACAATCCAGAAAACATATGTGGAAGAGGGTATTAAGGCGGCATTGGGGACGGATATAAATAGTGTAGAGGATTTTCGCGTTATTGTATCTGCCGGAGATGAGATAAATTTTGTCGTAAAGGCAAAAGATGCGTTTGACTGTGCGATGAGATATTTAAGCAAACTTAGGGAATCGGATGATGCATCTGCATGTGCCGGCATTTCAGTGTTTCATAGTCATGCCTCATACGCTGATGCATATAGGATTGCTGAAGAAGCATGTGAGTCTGGCAAACGTAAAATGAAGGAAATGAAACTTTCGCGGGCGTCGTTTATTGATTTTCATATTGCACAGGGTGCATACGGGGTGTCACTTGAGTCGATACGTGATAGGGAAAATGGTACGATAATAAGCAGACCATGGTATATATGGGGGGACATGGATGTAGACGGTTTCACGGTTACAAAATATGAAGATGTTAAGAGAATGGCTAGTCTTTTTAATAAATATGCAAGAAGCAATATAAAGGGACTTGCAAAGACGGCAAGAAAGAGTTTGGCTGAGCTTGACTTAGAGCTGAAACGTATTAGGGCACATGCTTCCATAACGGATGAAGAAGATAATAGGGAGTGGGACTGGCTTGATAATCTCGGACGGGAAAGAAAGGAATACAGAAGAAACCTTATCTATGACATTTCCATTTCATATGATTTATGGATGAAGAATATATAAAGGAGTGAGCAGGTATGAGCAGAATAAGAATAGAGCTGTTATCGGACCTTTGTACTGGATCAGGTTATTCTTTCGGGGGAATAATCGATGGAGATATTTGCTTTGATGAGCTTGGGATTCCTTATATACCGGCACGGCGAATTAAAGGCTGTATGAGAGAAAGCCTTGAAAATATTCTATATGCCAAGTATGCCGATAAAAAAATATCGGATAGGTTATTTGGCATAAGAGGGAGAAATATTGCGGAAGGTGCTATTAGGATCGGAAATGCATATGTACAGAATTATTTTGTGCTGAAGGATTATTTGGCTCGTAACAGTGGCAAACTTGGTGTTGATCAGCAAAGTGTTTTGGATCGTTATACACATGTCGTAGGCCAGACCGCTATGAAGGATGGTGTGGCGGATAATATGACTTTAAGATACACAAGGGTTATAAATGAATTTGATCCGTGCACAAATGAACCGCTTGTATTTGAGGCGCAGATATCCTATGACGAAGTGGATGAGCAGATAGTTGAAGATATTCTTAAATCAACGAGACATCTCGGGATGAAAAGAAACAGAGGCATGGGAAACGTCAGATGCTGTTTAGAAAAGAATGTACAGTCATCGGAAAATACAGAGAAAACGATAGAAGAATTTATTGTAGGGGATAAAACCAGGCTTTCGTTTGTTATGGAGAATAAGGAACCGCTCGTCCTCAGCGGTGAGGCGGAAAGTGAAACGAATGATTATATCTCCGGGAAGATGCTTATTGGAATGCTGGCCTCAAAATACCTTAAAGCTGGCGGCGATGCAGAGTCGGAGGAGTTTAAAAATCTTTTTCTGGACGGTTCAACTATATATTCGAATATGTATCCGTATAAAAATGGAAAGACATATTATCCTGCCCCTGACTATGTGAACGTATTGAAGAAGACAAAAAAGTATGTGTATGTTGTTGATGCTAAGCTTCCCGTGTTTAATGATAATGATCAGTCAGAATATAATTACAATCAAGGTAATCAGCCCAAGAAATTGAAGGGGAAGTATGTATCACTTTGTGAGAATGAGATCGATGTTTTGGAAATGAAGCGTGATGTTGTTTTTCATCATCGACATGAAAAAGCCGGAAACGAAGAAATGCTATATTCATTGACTTGTATTGCTCCGGGACAGAAATTTTTAGGAACCATAGATGTAAATGAAAAATATATCCCAAAAATCAAAGAACTGCTTAGGGGAGAATGTTATTTTGGGAAGTCTAGAAGTGCTCAATACGGCCTGTGTGAGTTATCCGGAGAAAAGCAGGACCATGATACAGACAATGGTATTTGCGTGGGGAAAGGAGGATATCTAGTTGTAACATTTAAGACCGATGCTGTCATTGTCCTTGATACCGGAAGATATAGTGTTTACTATGATGAAATTCGCAAATGCATTGCATCCGAACTTGGAATTGAATATGAAGATGAGTCAGATCCCAAATACATTTCTTCTATTCAGACTAAGGTGATAACCGGATATATGAGTAAATGGAATCTGCGGAATGAACCTATTCCAGGGATAAAAGCGGGAAGTTATTTAGTCTACAAACTGACATCTGATTTTAAAGGCTCAGCTTCAATGGTAGGCGTTAGAAATATGGAAGGATACGGTCGCGTAGACTTTATGGATGCTGAGGCTTGTAGATATGACTGCATCATTGAAAGCAAAAAGGATGACGAAGGGAAAAAAATAGAGGCTGCTAATGAGTATATTAGGAATCTGATCGCTCCGGTTTTTGTTGATGAATGGGTTGCATCGATTATTGGATCAGCCATCGATAATAAAGAATTTGAACGGATAAGCAATGCTGCGATCGGACGCTGGAAACTTATGCTTATGGAGAGCCTTGATATGCATGATGATCCTAAAGCTTCATTTGAAGAATTTAAAAACCGTATTGGCTCAATCAAGACAGAGGATACAAGAAAACAGGGAGAGAGATTATATAAGCGGGTAGAACGTATATTCAACATCAATGACAGAAAAATAAGTGATAGTGCAAGTGATTGTGCAAACAAGCTGAGACTACTCGGTATAGATGAAGAAGAAATAGTTAACATTTTGCGCTCGCGGTGGCCGGAGTACGTATATGCTGTACTGACAAATAGAAAGTATATGGGAGGAAACAGAAAATGAATAAGATTTTGAAAAAGAAGTACTATCGAATTTGTTTTTCGCTTATATCTCCCATGAATATCGGATATGGTGAAGGCAGTAAGACTGACAGAGATATTTTACGTAATTCAAAAGGTGTTCCGTATGTTCCGGCATCTTCGCTTGCCGGGGTTTTTCGTGACAAAATGCCGGATGATGAAGACAGAAAAAAATATTTTGGTGAAATAGTAAAAGCTGTAGAGAATAGCAAAGAAGATCCATCCAAGACGGAGAGCCTTATACAGTTTTATGATGCAAATATATCAAATGAAAAAAGTGGCTGTCAGGAAAAGTATTATGTGTCTGTGAGAGACAGCGTGGCATTAGATGGTTTCAAGACTGCAAAAGATGGCGCAAAGTTTGATATGGAAGTTTTGGAAGCAGGGGTGAAATTTGTAACATACATAGAACAGAACTATCTTGAAAATGATGACATGGATTATGCCGGAATGATTGTTGAAAAGTTTATGTCATCAGGTGTTTCCATAGGCGGAAAGGTAACCAGGGGATATGGAAATGTAAAAGTTGATAGTGCGGAATACAGGGAATTTGATTTTAGGAACACTGGTGATATTGATGAGTGGCTTGAATTCGAACTGCATTCTGAAAAAACCTGGAATCAGTACCTGCCAGCCGAGAAATCGCAGAAAGAAAGAAAACTTACAATAAAGTTACGACAGAACGGCGGTCTCTCCATTCGAAAATATACTACGGCGGTCAGAAAAGATGGTGATGCTGCTCCTGATATGGAACAGCTGAGTTCTCATAACGGAAATGGAGACAAGATGGTTCCTGTTATTCCAGGAACAACTTGGGCCGGTGCGATTCGGCAAAGAATGAAAGAGTTTGGTGCTGATGTATCTTCCGGGAACCTTATTTTTGGCTGTGTGGGAGATGTGAAGAAACGTTCCGATATTGCGTTTAGCGAATCATACATAAATGATAGTAAAGATATGATAGTATCCAGAAATGCTATTGATAGGTTTACGGGTGGAACTGCAGCTACGGCGCTTTTTACGGAAAAAATATGTGTAGGCGGAGAAACTGAACTTAGTATAACGTGGTTAAATAAGACATCAATGCAAGAAAAGGACGCAGATGCACTTGCGGCAACTCTTACAGACCTGCATTTTGGTTTACTGGCTATTGGCGGAGCAACATCAATCGGAAGGGGTATTTTTTCCATAGAATCGATAGGTGATAAGACCATCGGAAAAGAATTAGATGGTTCTGCCGTATATGGACTGATTATTAAGGAAGTAAAGGAGGCATTTGTATGGTAAACATAGAGTATCCAGGGGGGTTATACGAATTTACGGAAAAAAACAAAGGTTTTTTCATAGCGGCCTTTACTGATGAATATATAGTTGACAGGACCGAAAACATATCTAAGTATATGCTTGATGAAAAAAAGGGGAAACTTCTTGAGATAAGGGTATTCAATGCTGATGCTGAATACAAGCTTTTCAGGAACGATATAGGAAGCGGTTTTTCTGAGCGTGTTCTTATGGATAATGATGCCGTTGATTATTATGATGAAATTCAGTATTTAGATATTGATGATGGAGTTGTACTTGCGGATGATATGGTTCAGGCTACGGGCGGCGGAAGATATCATTTGCCAATGGAAAGAAAAAAGAATGCCAGGGTTCGTATCAGATATTATTTTGACAAATATGAAACTACCGGACAGGCAAGAGTCAGTGATTGGCGTGTAGTAGATTTTGTGGAGGGAAAATAGATGGGTTACAAAAATACGGAGGATTCTAAATACAAATTTATAAATCCATATAATTTTGTAAGTGTTAATTGGAATAAAACGAATAGGAAGACAATCGAAGATCATTTACAGCAGGATCGTATCAGTGGATTTTTTGACTGTGAGCTTAAGACCGTTACCCCGCTTGCAATACCTTATGAAAGAACCGATGAAAATGGTCATGGAGTATATTCTTTTTTAAGAAATCCTAAGGATAATATGCCGATGATTCCGGGAAGTTCCCTTCGTGGTTGTATAAGGACGGTGTATGAAACTGTATCGGACTCGTGTCTTGTGACTGCTGATGTGGGTGGACAGTTTACGAAGCGAGCATCCATGGGCGAAGCCGGGAAGCCGGGGCTTCTGATTCGTGAGAAAAACGGATGGAAGCTATATGAAGCAGAAAGATTTCTTATCATAATTGATGATAAGGGATATAGGGAATTTAGAAGACCTGAGTTTAGTGCGGCAAAAAGGATTACAAGAAAGGAACTTGAAACATATGAGTATGGACAGAAGGTTTATTTCTGCCGTGGGAATATGTACAAAAAAAATAATTATGAGATTGGAACCGTCGTAAAATCATTTTCGCGGGACAAAAATGTGGAAAACAAGGAAGAAGGATATTTATATATTGGCGAGGTTCCGTTAGCGAAAGACATAAAGACAAATAAACACTTTGAAAGCATCTTTAAAAGGAAAGAGGGAGATACAGCTTTAAATGTTGAAATAACAAAAAAAGATATTGAAGGTCTTAAAACGATTGCTAGGATGTACAATGATTCGGGAATAAATAGAAATAAAATGGAGGGGGCCCGGGAATGGTATAAAGGTGTAGAGGAAAAACTTAGCAGGGACGAAGAAGGAACGGTAGTGCCTTTATGGTTTAAAAGGGATGATTATACTCTTTCATTGGCTAGTATAGGAAGAATCGTTTACAAAAAAACAATGGATGATTTTGTGGATAAAAAAAGGCCATGTAAGAAACGTAACAGCTTATGTAAGGCCTGTGCCCTTTTTGGAATGAGCAAGGATGAAAGTATAGGGAGCCGTGTAAGAATTACTGATGCAAAGATGCAGGATCCTGGATATAAAGGCGAAGAGGTTACTTTAAAAGAATTGGGCAGCCCGCGTACTTCCTATATTCCTTTTTATGCAACGATAAACGGAAATCCGTATACATTTATTTCTTCGTACGATGAAAAGGGTGTGAGATTACGTGGCAGGAAATTTTATTGGCATAATACACAGGAAAGGGCTTATGAGGCAGAACGTTCTCTGCCGGAAAAGGAGCGGAAAACGGAACGAAATGCCACTATGGAACTTGTTGAAAAAAATAAGATTTTTAAATTCAAAGTCTATTTTGATGAAATAAGCAGGACTCAGTATGAGGAACTGAAATGGGCACTTACCTTGGGGGATAATCGGATTGATAGCAATCTTTGTTACAAGATAGGGCATGGAAAACCGATCGGTCTTGGATCTGCTAAGATCGTAATTGTTAAGGAGAGCATTAGATCACTGAATCCGTATGAGATTAAAAAAAATGATGAAATCCAGGTTGGAAATCCATTCGGAATAGATAAAGACAAAGATGAATTGCTTACGATACTGGATGTACGGTCTACGGAAGGAAAGCTGGTGTCATATCCATTTATAGTAAATAAGGGTGAGGGTAAGGAAAATGACACGGCATCCCATAAGTGGTTTTCGGACAATTGGGATATTAGGCCACGAAAAGAAAAGCTTGAGCAGGGACTTCTTTTTCCGGATAAGGCTAAGGATAAGGATAATCTTCTTAATGCGAAGATTTTTATTAGTGATGTACAAGCAAATGACAGAAGGGAAATTTTGAAGTCTCAGAATCGTGAAAAAACAGAATATAATAAAGGTGAAATATATGAAGGAGAAGTTATTGGGTATAATAATAGCGGTAAATTTGCACAGGTAAGGCTTAGTGGTGGTGGAAGGGCAAGTTTTTATGATGATAAACACGAATGGGATAGATGCAAAGTAAGGGTAAAGTATTTAGGGAAAAAAGATAATTATGATAAGTGGGAAAGAGTGTAAGACTTCAAAAAGATGAGAAAATTGGGTACTTTTAGATATTTGTCTTAATTAAAGACGAGAGTTAAATAAAGCAAGTGATGATAAATTGAGAAAATCGCATCGTTCTGATGCGATTTTTTATTTAAACAGTTAAAAAAAGTAAATGAATTATATAAGGAAGTGAAAGGTAGCCGATAAGTTTACGACCTTGGTAAAAAATATTTTTACAAAACGGTTAAAAAATAGGTTTTTGAATCTATAAGGTAATAGAAAGGGGGGGGGGAAAAAACGAAAGTGAGGTGATAAGACGTAGAGAAAGAAAACCCAGTAGGCAGTGATAAAAAAGAAAAGGAGAAAATGAGATGAGTAGAAAAGGAAATAGTGAACTCACAATGGTAATACCGCAGTTAAATAAAAGGGAGGCATGTGCACTTAAAAATTCGTTGATTGAAGCAAAAAAAACTTATGCGCCTCATGCAAAGGCGAGCATTGTAATCGGTAAAAAAGAAAATTTCAGCAAGATCGCACAAAAATGTAACCATCAATTAGATTTACAGAAAAACAGTTAAAAAAAGGATACATTAGTCTATAAGGTATAGAACGCAGAAAGGAGGTAATAAGAGTATGGAAGCCAAAACAAAAACGATGATTCTGGTAGTGCTGGCAGTTATGGTTATTGTTATTTTACTCTAAGGGTTCGTGTAAATTTTGTAAGTGAAAGGAGAAGGTAATGGGAAAATATGTACTGGTTTTTAAGGTTAAGGATGTTACAGTTAGTCAGGCAAATCGGCTTCAGGCAGAGAGTACTATAAGAGCAAAGCGAATTGCACCCGGTAGGCGCAACATAATAGGAATAGAGAACAAAGGAGGGGATAGCAAATGCAGATTAAAGTGATGAAAAAAGGCGAACAGTTTGTAGGAATTCAAGATGGTTGGATTGTTCTGAAGAGAAAGAGAGGTGATGTACGGCTGATCCGGATAGAGCAGGATGAAGAGGGCTATCGCGTAATACCGGGGCAGGAGATTTTGATAACCTATGGAGATAATGAGGTAAGTATAGGCAATATGGACACAGAAGTGGAAATAACAAATTTTTGAAGGAGGGATTACCTATGAGTTTAAAATCAAGAATGTCATCAAAACAGTACGCAGAATGTCACGCAATTATTCATACAGCCAGCGCGGCGGCAGCCGGAGTGGGTACAGGATTGGCACAGATCCCACTTAGCGATACAGCAGTTATAACACCTATACAAATTGGAATGATTATGGCACTTGGAAAGGTTTTTGATTTGGAAATAACAGAGTCAATGGCAAAGGCGGGGATAGCTTCGGCTACTGCGGCCGGTTTGGGAAGGGCTGCCTCGCAGGTACTTATCGGATGGGTTCCGGGGATAGGTAATGCCATTAATGCATCGACTGCGGCTGCATTTACTGAAGGACTAGGTTGGGCTATGGTCAGTGACTTTTCAAGATATTAATTTGTGTGAAGGAGGGAATTGTTATGGCAAAAATCAGGTCAAATGGATTAGATAATTTCAAGGTGGATACAGGTAGATTTAGGTCTCTTACCAGGGAATCACTTAACGAAGCGGGCAAAGGGGGTGATAGTGTTAAAAATAATATGGTGCACCCATTTGGCAGTAAAGTAGGTTTTGGTTATTGTAGTTGTTGCAGGCGAAGGGTGCCGAATGTGATGCTTTTTGGTGGACCGTTTGAAAAAAGATGCAAAAAATGTATTGGAATCTATCGATAGGGGGGATATGTATGTCTAAAAGAAGTTCAGCTCACACTAATGCACAGCGTCAGGGTCGTATGAGGGATTTAGGAACGTGTCAGATCTGCGGCAGCAGAAACCATCCGGAGGGGCATCATGCTATGGATTATCAGTTCGGCGGCTCGTCGAAGGTAAGCAATATCGTTACGCTGTGTCATAGCTGTCACCAAAAAGTCCATAGGGGAGAGATGGACATAAAAATACTTTAGGAAAAATTCACGGATATCAATTCGTGTTCTGCCGAGAGTGCGTGATGGTAAGTCACGCCTCCTTCAACGCTGATACCTTTTTTAAAATCTCCTCTTCATCATATTCTGGGGCATAATCTTCCGCAATGTCACATATCATCTGAACACGGATTTCGTCTTCATCAAGATCCTCAGCTATTTGTTCTGCATCCTTACCCTTGCGGAGTTTGCGACAGACTATAGTAATTAGTTGCTTGTCCTCTCCTCGTGCCATACCTCTCTGTTCTATATAATCCAATGCTTCGCACATATTTTCAGGTTCTCCTTTCAGTTTCTTCCAATCACTATCATCGTATATTTTTGCAAATCTGCCGTCACCCGTCAACACTGACATTAACTGCAGCACTTCTCTTACATGTTTAATTTTTTCTTTCGAGCCTGTGTAATGACCTGTACGCTGCATCTGTACAAAGTAGTCGGCTACGAAACGGAAGTCGCTCTTGAAACCTTTGAGCTGCTCGTCTGTAAGATAGGCTATCTCGTAAAGGTTTATCCGGTATTCCGGGATAAGCCTCTTAATCTTATCGTCAAGATTGTCGCCCAACGCTTCGTGAAGAGTCTTAGCCTTATCCCAATGTTTATTGTAACCAAAATACAGCACTAGCGTTATGACTGGATAACAGCTGACTGTCTTAATGCGTTTTCCTTCGGAATCTGTTTCATATCTTATCTGATCCCTATATGCCGAACCATCATATCCTATAACACGGAGCGGCATATCATTCTCAGGTATGGTTTCGTTTTCTATTCCGAGCAGTGCGATCCTGATGTTTTTCTTTTTCCAGAATTTACTTACATCCCTTTCCAGTTCACGGAATGTTGTTTCACCATGATAGATGGAATGCGTTTTGGCGCCTTCCAGCTCGTTTTCTGCAACCCTTTGTTTCCCTTCAAAGACGAGATTGTTTACAATGTCCGCAAATACGTCATTCAGCTGTATTAGCGCCTTTTCCGTTATGTCCTTTTGACCCATTATTACCTCCTTGCATGATCATTTTTGCAGGAGGTTTATAAGTATATCCCTCCCGCTTTTTTATACTTGGAATTTAAAGCACGGGAGACCCGAAGATTCTTTGAAAATAGAAATTCTTGAAATGTAATTCTTCCTTGCTTTGCGTCATATTATATCACAATCCTGTATGAAAAAACAGTGGCTAACGTCTACGGTATAGTGGCAAAAACGGGTTCACTTAAAATAATGGACTGATTAAAATACAAAATTTCCCACTGTCCGGATGTGGGAAGTTTCCGCTGATTATGGTAGAATACTCTTGCTGGTTAGCTGCGGATAACCGCAGAACGGCAAGACTATTTTCGCTAATTCATAGGAGCAGAAATTGAAAGCATCTTTTAATGTGACGGGAATGTCGTGTGCAAACTGTGTTTCCAATGTGGAAAGGGCAGTCGGTAAAATAAACGGTGTCGAGGAAGTCAGTGTCAATCTGATAGAAGAACTGATGATGGTGTCCTATGACGAATCTCTTACCGGGGAAAGCGAGATAATGGAGGCTGTAAAAAAAGCCGGTTACGGGGCGGAGAGCTGCAGCAGGCTGCAGGACCGTCCGGGTACTGCAGCCGGATCTTTGGAAAGGTCCTTTGAAAGATCCTCTAAAAAAGATAAGGATGACAAGGGAATCGGGCTGATAATATCGGTTATCCTTATGGTCATCCTTATGGTCATTGCCATGGGAGAAAAGCACAGCCTGTCCATGAATGCATTGACACAGCTATTGCTTGTGATCCCGGTCATGTTCATCAACAAAAGGTTCTATATTAATGCATTCAAGGCATTACGGTCAGGCGGCACGAATATGGATGTGCTGGTTTCCTTAAGCTCTTTGTGTGCTTTTGTTTACAGCCTGTACGGACTGTATATGATACTTGCCTGCACCGAGAGCGGAGATATGGAATCGGCAATGCAGTACGCCCATAATCTGTTCTTTGATTCGGCTGGCATGATACTGACTTTAGTATCCGTGGGAAAATTTCTGGAGGACAGGTCAAAGAAAAAAACAAAGGATGCCATCGACTCGCTTATCGATATCTGTCCCAAAAAGATCACTCGCATCATTACGGACAGGGATGGAAATGAGACGGAAGAAACGGTGGCTGCCGAAGATATACGGCAGGGCGACATTATCCTCATATCAAAAGGAGAGGCTTCGGCTGTTGACGGAATAGTAGTGAAAGGCAGTGCGAAATTTGATGAATCTGCAATCACCGGTGAAAGTGAAGCCATAGATAAGGCTGAGGGCGATGAGGTCATTTCCGCCACTATGGCAATAGACGGGTATGTCAGGGTACGAGCCCAGGCGGTTGGTGAAGACTCTACACTTATGAAGATCGTCAGGATGACTAAGGAAGCTGGTGCGTCCAAGGCCCCTATTGCAAAGCTTGCAGACAGGATTTCAGCGGTGTTCGTTCCTGCTATAGTGATCATTTCCATCGTCACGTTTGCGATATGGTTCTTTGTGACGAGGAATTTTGCCACGGCCTTCTCATTTGGGATATGCGTGCTGGTAATATCCTGCCCCTGCGCCCTGGGACTTGCCACGCCTGTCGCTATTACCGTCGGTATGGGAGTCGGTGCTAAAAACGGCATTCTTTTCAAAACAGCAGAATCGCTTCAGATGTTAAGCAGTATCGATACGGCAGTATTTGACAAGACCGGAACCATCACGAACGGTACGGTATCCGTGGAGGGAGAGGTAAGAAAAGATACCGTAAGAAAAACCTCCGCCCGGGCAATGGCAATTTTAAAAAAGCTGGGTATTGGAACAGTCATGCTCACCGGGGATAAAAAGGAGAAAGCGCTTGTCATAGCAAAGGAAGCCGGAGTTTCGGATGTAAGATATGAATTAAAGCCTGAGGACAAGGCCGGCAGTGTGAAAGAATTTCAGGAAAAAGGCAAAAAGGTTCTCGCAGTCGGCGACGGAATAAACGATGCACCGGCGCTTGCGGCCGCTGAGGTCGGGATGGCAATGGGAGCAGGAAAGGATATCGCCATAGAATGTGCAGATGTGGTCCTTATGCACAGTGACCTGCTGGATGTGGTCAGGGCCATCAGGCTAAGCAAGGGGACTCTCCGCAACATTAAGGAAAATCTTTTCTGGGCGTTCTTTTATAATGTAGTTATGATACCTGTGGCTGCCGGGCTGGCCTATCCAGTGTTCGGCCTTAAATTCAGTCCCATGATGGGTGCGGCATGCATGAGCCTCAGCAGTATATGTGTATGTCTGAATGCAGTAAGGCTCATGGGGATCAGACTTGATAGAGATATAGCGGCCGGTGGGAATACTGACGATTTTTCATCGGCCGGCAATAAAACAGACAGTATGCTATCATCAGATGAAGATACTGTTTGTGGTGTGAATTCTTCATCAAAAGAGTGTGAAGAGGTCGGAAAATGTAATTGTAATATAGCGAAAGGAGAAACAGAAATGATCAAATTCGGAGTAGAAGGAATGATGTGTGCACATTGCAAGGGGCGTGTGGAGGATGCTCTCAAGGCTATTGACGGAGTAACGGGGGCAGTGGCTGACCTTGATGCAAAGTGTGTAACAATAGAGGCCGGTGAAGGCGTGACAGAGGAAATGTGCAAAGAGGCAGTTACGGCAGCCGGCTACAAGGTGCAGTGACAGCTTATCTGTATGCTTAAACACCATCAGGCAAGGCGAATACATATCGTTTTGCCCCATATTATTCATGTATACGGTCATGATGAAGAAAAAAGGTCACGTACTGATTACTTAAGTGCGGCAGACCTTTTTTATTGTTCATAAAATGCAAAAAAAATGATTATCGTAAAATCCCTAAAATTATCTTGACATTCAAAATAAATTGTATTATCCTCAAATTCGTGGTTAAAAACTTTGAAATTCAAAATACTTGAAAATCAAACAAAGGAGAAGAAGAATGGAAAAATTAATCGCTATCATTGAAGAGAAGTTAAATGTTGAAGGCAAGGAAATCACTGCTGAGAGCAGATTCAAGGAGGATCTTGAGGCAGATTCACTTGATCTTTTCGAGCTTGTAATGGCACTTGAAGAAGAGTACGGCGTAGAGATCCCTTCAGAGCAGCTTGAGAATTTCACAACTGTAGGCTCTGTTGTTGATTATCTTAAAGAGAAGAACATAGAGCTCTAAGAAACAGCTTGAAGATAGGATAAAAGCTCATGGGATAATCAAAATTGCGAGCAGCTCATGAGCTTTTAGTTTGTCTGAACATAGACGGATAAAAAGCGGCGGAAAGCAGAAAGAGAAAAATGAAGAACAGGATAACAGATTTACTTAAAACTGAATACCCCATCATACAGGGGGGCATGGCATGGGTGGCTGAGCACAATCTGGCTGCAGCGGTATCGAATGCCGGCGGACTTGGAATCATCGGAGCTGCTTCTGCACCTGCAGAAGTGGTCCGCGAAGAAATAAAGAAATGTAAGGAGCTGACTGACAAGCCTTTCGGCGTCAATGTCATGCTTCTCAATCCCAACGCTGATGATGTAGCAAAGATCATCATAGAAGAAGGCGTTAAAGTTGTTACCACAGGTGCAGGAAACCCGGGCAAGTACATGGATGCATGGAAAGAGGCAGGAGTGGTAGTTATCCCCGTGGTAGCAAGTACGGCAATGGCTATTATGATGGAGCGTGCAGGTGCTGATGCGGTGGTAGCAGAAGGCATGGAAAGCGGCGGACATATAGGTGTGACCACTTCCTTCGCACTTATCCCTCAGGTAGTGGATGCGGTAAGCATTCCCGTAGTGGCCGCAGGCGGAATCGCAGACGGACGCGGCATGGCAGCAGCATTTATGCTTGGCGCAGAAGGCATACAGATGGGAACAAGATTCGTTGCAGCAAAGGAATCCATCGTGCATGCTGCATATAAGGAAAAGATAGTAAAGGCAAAGGATATCGACTCCGTAGTTACCGGAACTACAACAGGTCATCCCGTAAGATGTCTCAAGAACCGCATGACCAAGGAATATGTAAAGCTTGAGCGTGAGGGTGCTGATTTTATGGAGCTTGAGAAGCTGACATTGGGATCTCTCAGGAAGGCAGTTATAGACGGAGACGTTGTAAACGGTACTCTTATGGCAGGACAGATCGCAGGTCTCATAAAGAGTGAAGAGAGCTGCGCAGATATTATTTCTTCCATATCGAATGAAGCAGAGAAGCTTTTAAAACTGGTATAACGGTCGCAAAATATCCGGATAAACGGGCAGGCATTGGGAACGGATATTTAAGAACCGTTATACAGGCATCATAAAACAGAAAAGAGGAATCATGGGAAAGACAGCATTTATATTCCCAGGCCAGGGGGCTCAGTATCCCGGCATGGGAAAGGATTTTTTTGAAAAATATGAAGAGTCACAGGAGATATTCAAAAAGTCTTCTGAGGCTACGGGGCTTGATATCGAGGCACTCTGCTTTAGTGAAAATGATGATCTGAATCAGACGGAGTATACACAGATAGCCATGATCACTGCAGAGCTTGCCATGTGGAAAGCGGTAGTTTCAAAGGGAATAAAGGCTGATGTTTGTGCCGGCTTAAGTCTTGGTGAGTACGCAGCACTTGCAGCATCAGGCGTAATGGAGCCTGCGGATATTTTCCCTGTAGTGCGTAAGCGCGGGATATATATGCAGAATGCTTATCCCAACGGAGGCGGTATGACAGCAGTGCTTGGACTTTCACCTGAGCAGGCCGACGCTGCGTGCAAAAAGATTGCCGGGGAAACAGGAAAGCCTGTATCCGTTGCAAACTACAACTGTCCCGGACAGATTGTTATTACAGGTGCGAAGGAAGCTGTAGACAAGGCTGCTGAGGAATGTCAGGCAGCAGGCGCAAAGCGTTGTGTTCCACTGAATGTAAGCGGCCCCTTCCATTCAGCGCTCCTTAAGGAAGCTTCAGAGCTTCTGGCAAAAGAGCTGGAGCAGGTAAGCCTTTCTGATCCTCAGATACCTTATCTTACAAATGTGACTGCAGAGCCTGTTACAAAGGCTGATGGAATAAAGGAGCTTCTTGCGGCTCAGATCTGCTCACCCGTCAGGTGGCAGCAGAGTGTTGAGAAAATGATCGCTGACGGTGTGGACTGCTTTATAGAGATTGGTCCCGGCAAGACTCTGGCAGGATTTATGAAGCGTATTAATAAGGAAGTAAAAGTCTTCAATGTTGGAACCGTCGAAGAGCTTGAGGCATTGTCAGGATCTCTTGCGGGCTGACAGTTACGGATAAGTTATTGGAGGAAATCGGATGTTAAGCGGAAAGACAGCATTAGTCACAGGTGCAGGCAGAGGCATAGGAAAAGCCATTGCCAAGAAACTTGCTTCTCTTGGTGCTACAGTGGTAGTTAACTACAGCGGATCCAAAGAAAAAGCAGAGGAAACTGTGGCAGAGATAGTTGCAGCCGGCGGAAGTGCAGAAGCAATGCAGTGTGATGTTTCTGATTTTAAGGCCTGCGAGGAGTTTTCAAAGGCAGTAGTTGCAAAGTATGGAAAGCTGGATATCCTAGTAAATAATGCAGGTGTCACCAGGGACGGGCTTCTCATGGGCATGTCGGAAGAGGACTATGACAAGGTGCTTGATACTAACCTTAAGGGTGCCTTCAATATGACAAGACATTTTTCAAGGGTGTTCTTAAAGCAGAGGTCAGGCAGGATCATAAACATCTCTTCCGTAAGCGGAGTCATGGGAAATGCCGGCCAGGCTAATTACAGCGCATCAAAGGCAGGTCTTATCGGATTGACCAAGAGTGTGGCCAGAGAGCTTGCGGGCAGGGGAGTATGTGTAAATGCCGTGGCACCGGGCTTCATCGAGACAGATATGACGAATGCCATGAAAGAAGATGCTAAGAAAAAACTTATAGAAAACATTCCACTGGGAAGGATAGGAAAGCCTGATGACATTGCTGAAGCAGTGGCTTTCCTGGCAGGAGATGCGTCCTCATATATCACGGGACAGGTATTGTGCGTAGACGGTGGAATGGCTATATAAACGGGAGGAGATATGATGAACAGGAGAGTAGTTGTGACAGGCCTTGGTGCGGTGACGCCCATAGGCAATGATGTGGAAAGTTTCTGGTCCTCAGTAAAAGAGGGAAAGATTGGTTTTGGCCCCATCACTGCCTTTGACACTACTGATTACAAAGCAAAGCTTGCCGCTGAGGTAAAGGATTATGATCCCACTCTCAGTATGGATAAAAAGTCGTCAAAGCGTATGGAGCGTTTTTCCCAGTTTGCAGTGACTGCAGCAGGCGAGGCGCTTAAGGATTCGGGCCTGGATATTGAAAAAGAGGATCCTTTCCGTGTGGGATGTGCTATAAGCAGCGGAATTGGAAGCCTTGCGACAGTGGAAAGGGAGCATCAGAGGATCATAGACAGGGGGCCCGGAAAAGTGGGGCCGCTTATGGTTCCGCTCATGATATCCAATATGGCTGCAGGAAATGTAAGTATCGCATACGGCCTTAAAGGAAAAAATATAGATGTAGTGACTGCCTGTGCTTCAGGTACTCATTCTATAGGTGAGGCTATGCGTACCATCCAGTACGGCGATGCGGATGTTATGCTTGCAGGCGGAACGGAATCATGTATCAGTCCCGTGGGCGTGGCCGGCTTTACGGCACTTACTGCACTCAGCACTTCAGATGATCCGGAGAGCTGCTCGCTTCCCTTTGATGCGAGAAGAAGCGGTTTTGTAATGGGCGAAGGTGCAGGCATAGTAGTTCTGGAAGAATATGAGCATGCTAAGAATCGCGGTGCAAAGATACTTGCCGAGTTAGTCGGATATGGTGCAACAGCCGATGCTTATCACATTACTTCTCCTGCGGAAGACGGTTCAGGCGCTGCCATGGCGATGAAATTTGCAATGGCTGATGCCGGCATAAAGCCTGAGGATGTAGACTACATCAACGCTCATGGTACGGCAACTCATTATAACGATCTGTTTGAGACCAGGGCCATCAAGCTTGCGTTCGGCGAGCATGCATATAAGCTGAAAGTCAACTCTACCAAATCAATGATAGGCCATCTGTTAGGTGCAGCCGGAGCGGTGGAATTCGTGGTTACCGTAAAGGAGCTTCAGGAAGGCTTTTTGCACAGGACAGTCGGTTACAAAGAAAAGGATGAAGAGCTTGATCTTGACTACTGTGCAGAGGAATACAGGGGCGATATAAAGTATGCCCTGTCGGATTCACTGGGATTCGGTGGACACAATGCGGCAGTAGTTGTAAAGAAATTTTCGGAATAATCACAAAATCTTTTGCCGGTTATGATGCCGGCCATGAAGAGAGGAGCGGACAATGTCTGTTTACAGTACCAAAGAGATCATGGATATAATTCCTCACAGGTCACCGTTTTTACTCATCGATACCATAGAGGAACTGGAGCCCGGTGTACGGGTTGTTGGGAAAAAATGCGTAAGCTTTAATGAACCGTATTTTGCCGGTCATTTTCCCGGAAATCCGGTAATGCCCGGAGTACTTATTATAGAAGCAATGGCACAGACCGGTGCGGTGGCGCTTTTGGGACTTCCCCAGTGGAAGGGAAAGACTGCTTACTTTGTGGGTATAGACAAAGCAAGGTTCAGCAGGAAAGTGGTTCCCGGTGATGTGCTTATGTTTGAGGTAAATATCATAAAGCAGAAAGGCCCCTTCGGGATCGCAGAGGCTGTGGCAAAAGTAGATGGAGAAACAGCCGCAAAGGCAGAGCTTACATTTGCAGTGGGCGACTGATGAGGTGTGACAGATGAATGTGATAATGGGTTTACAGAAATTTTTGGAAGACCGCAAGATCTTTAAAAAGGAAGAAGCGCCTGTTGAGACAGGCCTTATCAAATGCCCAAAGTGCGGCAAGATGGTGGATAAGGCAATCGTTGCAAAGCGCAGGTATATCTGCTACGAATGCGAGGGGTATTTTCGTGTAAAGACCGGAAACCGTCTCAGGATGGTAGCCGATCCCGGAACTTTTGAGGAGTGGTTCACGGATATGGAAGTATCCAACCCTCTGGATTACAAGGGCTACGAGGAAAAGCTTGCGGAAGCCAGGGAAAAGACCGGTCTCAAGGAAGCCTTTACCGTAGGAAAGTGCAAAATATTTGGAGAGGAAGCTGTAGTTGGTGTTTGTGATTCCCGTTTCATGATGGCCAGCATGGGCCATGTGGTGGGAGAGCGTGTTACAGCAGCAATAGAACGTGCTACCAAAGAAAAGCTTCCTGTATTTATCTTCTGCTGCTCGGGCGGCGCCAGGATGCAGGAGGGCATCATCTCGCTCATGCAGATGGCCAAGACATCGGCTGCCATAAAGAGGCACGGTGAGGCAGGGCTTTTCTACTGCTCTATACTGACTGATCCTACTACAGGCGGCGTGACTGCAAGCTTTGCGATGCTGGGTGACGTGATCATGGCTGAGCCCGGGGCACTTATCGGTTTCGCAGGTCCCAGAGTAATCAGGCAGACCATAGGTCAGGAGCTTCCTGAAGGTTTCCAGACTGCGGAGTTCCTTGTGGAGCATGGTTTTGTGGATGGCATAATACCCAGAAGAAGCCTTAAGAAGATAATGTATCTTTTGATAAGAGCACATAAATGTACCAATAAAAACACATGGTCAGATTTCCATGGTGAGGAATTCCATTTCCATATGACAGAGATCCTGAAGGAACGTGTATGGCTCGACAGGTACAAGTCAGCATGGGAAAAGGTAAAGGGTGTACGCCGTATAGAGAGGGCATCGGCGCTTGACTATATGGAGCATATTTTTGACAGCTTTGTGGAGGCCCATGGTGACAGGTGTTTTGCGGATGACCCTGCTATTGTGGGCGGCGTCGGATTCCTGGCAGAGCAGCCCGTTACGGTAATAGCGGATATCCGCGGTTCAAATGCAAAGGAATGCCGTGAGAGGAATTTCGGAATGCCGAAGCCCGAGGGATACAGAAAGGCACTTCGTCTTATGAAGCAGGCTGAGAAATTCAACCGTCCCATTGTGAGCTTTGTAAATACAAGCGGTGCATTCTGCGGCATAGAAGCTGAGGAAAGAGGGCAGGGCGAGGCCATCGCAAGGAACCTCATGGAGATGTCAGCCCTTAAAGTGCCTATCCTTGTAATCCTTATAGGAGAAGGCGGAAGCGGCGGAGCTCTTGCAACTGCAGTGGGAAATGAAGTGTGGATGCTGGAAAATGCTACATATTCGATCCTTTCCCCGGAAGGTTTTGCTTCCATACTGTGGAAGGATGCGGGCCGTGCCAAGGAAGCCAGTGAAGTGATGAATATCACTGCACAGGACTTAAAGCGCCTCAAGGTAATAGAGGAGATCATTCCGGAATTCGGCGGTGCCGACAAGGATACCGCAAAGGGAATCGGTGAGTATCTGAAGGAAAAGATCATGGACTTCTTAAGGAAGTACGACGGAATGACACCGGAAGAGATTGTTGCACAGAGATATGACAGATTCAGAGCATTCTGATATAGCAGATAATAAACATGAAAGGGAGTAACTATTCAGAACAGTTCGGAATAATTGCGAGGTTATGATTAGTTGCGAGGTGAATTATGGCGATTACTGTAAAAGGAACAGGCAGCAGCCTGCCCCAAAAAGTATTAACGAATTTCGATCTGGAAAAAATGGTGGATACCTCCGACGCATGGATCCGTGAGCGTACGGGAATGTCGGAAAGGCATATTGCGGAGAATGAGACAGTGGCGTCACTGGCAGCAGAGGCGGCAAAAAAGGCACTGGAAGATGCCGGCAGACAGGCATCGGATGTGGACCTGATAATCGTTGCCACCTGTACCGGTGAAGTGATGGTTCCCAGCACAGCCTGCAAGGTACAGGCAGACATTGGCGCAGACAACGCAGTGGCATTTGATATCAATTCGGCATGCTCGGGATTTCTTTTCGCCCTTCAGACCGCCAGCGCCTATATCACATCCGGAATGCATAAAAATGCACTGGTAATAGGAGCTGAGGTGCTGTCCAGCATAATAAACTGGGAGGACAGAAGCACCTGTGTGCTTTTCGGTGACGGAGCCGGAGCGGTATTCGTAGAAAACAGCGAGGAGGAAGGCAGAGGAATCCTCAGTATGGCCCAGGGAAGCAGCGGTTCAAAGGGCGGCGTGCTTTACTTCCGGAAAAGAGAAGCTGATCCGAATAAGGAAGATGAATATGAGGGCAAGGATGCATTCGTTCATATGAATGGCGCCGAGGTATATAAATTTGCCGTACGACAGGTACCTGAATGTATTGAGAAAGCGCTTGCGGATGCAGGAATTAAGGCGGCTGATGTGGATCTGTTTGTATTGCATCAGGCAAATATCCGGATCATAGAGGCTATATCAAAACGCCTCGGAGCAGGCATGGAACATTTCCCGGTAAATATCGACAAGACGGGCAATACTTCGTCAGCTTCGATCCCTCTGCTTCTTGATGAGCTTAACAGAGGCGGCAAGATCAAGTCCGGGGATACAGTAGTGCTGTCCGGATTTGGAGGTGGTCTTACCTACGGTGCCTGCGTGATGAAGTGGTAGATCGTAATCATTAACTAAAACTTCCCATATCGTGTAGTCTTGACGAAGGGCATCACCGTCAGTCAGGCTGCCGATGTGAGGGAGTCGGTGGTATACAACAAGTGGAAGGTTCAAGTCCGGCAGGTTATGAACAGCCGGATGAGTGAGGGACAGAGTATGGCCAGACGGGGCGGTGCAGTAGAATTAAATGAATTACTGGTTAACCTTTTTAACCGTGTGATGAATGCGGAATCCAAAGCGGTCATTACTGAGGAATTTCGCGATATCTCGAATAATGACATGCACATTATGGAGGCTATCGGCGTGAAAGAACCTCAGAATGTATCCACTATCGCCGGCAAGCTTTTTGTGACTGTAGGCACACTTACGGTCAATATGAACAGTCTTGAAAAAAAGGGATACATAGTGCGGACACGCAGTACGGAAGATAAGCGTGTGGTTCTGGTTACCCTTACCGAAAAAGGCAGAAAAGCATTTTTCCATCACAGGGATTTCCACAAGGCCATGATACATGCGGCAGTCAAGGATCTGGATCCGGATGAGATGAAAGCACTGATCAATTGCCTGAACAAACTGAGTGTATTTTTTGAAGGAAAACTGAATGAATAACCGGCACGCGGTGTGGGAAGTTTTAGTCAGTTAATTATCTAACCATATTGACCGAAATAAATACTACAGGAGTATCCCTGTAGTGTTTTTTTTATCTGATATAATGAAACCATAGTGGCAAATATCAAATGGTAATAGTGGGGTGTTTACATGAACGGCAACGAGATCGGCAGCATCATACAGCATAACAGGAACGGAAATAATTACAACGCAGATGCACTGACACATACATTGAATAATGTAAATAAGATAAAGGATCATGAGGCAGCAGCAAAGTCCGGTGCCGCAGGCTTTACCCTTAATATAGGGGATGGCATGGGGCAGGGAATGATGCCGCTTACAGATGCTGATAAGAAAAGTGCGGCATCTGCACTGAGACAGGTCACGTCAGGAGTGCCGGAAGATGTAATGAAGGACAGGATGATAGTCATGTCCAATACCATGTCTGACGAAGCGTATAAAAAGGCGGCTGAGAACGGGTATTCCTTAAGCGGTATGGATCCGGAAGAAGCGGTTACCATTGCTGATGAGATAAAGATCACGATGGCGAAAGCCGGAGTAGTGATAAAGGGCTACAATGACGACCTGACAACGGAGCAGCTTGAAGCTGTGACAGGCAGTGCGGCAATGGCAAATGAAATATCTGAGAGTCTCCATGCTGCAGGGGTTCCTGCTACGGAATCCAATGTTAAGGATATGAAGGAGCTTGTGGATATGGCGGACAGCTTAAAGGCTCCTTCACATGAAGTAAAAAATTATCTTGTGGAAAATGAACTCCCTCCTACCATTCAGAATATCTATTATGCAGAGCACAGTGTGAGCGAGGCCTCTTCTTCGATGAGAAATCCCGGCGGAGCCGGGAATCCTGCCGCGGACCGGATGGACAGTGCGATAGACAGCAGCGAGACAATAAAAAAACAGATAGAAAAGATAATAAAATCTGCAGGATTTGAAGCTGACACTGAAAATTACGACATTGCAAGGCAGATGGTTCATGACGGCCTGGTTCTTGACGAAAAGAGCTTCACAGCCATGCATGATCTGCAGGATATGGATTTTCCCATCGGACGTGAAAGAATCCTTAAGTCCGGCGCAGATGCCATTGCTTCGGGACTCAGTGCCATGCAGGCAGATCCTGTCCATGAAGGTTCCCTGATAGAAAGAGCCGTAAAGGCAGCGGATGTGGTGGAGACGGCAGCTTCCGATGCAAGGTATGTCCGTGAGCTTGTTGACAGGGACATGCTCCTTAATGTTAAAAACCTTGCTGCAGTTACAGAGAAATTACCCGCCATTGCTGAAGCAGATAAAGTTTCCGTAAGCAGTGCATTGACCGGTATTGATAATGAACTGAATGAGTCCGTTCAGGATGAGTCTCAGGTATTGATGGCGGCTGCTGATAATTCCGGCAGTGACGCCAAGTATATCACTGCTTACCGCCGCATGGAGGAAGCAAGGCTTTCCATGACCGTAGAGGCTAATCTTTCCATTTTGCGGATGGGCGTGGACATAGATATCACCGAGCTTTCAGACCTGGTAGACCGGCTTAAGCTGGCTGAAGCAGAGATAAATAAAAAGAAATTCGGAACGGATGACAGCGCTGCAGCTTCCGAAAGAGCATCTATTTATAATGAAACAATGCAGACCGTATCGGAACTGCCGAAGCTACCGGTTTCCGTTATAGGCAGCATGGTTATTGCGGATAAAGAAGAGGCTCTCTTCCGTGCTGACTACGGGATAAATAATGTCACTCTTGAAGATTTTTCCGCCCGCGGACGTGAGCAGAGGAACCGCTACGAGCTGGCAGGAGAAGCATACGAAAGCCTGCAGACGGAAGTGAGGGCTGACCTGGGCGATTCCATACAGAAGGCATTTGCACATGCGGATAGCCTGCTTAACGAGCTTGGAATAGAGGCAAGTGAAGGCAATCTCCGTGCAGCCAGAGTGCTGGGCTACAACCACATGGAGATAAGCAGTGAGAATATCGCGCTGGTTGATGAGGCCTGCAGTGTTGTTGACAATATAATAGAAAAGATGAACCCGGCGGCCACACTGGATATGATACGGAACGGTATCAATCCCATGAAGCTTTCCATGAAGGAGCTGGAGCAGCGGCTGGATGCCCTTGAGACCGAGGATACAGGTGAAAGGTACAGCGAGTATCTGGTCCGCATGCAGGACAGGGGCCTTATCACTGATGAAGAGGCAGAGTCCTTTGTGGGAATCTACCGCATGATGCACCAGACAGAGCTTAAGGACGGGGCAGCCATAGGCGCACTTTTATCTCAGGGCAGGGAAATAAGCTTTACCAATATCCTTTCCGCAATCCGCAGCGCACACAGGGCCGGAATGGATATATCCGTTGATGACGGCTTCGGAGGGCTGGAAAGCAATATAGACAAAAATATCGAAGCACAGATAGAGACCGCTTTCAGGCAGGTACAGGCTGAAAGTATGTCAGATAATATAAAGGATGCGGCAGATGCTTCCGCTCAGATATACAGGGAGCTTGTGGAAAGTGAAGTGATAGCTACTGCTGAGCATGTAAGAGGACTTAAGCGTTTAAGGTCAGACCGGGGCGAGGTATTTGATGATATAAGGAAGATTGCTGCCTCAACCGGTGACGACTGGCTGGTAACCTCCGGTTACAAAAGAGTCCTGGATAATTTTGATAATGAGGATTCTGCCAAGTCCGTGTATAATGAGATCATGGATCTTATGGGGGCAGTGGTAAGGCAGTCTTTTGCATCCGAGGGTGAGGACATAGATGTAAGGCAGTACAGCCTGACGATGGCACAGCTGTCTGTGGCGGGCAGTCTTTCAAGGAATGAATCCTATGAGATACCAATGGAGATAAACGGCGAGCTGACTGCTGTTACCGTAAAGATCCTGCATGGAAGCGGGAAGACACCGGCAGCGGACATTTCCCTTAAGACAGAAAAGTACGGCAATATAAAGGCCCATTTTGAAATATCAGATGATGAATCCGGACTGACGGGATTTGCGGTAAGCGATAAAGAAGGATCGGATGTTATCTTCCGCGCACTTTCAGCCAGGCTGTCAGCCCGCTTTGCGGAAAACGGTCTCAATGTTAAGGACTTCAGCTTTGCTGTATCGGCCCGGACAGATGTTAATTTATCCGGCAGAAATGCCGAAAAAAATAATAGCAATATCGATACGGCATCTCTCTACAGGACGGCGAAGACTTTCCTGCAGACTATCGGAGAGACGCAGTGACAGTAAAAGACGCAGCAGACCAAACAACTACCGAAGCAGTTATAAAACGGAAATCTTAGGATCGTCCGTGTAAGCCGCGGAACATCAGAATTCTGAGTGATCCCACATAAGGAGGAAGCATGAGAATAAATTACAATGCAAGCGCAATGCACACCAATAAGGCACTTAACCGTACCGATAATCTGATGACGCAGTCCATGCAGCGTCTTTCTTCGGGATTAAAGATCAATTATGCCAAGGATAATCCTGCAGGGCTTGCGATAGCAAACCGTATGAATGCGCAGATAGAAGGTCTGGGCGTAGGCTCAAGGAATACCAACGACGGCATATCGGTAGTGGAAACTGCAGACGGAGCCCTTTCGGAAGTTACTTCCATAATCCAGAGAATGAATGAGCTTGCTGTTCAGGCAGCTACGGATACCAAGACCGACTACGACAGAGGGATCATCCAGGCTGAGATAGAGCAGCTTCAGAAGGAGATCACACGTATCGCAAAGGATACGGAATTCAACGGACAGTCCCTTTTGGACGGTACATTTGATCTGAAGGGATATTCGGATAATCCGGATGTGAAGGTTGACTATTACACGGAGGATGTGGATCCCGGAAAATATACGGTAGATATAGGTGCCCTTCTCAATGCGGATGGTACGGTGAACCTGGGAGCCCTGGGACCGGAGTTCCCTAATGTGGGTACACTCAGCGGAACTGCCGAGCAGGTATTCGATGTTAACGGTAATCTGGCAGAAACAAGGTATAAGATACTCGGCACCGGCGGATTCGAGCTTAACCTTACGGCTGCCGCAGGGGCTTCGGGAACGGTAGAACTGGATATTACCGGTATCGGTGCCATGAAGATACAGACCGGCGCAAACGAGGGCAACGAGCTGGCGATTCAGATCAGGACAGTCTCATTGGAAAAAATGGGTATCCCTGACGATCCCAAAAATCCCTTAAGAATGGATGTTTCCACTCAGGCGGGTGCATCAAATGCAATAGATGCCCTGTCAGGTGCCCTGGAATATATCAACAGTGTGCGGTCAAAGCTTGGTGCGTACCAGAACCGTCTGGAGCACAATGAGGCAAGTGTTAAGGTTTCAGAGGAAAACATGACTTCATCCTACTCCAGGATAATGGATGTGGATATGGCTGAGGAGATGACAGAGTATACTACCCAGCAGGTACTCACCCAGGCCGGCATTTCCATGCTTGCCCAGGCTAACGAGAGACCTCAGCAGGTACTGCAGCTGCTGCAGTAACTATAACTGAACGAGCGGAACTACATGGATGCTGCATCGAATTTATTTCTGAACGGTCACGATGCGGTTTTAGCTCCGGGGAAATCCATTGCCTACTGTGCCTTGGTGTCCGGTACAGGGCTGCGAGACAGCGGTTTTTGCTGGCTCGCATGTGACGGACACGTAGGCACAGTTGGCAATTAGTTTCACGGGGCGTTGCATCGGTTCAGAAATAAATCGTGCAGCATCCGAGTGCACAGACTAATACATTACAAGGAGGATCATACATGACAGGCGAGAAGAAACAGGAATTCATGCTGCGTATCAGCGAAGCCAACAGGAGCCGTATGGTTGTCATTCTCTACGATATGTTTCTTACCTATGTAAAGGAGGCGGAGAACAGCCGCATGGGTGAAGTCTTTACCCTTGAAGACATGAATACATACAAGACCGGCATAAGGAATGCCAAGGCTGTACTCAGGGAACTGATAGATTCACTTAATATGGAATATGACCTGGCAAGACGCACTTATCAGATATACCGTTTCGTTGAAAGGGAACTGATAATGGCGGATATCCGCAGGGATCCCACAGGACTGGGAGAAGCTGAGAAAATAATGAAGAGCTTAAGGGATGCCTATGCAAGTGCTACGGAAGAGGATAGCGCAGAGCCTATTATGAAGAATACAGACACAATATACGCCGGCATGACCTATTCCAGAGGAAAGCTTGCTACAGACAGTGTGGCAAGCGGTACGAACCGGGGATTTTTGGCATAAAATAAAACCGGGTACGATATGGGTACGCTATGTAGTTGAAGAAGACGGATCGGTTTACAGAAAGAACACGGATATTGGATATTGTTTCCTATATCCGTGTTTTTCTTTGTGTAGTATTAATAAAATTTTCGAATTGTTTTCTTTTTTTTTGGTAAAACCCACAAAAATAGTATAAAATTGTCATAATGGTACGCTAAAGTCGGTTTTTATTCGGTTTTGGGTACGATAGGTTGTTTATACTGTAGCAGAAGCAAAAAGTTATTTTGGGCTGCAAAAGGTGAAGCGGAAGGAGGAAGCTTACATGAAGATTTTTAGTCCGAGCAGTGAACAGATTGAGGAAATGCGTGGCGTCTGGGATGACAGCCTGATCGAACAGGTGAACAGCGGTGAATATCCTGCCCACGTATTTGTGGACGAAGAGGAAAATGAGCTGGTTGCATTATATGTGCTCAGTGTTAACTCTCAGATCGTCAATGTCGTAAATTATTATTGCAATTCGAAGTATGAGGATATGTTCGGAACACATGCTATGGTATTTGATGATATTTTAGATGTGGCTCAGAGCACAGGGATGAATTCGATAGTCGTGCCTGTTGAGGCATTTGGTTATAAAGCACTTGCGGAGTATCTTGAGGATTTCGGTTTTACTAAGGAAAAAATTTCTTCAAAGCTTTCTGCAACTGTTGACAAGGTGGTTTCCTCCATTTACAAGGGAAAAGTACCTGCCGGTGTTAAATCGCTTTCAGAAGCAACAAAGGACGAGAAAAAGGCTATACATGAAATAGCAGGTGCCGAGCTTGAAGCAAGCATCAGCATCAATACCATGGATATAGACTTTGATGGTGAGTGCAGCTCTGTTCTTGTGAAAAACGGTGAGGTCGCAGGTTTTGCCCTCTGTTCATATAAGGGCGATTACGTATATCTTGATTATCTTTATATCGCGAAAAAGAGTCAGGCAGCAGGCATGGAAATGCTGGGTGTATCGGCAAACAAGGTTCTCGAAAAATATGGAAAGAAGATAAAGTTCGAGGCATTACTTGCAACCGATGAATCTGAAAAGCTTGCTAAGAAGCTGATACCGGGCGGAAAGTATACGAATTTCACCCTTTATCGTTGGGATATAGCATAAAAACGGAGGACATATAATATGGATTTCAAAGAGAAAGAAAAAAAGGAAAATAAAGCGATCAACGCCCAGAATGAGCAGAAAAACGAGCAGCAGAATGTAGCTAATCAGCCTATTCAGCAGAATCCTGTAAATCAGGCTCAGCCTATCCAGCAGCAGAATAATAAAGATGCTAAAAAAGAGAAGGATAAGAAGAAAAGCAAGAAGAAGGATGCCAAGGCTGTTGAACGGGCAGAGGAAGAGGTAATCCCTGAGGTTAAAGCGGATTCCATGGAGGCTGCTGAGGGTGAATACATGGACTTCCTGCTTAAGCAGAAAGGCTTCCAGAATACCAGCTATAAAGACAAGAAGTTCAGTGTGAGCAACAAGCCCGATCTTCTCCGCGTCAATAGCTTTATGAATAATCAGCTTCATGAAGAAAATTATCTGGATGTAAGCTGGTCTCTTACCAAGAAGGAATTACAGATGATCCGGGATAAGAGGAACAAGTGCTGGTTCTTTGCGGATTCAAGAGCTAATAAGCTTGAGAAGAAACTTAAGAAGAATCGAAATTTCCAGATTGCAGCAGGTATGTTTGCACAGCACAGAGAGATTCTTGAAACTGCAGCAAAGGAGCTTAAGAGCGGCAAGGAGTCAGAGTTTGAAAAGTTTGGTATGCGTTCATCAAAGGAAATGTATGCCGAAATGACAGAGCTTCTTAAGCAGACATATGTTAAGAGCCAGGGAAAGGCAGCTGTAAAGGGATTCTTTGGCTGGAAGCCTGATAGTGAAGTCAATATGGCATATGTTGCAAAGCAGGCTACAATGAGTAATATTTTCTGTGAAAATAAGCTCAAGGAATTTGCAAATCTCAATATTGTAGCAAACCGTGAAATAGATAAGACAGTCCAGGCCAGGATGCTGTCTTACTGTAAGCTCGGTTATAACAGCAACATGGTCCTGTATGAGTGCATGGAGAATAAAGGACACAAGATGACTGCCAAGCTTAAGGAAGATGCAAAGAGAAGAGCAAGCCAATTTGAGATGATGCAGTTCTTTGTGGAAAATGCGCATAAGCCTGAATTTTTTGAGGCAGGAATAGTTACATGGGGTCAGATGTTCAAGGAGGCCAGTGAAGCGGCTGACTATGCAGGCGCCGGCAATATGGCTAAGGGCGAAAAGAATGCATATTATAACGCTCTCCTTAGCGGTATTCTTACCAACAAGATCCGTCAGGCTAAGATGAAGCTTAACGGCTGGTATGAGCTTAAGGATAAGACTGCAGAGGATGCCCAGATAGAAAATGCAGCTAAACAGGGCGAGAAGAAGGAAGAGAAGAAAGAAGAGAAAAAAGAAGAGAAGAACGTAGAAGGTAAGCAGGAAGAGAAGAAAGAAGAAAAGAAAGAAGAGGGCAAGAAGGACGAAAAGAAAGCCGAGAAAAAGAAGAAAGGGAAAGAGAAGCCCGATCCTTTCGGAAGAACCAAGGAACAGATAGCTTTCGATGCTGAGCTGTCTAGGGCTCATAATAAGCTTATTGGATATGGTGAGGAAAGACAGAAGCAGCAGGATGCGATGAAGAAGCAGGAGACATCCGTATGGAAAGCTGTATGGGGCTGCTGCAATACAATGAGCGAAAGCGTGGACGATGACACAAAGCTTGCTGATGAAAGATGGATAAGGGGTGTTACTCACAATGATATCGATCTTATGAAGGATCGTCTTGATGATATAAATAATACTGTTACTAATTTTGTATTCTCAGATGAGATGATGACTGATCCTGAAAGTTATCTCAGGGGCAACCTGAAGGAATACCTGAAGCTTCGCGGATATTTCACAGCATACGAGAAGTTAAGTGACTTAAGCATGTTTGGAGAGACTAAAAAGTACTCTGCAATAGATAATTATTTCTCTCAGGCAAGAGGAAAGTACCTGTGGGTATTTGGCGACCAGCAGACCAGGGCGATCGACAAGAACCGTATTGCACCCTGGAAGGCTTTCCAGGCATTTGCCGACAGGCTCCTTAAGCAGAAAGGGATCAATCCTGACAATACCGGCTTGGTAAGCGGTTATGCTACATTTGATCAGTGGAAAGATGCCCAGTTCAAGAATGAAGATGAAAAGAAGAAAGAGCTGGATAAGGTAGTAAAAACTATCAAGGAAAAGAATGCACTGATCCTGAAGGATCAGTTCAGGATGAATTATGCCTATGTTTTCGGCTTTGAGGATGAAAAGGGCAATATTGATATAGGCTTTGAGAGGAAGATCAGAGAGGCATTCGGCAAGGATGTTACAAGCGTTGATGATACCCTGAAAACTCTCAGGGAGATGAAGCCTAATCTTCAGGGCGCTATCGAAAATATGGCGGGAATGCTTGAGTACATGACCAAATATCCGGTTGAGGAGTTCCCGGCTATGTACAAGGGGCTGGATGTTTTTGACAGCAAGAAGGAAACCGCAGCATCCCTGATGAGGAAGCTTGAGGTTTGGAAGCTGAGATACGGCTCATATACAACCTTCATAGATAAGTATGACGCTGGTGACAAAAATGCGAAAAAGCTTGTTGAAGAAGGTATAGCAGAAAAGATTGACTGCCAGGAGCTGCTTAAGAGAGCTGAGGAAACCGCAATTGCTGAAAATGCAGTAAAGGGCGGTGACTATAAGACCTTCCGCGGTGTTAACCGTATGAGGGAGTATGTAGATACATTTAAGGAATATGGCTATCATAAGGACTATGCTACCGCAACGAAATTTGTGGCAGACTTTAAGTTCACTAAAGAATGGGATAAGCCGGATTTTGTATATGCAAATATCGAGACATACTCACGCCTGATACTCAGTATCGATACGATAGAGAATTTTGGCAAAGAGGTTGTTGAAGAATCCACACCTGCATACAAGAATAAGCTTTTATCGACTATTGAATTCTTTAAGGCTTACAGACGGCACATGAACCATCAGCTGGTACAGAAGTATAAGATCAATCCCGAACAGATGGCTTATGCTACGGATGAGATGGTTGAGAAGGCCAAGGCTTATCTGGCACCTGATCAGAAGAAGGAGCCTGAGCATAAGCGCTTTAAGAATATCAGAAATGCATTTGGTTTAAAGTGCTGGCAGGAAGATCATGCTGAGGATGGCTTTAAGATGTCTGACTATGTATATGACAAGAAGCTCATAGAGTTCGGACGTCAGGAGCTTCAGCGTAAGGACTATGAGGCCAAGATACTTGAGGGCAAGGCAGAGTATATAGATTACCTGCGCCTGCTCGTAATCAAGACCAGACAGCTTAATGCTAAGAATCTTCCGGAGAAGCAGAAGGAAGTATTCAAGGGTCAGATTAAGAACCTTGCATACAGGGCGTATACATGCATGGCAAACGAAAAGTTCAGCAGGCCCAGAAATGCCATTAAGTCGAGTGACAATGAAATAACCAATACGGTACTCATGGACTATATGTACAGGGATGAGCTTAAAGATGATGTGGACTATCTTGGAATCCTTGAAAAGGCATATAAGAGCGAGCTGACGAACAAGTGGCAGGGTGATGTTGAGAGACAGAATAAGCAGCAGGAATCCGCTACGAATTATCATAATAGCCTTGGCATGAAACGCGAAAGAGAAAGCTCTAAGTTTGTAGACCGCAAGGAGGCAGAGCTTATAAGCATTGATGCGGATCTCAGGGCAAAGCTTGTAAAAGAACTGGAAAAAGAAATTGAAAAGCCTGAGAACGCTGAAGCAAAGGCAAAGTTTGAAGAAATAATTGCGGACATTAAGGCGGATAATGATCATGGTCGGTTTGCAATATTTGTAATGTGCAATACTAAGGACAAGTTTATTAAAAAGTATGGCGCAGGACTGTCAGAAAAGACAAAGGATCTGATCAGAAAAGTACATGTTTCCTCGTATTATGCAGGTCAGCTCCAGTTTGATCCGGATGAAGTCAGGTCTGCGGATCAGAAGATTGAAGATCTGTGCAAGGCATTTTCGACTTTTGAGCAGATTGATAAAGTCAGAGAAATGGAAAAGAGCGGAAAAGACAAGACTGACTTTGAGGAGTATAACAGGCAGAAAGAAAAGCTTACATTCATGTCTGATGTTGAAGATGATATGAACATGGCTAATAGACAGATTTCCGAGTCATCGCTTCCTACATATTACAAGCTGTGTAATGATGCGGATATTCTCAGTAACTTTGTAAACGAGCATTCATTTGTAAATGCTGAAGCAGAGGAATCCTTAAGGAAGCGTATTGCATCACTGGAGGAAGTAAATGCGGTAGCAAACAGAAAGGAGAGGCTTGCTGTTTCAAAGTCAGCTAAGGATCTTGTCTTTGCACTGTCGAGAAAGGGACAGTTTAAGGATGGAAACAGCCTGAGCTTTGCAATTGATAATCTCCTTCGTTTCAGAGGTGTTACACTGACACAGTCGACCATCGAGAACTGGAAGCCCGGCGTGGGTAATCTGCAGAAGCTTGATGATAAGCGTATGGCTGACCTGGATAAGATGGCTGAGAGACTGGCAAAGGGTGATGTTGAGATGGGCGACTATGCAGGAATGATCACCAAAGTAATGCCTGATGTGGTTATCCGTCAGAAGAAATTCGCCAGCAATAAGCTCACAGATGAGAATATCAACAACTTTAAGACCACTGTCATTGATGCACTGACAAAGGATAAGACACCCGTTGCCCTTAAGATGAACGGAAAGTATTATACTGTCACAAGTTATGATGAAAAGACCGGAGAAGTTAAGGTTGAATATCAGAATGAGGCGGCAAGGTCAATAAAGCTTGAAGCTCTTTTCAACGAGGCTTCAATGAAAGCACCTGAGAATGCAACAGCTGAGGAGAAAAAGAAATACAACACCGGCATAGAGGTGACATGGCTTAAGGATATCCAGTTTGCTGAGGATACGATTGTGCACCTTAAGGATTATGAGGGCGGCAAAGATGGAGTGGGCGCTCATAAGAAGGGTGATATAGAAGAAAACTATAAGATATTCAGTGAAGAAGAAAAGGCAAAGTACCGTAAACTGGATCCGTCAAGCAATAAAATGTTTGCCTTGGAGGATCTTGTGCACAACAGCTTATTTGATCCGATATCCACAAAGGTAATAAAGGATGCTTCAGGTAATTTCATATACTTTGACAACGATGGCAAGGCTGTCATAAAGGACGATAAGCTTGCGAAGTATGGAAAGAATATACCTATGGACGCACTTTGCATAAAGGAACAGGGCCAGGATGATGTTGAGAGTGACATTACAATATATCCTGAAACCTATGCCGAGACTACAAAGGTTAAGAGCAAAGATATAAGCAGGCTGAATGAGTATCTCTACAAGGACAATAAGTCAAAGGTTATTTATGAAGCTTCTGCATTAGCGCTTCAGGCACAGAGACAGTCTGTACCTCAGATTATTGAGAATCTGAAGCTGGAAGCTGTACAGAGAACCTTTATAGCTGCTCAGATGGAGGTAGACCGCTTAAAGGATGATAAGAAGAAGATCAGCGATACAGAGGGCTTTGATCTGACCTGCAATATGGTAAATACAGGTAAGGAGTATGATAAATACGAATCCACAAGGAAGCAGATGGATGAGTCTGCCAAGAATGCCAAGAATTCAAGAAAGCCTGCAATTACCGAAATTCCCAAGGTTAAACAGGAAGCTCTTGACTATGGCGAGAAATTCAAAATTGCATTAGAGGAAGGAAAAATTGAATATGCAGCGACCCTTTATTCCCTTGCTTTAAACAGGATCAATTCCCTTAATCAGGTGATGGGCTTCAAGGAAAGATGGAATTTCTCAGACCGTATTTCAAAGAAGATCATGGATAAGCTCTACAAGCAGAAATATGACGTGGTACGCAAAAATTACATTGATGCAGCAGATAAGCTTGGTGAATATGATGCAAAGATGGCAAAAATCGACAAAAAGGTCGGCAAGCTGGAAGCTAATAATGTCAAAGGTGTAGCATACAAGTATACTGTTCAGGATCTTCCGGAAATATTCAGAGTTACTGATGATCCGGCTATCATCAAAGCGCTGCTCAAGAGCAAGGTGCCTCTGCTGTCCGAGTCCAGGAAGGAACTTGAAAACCGTCTTGCTGCAATAAAGAAGATCAACGGAAGCAAGACGAGAGATGAATTCAGCGCAGATGTAAAATCTACGGTAGAGACAAGGGTAGAAGCTACCAAGCAGGCAAGTTCAAAGAACAGGAAGCTTCTGAATACTGCATCAGAGACAGACTTAAAGATCTGTGTTGAGATCAATAATATAAATAATAGTCTGGATGCATTGAAAAAAGAAGTGTCCGTTAAGGAGGCTATTCTCAACGGTAAAGATAAGAAAGCTAAAAAGACCGTAGACAAGAAAGCTCTTGCAAAGCAGAAAAAACAGATTGAAGAACTGACAAAAGAACGTGATGCTAAGAGGGAAGAGCGGAAGGGACTGAATGAGGAGCTGGCAAATATTCCTGAAAATGAAAAGAAAAACGTTATTGAATATAAGCTGCAGTATGATTTAAGCAAGCTGAAGAAGAAGCATGTGGCTAAACTGAATGGAGTGGCAGACACTGCAGGAACGATGCTCATGCTGGTTACCGGAAAAGAAGTGGATTCAGAGCTGCTTTCCGCATACAGACCTGCTATGGATATCACAAAGGAAATGGATGATGATTGTATCAAGTATCGTCAGGCGCTTTCAAACGGAAGATTAAACAGTCTGGGTGATTATGCAGATCTTACAAACAGCATACTTAATAATACCTGCCTGCAGCAGTATGAATTTGATGTAAGGGAGCTCAGGGACAAGAAACGCGGAAATGAGGCAAAGATGCAGCTGCTTGCAAAGGTGAAGCAGTACATTACCCTTTCAATGCAGAACTCCAAATCACCTATAGCTATCCAGAATCCCGGCGGAGGGTACAAGCTGATCGTCGGCTTTACAGACAAAGGTGATGTAATGGAAGACAAGGTGAAGTTTGTGGACATTGGTGAGGGTGGTCATCTCTACGAGTCGGATATGTACCTGGAAGACCTTACTGCCGGAATTAATATTAAGGGGACAGGTGACACCATATCAATGTTTGCTTTCAACGATATAGAAAAGGGTAAAAACCTCCTTCCCTCTAACGGTAGTATCAAATATGATGCGAAGACCGGAGAAATCGCAAAAGTATCAGGCAATGAGGAAGGCAGTGCTCACCGCAGCCATACAGTGGAATTCTGCAACACTCAGGTCGAGGGATTAAAGATCAGGTCATTCTTCCCTAACACCATAAAAGGTGATAAGGGTGCAGAAGAGAGCCTTGAGAAGGTACCTGTTTCCGATCCTGAGGCAATAGAGGCACTTCTTATCAACAGGAAGGAAACTCCTGAGGAGAAGCGTGCGGATGAAGCAGCTCTTATGAGCAGCATCAGGCATTTTGCAGAAGGTGGAAGCAAGATGGAGATAAGAGATCTTCCTGATAACTACCGCCTGACAGGCAATCTCGAAAAACTGAATTACCTTATCTCTCATCACTCAGACGCCTTTTCTGCTGAAGCGATCAAGGAGCTTAGGGATAGAAGGGATGCTATTGAAGAAATCAATATGCTTAAGTCCCAGTATAAGTACACGACTACCAAGACAAAGGAGAAACAGCTTGAGGGAGACATACATGAGGTAAGGCTTAACATAAAGTATGACGGATCAAATTCGAAAACCGCCGGAAGCTGGTCTGATGCCATGAGTTTCCTGCTCTCCTCAAGAGGACTTAAAGTGCCTGCCGAGCTGCTTTCAAAATGCAACCCGGATGTCAACTATCATATAAAGGTTAACACCAAGGACAGGTTTGAAAATGATCCTAAGAGAGACATGAAGAACTTAGAGAATCACGTAGATATACTGGCAAGGGTAATGCAGGATGTAAGCCTGGAAGTTGCTGAATATGACATTGACAAGAATGTGGAAGAAGAGGATACTATCAGAGAAATCAAGAGTTATATTCTTGGGAGGATGCAGGAAGATGGAAGCTCCGTTGTACTGAAAATGCCTGAAGATGCCGAAATGTACCGTAATATCGTTGGTGTAAGAGGGGATTCACTGATAATCAGATCATCTGTTGGAATGGATTATGAAGATGTATATCAGGGCAATACTTACACGGACGAGTATATTGAAAAGACATTCGGCGGACAGTCTCTGGAGTATGAGATGCCTATAAGCGAACTGGCAGGAAAAAAGTTCTCATTAATGTCACTGTCAAAATCTTATGATGAAAAGAGTATGACAAATAAGCGCGGCGCTATGGTAACGCTGTCAAAAGCAATGTGCAAGCAGGATAAGTATAATGACGGTGCGATAGGTCAGATGAGAATGCATCACAAAGATAGTGCTCCTCAGGAACTCCAGATAGGTGGAAAAAAGACCGGTATCAAAGTAAAGACTGAAAGCTGGATATCCAGGCAGTACATAGTAGATCATTTTGATGACGCTGATGATATGATGGATGTCGAAAAAAAGAAAGCAAAAAAGAGTGAGAAATAAGAAGTAACCATCAAGAGGGCGGTCTCGCCGAGAGGGGAGACCGTCTTTTTTATATTTATTATTTATTGTAAAATAGTTGTATAATTCATTTAGTATCGGCTTTGCAGCGGGGCACTTATCATGGCAAACATATTTGAAAAGTTTAGTTTTCAGATAAACAAGCGCAGTATAGCGATGATCGTCTTAGGGGTGATAATCAATATCATGGGGCGCAGCATAGCCTTGTATTATCATCTTCCATTATTCCTTGATTCCATAGGGACATTTCTTGTAGCCATAGTTTTAGGCCCTATAGGCGGGGCAATATCCGGAACAATTATGAATTTTATCGTAGCGGCATGGCCATCATGGGAATGGTCCTACTGTCTGGTAAGTATTGTCGGCGCGATCGTGGTGGGGGTTATCCTGTATAAACGTGAACGGATGGATTCTTTTACCATAGTAGGCTGCAGCGTGCTTACAGGTATTGTGATGACTGTTGTATCTACGCCTCTTAATCTGCTCATTAGGGATGGTATGACAGGAAATGACTGGGGCAATGCCATGGTAGAGCTTCTTGAACAGTATATCAGTCTTAAGAGTCTGTGCTGTATAGCGGGTGAACTGATAGTGAATATTCCGGACAAGATGATCATACTTATATTTTTATCCTTTTGTATCGTTATGTTCAGGAAGGCCGGCATAACCATGATTCCGGAGGAAGCATCCAATAAGCTTCCGTTGGTGCTTCTTGCAATTGCTGTCCCTTTAGCGGCCTTAAGCTTTTCAAAGCCGGTAATGGCTTCTGTTGAGGATTTTGTGTCGGATTATGCGACCACTGTTTACGGAGTATACGAGGGCTTAAGCTCTGCGGAAATCAATACGGTGACTCAGACCGGTGACGGATACATCTGGGCCGGGGCATATTCGGGATTATACCGGTACAACGGTACTGATTTTGAGCAGATCGACCTTGATCCCAGGATCAGCAATGCCATAGTGCTCCGCACCGATAAAAAGGGACGTCTGTGGATAGGAACCAACGACAGCGGTGTGGCCTGCTACGACACCTACCGGGATACTATCAGATTTTTTACTTCTGAGGATGGACTTCCATCCGATTCCATAAGGGAAATATGCGAAGACGAGCAGGGTAATATCTATGTGGCAACTGCATCATATATCTGCAGGATAGATGCACTTTCCGGGAGTCAGACTGCCGGAGACTCGGATGCAGAGTCAGAGATCATAGAAAACAATGACGATGTGGATATAACGGTTTACGATTCCCTGACGGATATCACATCGGTATATTCAATGGTATGCGTAGAGGACGGCGGCCTCTGCGGCGTCACTGCCGCAGGAAAACTTTTCCTTATGAGAGACGGAAAAATAGTATATTCCCTTGATAGTGATATAGAGGGACAGCCCTATACCTGTGTGGCCTGCAGGGGGGATGGGCATTATCTGGCAGGAACTGCCGGCAATACCCTGGAGTTCATTCATCTGGAAGATGACGGGTTTGTAAAGACAAAGACAATTAATACGGATATGTCGGGCTTTAACCGTATGTACTATTCAGACCGTTACGGCGGATATTTTGTGACTGCTGTTTCCGGTTTATGCTTTGTGAGTGCAGGCGGTGTGGTTCAGGATCTTTCGATGGAAGGATTCAATACCTCGGTGGAAGACCTGCTGACGGACCGGCAGGGGAATATATGGTTTTCTTCCAGCAAGCAGGGCATTTTAAAGCTGTCAAAAAATCCTTTTTCCGACCTGTACAAACGTATAGGCCAGCCGGCCCAGGTGGTAAATGCCATAATCATGGACGGGGATTATGCTTATATAGGAACCGACAATGGTGCGGTAAAGGCAGATCTTAAGAACAACATAAGGCTGAGCGACAGCCGTCTCGAAGCACTGGGTGAGGTACGTATCCGTGATATCATGAAGGATTCAAAGGGAAACCTCTGGTTCTGCACATATGGTGAAGACGGACTGGTGCGTATCGATCCCAATGGGAAAATAAAATCGTTTACGGAAGAAACGGACAGCTCGGTACTGGGATCAAGATTCCGCCTTGCAAAAGAGCTGAGTGACGGCAGGATATTTGCGGTATCCACATCCGGTATAAATTATATTGACGGTGACAGAGTGGTGCTGACCATAGGTGCCGACGATGGCATGGCGGTGCCCAAGGCACTTTCCGTTCTGGAAGATGAGGACGGCACTCTCTGGGTGGGAACCGACGGTGACGGAGTATATACCATAGTCGATGATAAGGTGAAGGATCACTGGGGGAGGGATGAAGGTCTTTTGTCCGGCGTCATAATGAAGATTGTTGATTGCAGGGACGGAAGGCTTTATGTGACCAGCAACGGTCTTTATTATCATTCGGACAAGGGCATAATCAAGCTGGATAATTTTCCTTATAAAAATGTATATGATGCGTATATAACGGAAGATGGTACGGCGTACATTACTTCGAGCGCAGGTCTCTATGTCACCAGGGAGGATGATCTGCTTAAAAATGATGAGGATTACACTTTTGCACTTTTAAACAGCAAAAGAGGTCTTACTACCACCTTTACGGCTAATTCCTACAACTGTGTGGATGGTGAGAGGATGCTCTTCTGCTGTACGGACGGTGTGCAGATACTTAATACCGATGCATACAGGAATTTTGACCAGCATTACCAGATCGTCATAAAGGACATATCAAAAGAAGGTGTTCCCATAAAGATCGAGAATGGTGTATATAATATACCGCCCGGAGCCGGCAGCGTGATGATCACTCCGGGAATACTTAACTATACCGTTTCTGATCCTTTGATAAAAGTGACTCTTGTGGGGGTGGATACCGAGGGCAGGATAATGCGGCAGTCTGCAATGGAAAGCATCTATTATCCGTCATTAGCTCCGGGAGACTACAAGCTTTCTGTACAGGTGATGGATGAATCCGGGCTGATGCCGGAAAAGGAAATGGATTTTCTTATACACAAGGATGCCAGGCTTTACGAACAGCCCTATTACAAGACCTATATAGTGGTCGTAATAACGATCATGATCGGCTTTATAGTCTGGCTTATATCCAAGATGGGAAATATGGCTGTCATCAACCGTCAGTATGACCAGATACGTGCGGCAAAGGAAGAGGCTGAATATGCCAACCGGGCAAAGTCCAAATTCCTGGCTCAGATGTCCCACGAGATCAGGACTCCCATAAATGCCGTGATGGGAATGGATGAGATGATACTCAGGGAGAGCCGGGATCCCGACATCAGGGGATATGCCAGAGACATATATGATGCCGGCAATGTGCTACTTTCGCTTATTAATGATATCCTGGATACTACCAAGATAGAGTCAGGCAAGATGGAGATCGTGCCTGTTGAGTATGGAACGAAGAAGATGATCCAGGATCTGGTGAATCTGACATCACAGCGTGCGCAGGCCAAGGATATAAAGCTTGAACTGGAGATAGATCCCGATCTGCCAAAGGTCATGTACGGTGATGATGTACGCATCAGGCAGGTAATAACCAATATCCTTACGAATGCCGTGAAGTATACAATGACAGGTACCGTATGGTTCAGGATAAAAGGTGCAAGGGGCGGTGAAAAGATACGCCTGCATGTGGAAGTGGAAGATACAGGCATCGGTATAAAGGAAGAAGACCTGCCGAAACTTTTTGAGGAGTACCGCAGGATCGAGGAGGGCAGGAACCGAAGTATAGAGGGCACGGGGCTTGGTATGAGCATAACCGTGAAGCTTCTTAAGCTTATGGACAGCAGACTTGAGGTAAGCAGCATATACGGAAAAGGTTCAAAATTTTATTTTGACCTGGATCAGAAAGTAATAGACAGCACGCCCATAGGCTATATAGGGACTAAAAACCGCAAGGAAGAAGTATATACGGAGAGCTGCGAGCCTTTTACTGCGGAAGAAGCCAAAGTGCTAGTGGTTGATGACAATTCCATGAACCGCAAGGTATTCAGGAATCTTTTGAAACCTACGAAAGTAAGGGTAAGCGAGGCTGCCAGCGGTCCGGAGTCCCTTGTAATGGTAGAAAACGAGCATTACGATGTGATATTTATGGACCACATGATGCCGGAAATGGACGGTGTGGAAGCTATGCAGCGCATGAGGAAAATGGAGTGCTGCAAGGGGATTCCCATCTATGTCCTTACTGCAAATGTTATGTCAGGTGCAAAAGAGTCATATATATCAATGGGATTTGACGGCTTTGTCTCAAAGCCTATAATTGCAGGCAATCTGGAAGATACGCTTCGTGAGGCTCTTCCTGCGGAATATGTCCATCCCCTGTCGGAGGAGGAAAAGGAGCTCCTTAAGTCTGACAGCCGTACTGCATCCAATCCGGTGCCGGATGACCTGCCTGAGGTAGAGGGACTGGACTGGAATTACGCTTGGCTCCATCTTCCGGAGAGGGATATGCTGCGGGGAAGTGTTGAGTCTTTTTACGAAGTGATCACTGCCCAGGCAGACAGGCTGCAGGCGCTCTATGTGGACCTTGTAACCTATGCCGGAAACAGGAATGCTTCCACGCTTAAGGGAGATGCTGAGTCCGGAAGCAGCGATGCGGATGATCCCATAGCAGCGTACAGGATACAGGTTCACAGCATGAAGAGCTCGGCTGCAACCATTGGTATAGTGCCGCTTGCCGGTATGGCCAATGTCCTTGAGTCGGCTGCCAGAAATAATGATACCGAGACAGTCAGGGCTCTGCACGGTCCGTTCATAAAGGAATGGAAATCCTATGAGGAAAAAATGCGCGGCGCCTTCGGACTGGGACTGAGATCAAAAGCCGGAACCATAAAGGGAGACGTGGAACTGCTGAAGGCAATGCTTGATCTGCTGGAGCCGAAGATCACAGAGCTGGATGTAGACGGTGCGGATGAAATAATGGAAAAGATGAAGAAATACAGTTTTGCTCCGGAAGTGGATGAACTGATACCGAAGCTGGGAGCAGCGGTTATGGATCTTAATGAGGAACTTGCGGTCACGATCATAAATGAAATGCGCGGGCTGGTATAACATATGAAGAAACTTTTTATCATCGGAAAAATGAATGACGTCATGAAGAACCTTGCGGAGTATATGCAGCAGCACTTCCGGGTTCAGCTATGCATGGAAAATACACAGCACGCGGCCGCATTAATGAAAGTCGTGGAGCCTGACCTTGTGATCATACTGCTTGTGGGTGTATACGAGATAGATATGAATATTTTTAATGCACTGTCAAAGGATTGCAAGGGACTGCCGGTGATCACTATAGGAACCCAGAGGGAATACGACAGTTTCTCTGCTCATCTTAAAGGTGTGAACTGTGAAAACATCATAAGGCCTGTAAATAACAGCGATATACTGGAGGCTGTATGCAGGAGGCTCGGCATGAGCAAAGAGGAAGCCGGTCTGATGGCAGTTGAGGAAAAAGACCGGCGCAGGCATGTGCTGCTCGTAGATGATGATCCGGTATCACTTCGCAGCATCAAGTCCATGCTTGAAGACAGATACCGTATCAGTCTGGCCAATTCCGGAACAAAGGCGATGATAGCAATAGGAAAGGACAGACCGGACCTGATACTGTTAGATTATGAGATGCCTGTGTGCGACGGACGGCAGACTCTCACTATGATAAGGGAAGACGAAGATCTGAAAGACATTCCCGTTATTTTTCTTACGGGTGTCAATGACAGAAAGAATATTGAGGCGGTGCTTACGCTGAAGCCGGCAGGCTATATACTGAAGCCGCCGGTGCCGGAGAGGCTTAAGGCTTCTATTGATAAGGCTCTTTCGGAAAACAGTTGATACCATTTATGTATGATATCGGGAGGCATAAACGTATATGGGAAAAAATACGGATAACAGCAAAGACAATAATAAAGAAAAAAATAAAGTGAAACGTCCTGATTATATGAAGAACATGCACAGATGGCAGCTGGTTCTGCCGCTGGTTCTGTGTGTGCTCGGCATAATGCTCAATCTTGGCGGAAAGATGACGGCCGCATATATGGGACTTCCTTTCTATCTGGAGTGTGCAGGAACCATACTGGCATCTGCCCTGGGCGGATATATCCCCGGCATACTGGCAGCTCTTGTTACCAACCAGATAATCTTTATCACAGATCCGGATTATATATATCTGGCGCCCATATCCATAATCATAGCTATCATTACTGCTATGGCTTATTCAAAAGGATACCTGTTGAAATTCAGGTATCTGGTTCTGTACATCTTTCTTATATCCGCTGTTTCACTGGGAATAGGTGCTATTGCCGAATGGGTACCGGATGGTTCCGGGGATAACTTTTTCTCCTGGTTTACCGGAAAAGCGCTGATGGAATTTGCGGATAAGATAATATCAGTCTGCTTTGTCCGTCTGATCCTGTTTCTGATACCCAAAAACCTTTGGTCCAGATTTGAGATGACTCTGTGGATGCAGGATCCCGACGCAGTCAAAAAGGAGGACAGTGATGATAAGTCCGGAGTATTCGGACACAATCTGTCTGTTAAGGCTAAGCTGGTTACCTGCCTGATAGTGATATCCATTACGATAGCTACATGCGGCGTCAGCATCTGCCTGATGCTTTTCAGGGATTATTCGGTGCAGCAGCATACATATCTGGCTGAAGGCGTTGCTGCGCTGGCATCAACTGTTATAGACGGAGACCGGATAGATGACTACCTGAATAACGGTGAAGATACGGATGGGTATAAAGAAACGCAGAAGCTCCTTGAGAATATCCAGAAGAATACGGCGGACGTTGAATATGTATATGTATATAAGATACAGACTGACGGATGCCACGTGGTATTTGATACGGATCCCGATCTCCGGACGCGCGGCAAAGTGGGAGCTGTCATTCCCTTTGACGAATCGTTTATGCCGGTGGTTCCGGATCTTCTGAGCGGGAAGCGTATAGATCCGCTGATAACCGATGACACATACGGCTGGCTTCTGACCGCTTATGAACCGGTATATGATTTAAGCGGAGAGTGCGTATGCTACGCGGCAGCAGACATTACCATGAAAGGGCTGGCGGGGTATGAGAAGGATTTCTTTTATCGGCAGATATGTATTTTCATCGGATTCTTTGCACTGATCGTCGCTGTTACACTATGGATAGCACATTACTTTCTGCTGCTTCCTCTTAATACCATGGCGCGTGTGGCATCGGGATTTGGCTATGATGACGAATTCGCAAGGCGTGAGAATATACAGAAGATCACACAGCTTGATATAGGTACCGGAGATGAAGTTGAAAATCTGTACCGTGCCCTTATCAAGACCACAGAAGAAAGCACCAGGTTCTTTGAAGAGAACAAGCAGAATAATGAAAAGATATCAGCTCTGCAGAATGGCCTTGTGCTTGTGCTTGCCGACATGGTTGAAAACAGGGACGGCTCAACCGGTGATCATGTAAGAAAGACGGCAGCCTATGTGAATATTACTGCAAAGAAGATGAAGGAACTCGGATACTACAAAGATAAGCTGACGGACCAGTTTATTGATGATATCACGCGTTCGGCTCCACTGCATGATATAGGCAAGATCGCTATTCCGGATGCAGTACTAAATGCACCCAGGAAGCTGACGGATAAAGAATTCGAGATCATGAAGACGCACGCTGCAAGAGGCCGCAAGGTTATCGAGCAGGTTATAGCATCGATCCCGGATGCAGACTATCTGGAGGAAGCCAAGAACGTTGCCGGTTATCACCATGAGAAATGGAATGGCAAAGGCTACCCGGAAGGACTGGCAGGTGAGGACATCCCTCTTGCAGCCAGGATAATGGCTGTTGCTGATGTGTTTGACGCACTTGTGTCAAAGAGATGTTATAAGGAATCATTTGATTACAGCAAGGCCTTTAACATAATAAGAGAAGATGCAGGCAGCCATTTTGATCCGCTGGTCGTGGATGCGTTCCTTAAGGCTGAAGAGGACGTGCTGGAGATAGCGGAGCGTTTCAAGGAAAATGATGGAAAGATAGTGTAGTGTACAGGCGGCTTACCCGAACAGGTAAGCTGCTTTTTTTTAAGTTGTAGTTTATTTGCAATTATGAACAATGTGTGATTTTTATGTAAATCATATTGAAAACAAATATCAGGTGTTTATAATAGGAAAATGTGATATTTCGGCTTAAGTGCCTGGGCTTACGCAGGTACAGCCTGCAAATGAGAGCTTGCAGATGAGACGGAAATAAAGATGTATTTATGAGAGAGGGAGAGTATGAAAAAGAAAAAGAAATTTAAGATCAGATGGATCGTGATCCCGGTGATACTTATAGTGATCATTGTGCTGGTAGTGGCGGGGCTTGCAGGTGCCTCCCAGGGTATGATGGCTACGGAGACTGTCACCAACAGGGATATTGTGACATATCACAGTTTTACCGGTGTGGTAAAGCCTGTTGATGAAGAAGAGCTGATGCCTGCTGCTGCGGATATGAAGATCTTAAGCATTGAAGTGGAAGAAGGCGATATGGTAAAGGCGGGCGACGTTATCATGTACCTGGACCGTAAGTCCATAGAGGATCAGATAGCGGAGCTTGAGACTTCCATGTCGGTGAATGCAGCCAACTCGGCTCTTACCGTACAGCAGGCAAGGACGAATTATACAAATTACAAAAAGGATCTTGAGGAAGGGCTTAACTCACAGATAATTGCTGCAGAACAGACTATGAAAAGTGCGGAGACAGCGATGAACAGTGCCGTGCGTAAATATGAAGATACTGTCAGCATGAATTCTGCGGGGATAAACCAGGCGCTTCTCAGTGCAAAATCAAATGTGGACAGTGCCTACATAAATGTCCGTAATGCCCAGGAAGCTCTTTATCTGGCAGATTACAACAAGCGCCATAGCAATACTAAGCTTACACAGACCGAATATGAAAATGCGGAGCGTAGTCTTGAAAAGGCGTGGATAAACTATAATGACGCTGTTGCAGCTTCAAAGGCAGCTTCCATCACCGAGGAAACCAATCTGGAAAACCTTTACGATCAGATGGTATCTGCCCAGAGTTCGTACCTGTCAGCTGTGGATTCATATAATGCGACGGTAAGGGCCACGGAAGAACAGCTTGAAAACTACAGACTTCAGTACCAGGTGGCGCTTGCAGGATCCGATACTTCAGTAAATGATCTCAAGCTTGCAAAGCTTTATGAAAAGCTTGATGACTGCACCATAAGGGCTTCCATAGACGGAGAAGTGACAAGCATACCCGTAGAGGAAGGCTCATTAACAGTAGCCAGCAAGTCGGTTGCTACAGTTACCAATTTTTCAAAATTAAAGATAGACATCAAGATCAACGAGTATGACATCAAGGGTGCATCTGTAGGCGAAGATGTCACTGTTATATTAAATGCCGTAGGAACAGAGTATGACGGAAAGATCACAAAGATCAGCCGTAATGCGAAATCTGAAAATGGTGTTTCATATTTTGAATCCGAAGTAGAGTTTGCCGGAGATGAGGATGTGCGGAGCGGAATGAGTGTGGAAGTACATCTTATCACTAATGAGCTTCATGATGTACCCACGCTTCCTACTGATCTGATACAGCTTCGTGATGACGGTACAGCATATGTTACGGTATATACAGAGGACCATAAGACTACCGAGGAGCGTGACATTGAGTGTGGCGCAACAGACGGAACATACACGGAGATCACATCCGGACTTAAGACAGGGGATGAGATCGTGTATATGCCGATACTGACAGGTGGTGATATGGAAGTGATGTATTAAAGAAGCAGCGGGATCCCGCTGTGTGCGTGAGGGTGCAGGGATAGATATGATCGGAATTTCAGTAATACGGCAGAGCATAAAAATGGCTCTGCAGAATATAAAAGCGAATAAGATGAGATCCTTTCTGACTATGCTGGGTATTGTCATCGGTGTTGCGGCGGTTATCGCCCTGATGACCATAGTACAGATGGTTTCTGAAAACGTTATGGGACAGATGTCAGGACTGGGGGCAGGCACGCTTACCATTGCGACTGCGCCGTCTCCCATGAAGGAAGGCCTGTCGGAAAAAGATATAAAGATCCTGGATGAGATAGACGGAGTAGATGGGATATCGCCAACGCTTTCATTCACCTCAACTTCTGTTTATGACGGTGAGGTCTATGACAAAACGGACATCCAGGGCAAGACAGATCTTTATTTCAAACATAATGCGGATATCATGGGCGGCGGCAGGAGCCTGAATGCGATGGACATGTCGGGCGAGGTATATGTGTGCATTGTGGATCCACAGTATGTAAAAAAAGTCCTGCTGGGAAAAAAGGTGATAGGAAATAAGATCCTCATAGGCGGATCGGAATATACCATAGTGGGAGTGCGAAAAACCGACGAGAGTATTTCAAGCTATATGTCGGATACCAGTGCCCATGACGGTACAGTCATTATCCCATATAAGAACGCTCAGTCAATGTCCGGAAAAGGTTTTGTTGATAGCGCTGAAGTATATATAGAAGAAGGGCACAACGCTGCTGACGTGGAGAAAGCCCTGAGGCAGGGCCTGAAAAACATATACAACGGTAACGAGGATTTCTTCTATATCATCAATATGGAATCTCTTATGGTAATGATGGAGTCTGTTCAGGGAATGATGGGAACGCTGCTTGGGGGTATCGCTTCGATCTCACTGGTGGTTGGCGGCATAGGCATAATGAATATGATGCTTACCACGGTAACGGAGAGGACTAAGGAGATCGGCCTGCGTAAAGCCCTTGGTGCGGAGCCTTACAGGATACAGGCACAGTTCCTTATTGAATCTGTGGTTCTCTCAGTGTGTGGCGGCATAATAGGTATCATTCTCGGACTGTTGATAGCTCTGGTGGCAGCAAAGCTTTTAAAGACGGATTTTTCACTTTCAATGACTGCCATACTTTTAGGCTTCGGATTTTCCGGAGGCGTGGGTATTGTATTCGGATGGATGCCGGCAAAGCGCGCCAGCGAGCTGAATCCTATTGATGCGCTCAGGGCAGACTGATGGCGGTTTGCTAAGACAGAGATTAATAGAAAATGACGGAAAAAGGAAATATGGAAAACGGAGAAGTAATACTCAGCATGAAAAATATAGTCAAGGAATATGAGATGGGTGAGGAAATCTTTCGCACTCTGGATGACGTATCCCTTGAGGTGAGAAAGGGAGAGTTCTTAGCGGTTCTCGGTCCATCGGGATCCGGCAAGTCTACGCTTATGAATATAATAGGCTGCCTTGATTCACCTACATCAGGTGAATATATCCTGAACGGTGAACCGGTGGCTGACCTGGACGAAAGGCAGCTGGCCCATATCAGGAATAAAGAAATAGGCTTTATATTTCAGTCATTCCACCTCCTGCAGAGGCAGACGGCGCAGGAAAATGTTGAGCTTGCCCTTATATATGCCAATCAGGACGGCAAGAAAATGCATAAGCGTTCTGAAGAGCTGCTCACCAAGGTAGGGCTTGAGGACAAGATAAAGAGTCTTCCGAATCAGTTGTCCGGAGGCCAGCAGCAGAGAGTGGCCATAGCCCGTGCTATTGCCAATAATCCCACCATACTCCTTGCGGATGAGCCTACCGGTGCGCTGGATCAGAAGACCGGCGCCCAGGTCATGCAGCTTTTCCATGAGCTGAATGATGAAGGCCGTACCATAATAATGATCACCCACGACTCAAAGATCGCGTCTCATGCCGGGAGGATAGTGAAGATCCTGGACGGCCGCATCAGTGAGGGCGAGCTTGAGGATGCTTAACCTTTGAGGACATATTACCCGTTACAGATATTGTGACGGGTTTTTTGTTGACATATCAATGTGACGGATAATGGTTCATAAAAACACTTGACATAGTATTCAAAACTACATATGATTTAGTCGGTTGGAAATAACTATAGAAATAAATCATATGAGGTGCAAAACTATGAGCCGCTATTCTTATGAGATATTCACTGATTCTGCAAGCAATCTTACGGATGACCTGATAAAGAACGGAAACATCCGGATGATAAGCTATATCAGCACAATAGACGGTAAAAAGTTCCTGTGCTATAAGGAAGGGCGCAATTATGAGGAAGCAGGACGCAGGTTTTACAATGCTATGCGTCGCGGAGCTGACGTGCGCACTTCCCTTATAGATATGGATACATTGAGGAATGCCTTTGAGCCTGTGGTTAAGGATGGCAGGGATATCATTTTTGTAGGAATTTCCGGCGGGTTGTCAGGTACGGTGCAGGCTGCTCGCATTGTGGCCGATGACCTTATGGAGGAGTATGCAGGCCGCACCATCCGCTGCATAGATTCAATGTCGGCATCATTGGGAGAGGGAATGCTTGTAATGCAGCTTTCGAGGCTTCGGGAATCCGGAGCAAGCCTTGATGAAGCAGCTGATTACTATGAAAGCCACAAGATGAAGATGAACCATATTTTCACCGTTGGTGACCTGGCTTATCTTAAAAAAGGCGGCCGTATTTCACCGGCTGAAGCCCTGATCGGCAACCTGATAGGAATAAAGCCCATACTTAAGGCAAATGATGACGGTAAGATAGTGGTGCATGGAAAGGTGCGTATGCGCAAGAAAGCACTGGACTATCTGGTGGATATGACCTGCGAACGGATCGTGCGTCCGGAGGCACAGATCATTTCCATCTGTCACTGCGATGCGCCCTCGGATGCGGCATATGTGGCAGACAGACTCCGCACAGCCCTTCCCGTAAAGGATATAATTGTCAGATACTACGACCTGTGCACCGGCTCCCATGTGGGTCCCGGTACCGTCGCCGTATTCTTCATGGGGGAGAACCGCATGGAGAGCATGAAGGCGGCCGGAACAACCGTGGCGTGAGATAATAAAATTTCCGCCGGCTAAATTTGTTATAATAAGTCTGTTGCGTTGTATGTAAAGTACGGGAGGATAAAGCGTGACTTTCAGACAGATCGTACCCGGTGACAATACTGCTCTTGCGGAGCTTATAAGGCATAATCTCAGGACATACAGACTTGATATCCCGGGAACTGTGTATTTTGATGAAAATCTGTATCATCTGAGTGATTTCTACCTCGCAGAGCCCAAAAAGCGGACATATATTATACTGGCTGATGATGAAGACAAAGTGATCGGAGGTGTAGGCATAGCTGAGTTTGACGGTTTTTCCGGCTGTGCGGAGCTTCAGAAGCTGTATCTTGATGACAGCTGTAAGGGACGGAGACTCGGCTACGAACTGATGAAGCATGCGGAGGAAGCGGCAGCAGAGCGCGGATATAAGAGAGTTTATCTTGAAACGCATGATAATCTGGACATAGCGATACACCTGTATGAAAAGTGCGGCTACAAAGAAATAGAGCGTCCGGCATCTGTAGTCCACAGTACCATGAACAGATTTTTTCTGAAGGAATTCTGAAGGAATTGTAACTCGAATTGTAACTCTCATAACAGTTTTCTGTGGCAGTTCTGCTTAAACCAAAATCAAAATTAGTTTACATAAAAGGTGTTCATATAATACAAATAGTGGTATCATATAACAGGTTATCAAAAAACTACTTTTGGCGAGTTGATCATTTTTATGTTTTCATATATGAGTGGCGGCTGTGAAAAAAAGCATGCCGGAAAAAAAATCATATACAGGGCAGCAGTGCTGCTGTCTGCGCTGGTACTTTCGGCAGGTGCCATGGCATGTGAGCGAAACGGGGCAGGTGTTTCCGACAATTCTGCTGTTTCAGGGAATGCGGTATCAGAGAATGTCACATTGAATCTTCCTGCACCGGTGCAGTATTCGGAGCTGTATTTTACAGTGCCGGAAGGTTTTACCGAGTCATCGGGCAATACCGAAGAAAGCAGGGTTTACAAAGCTCCCATGTCTGCCGATGACTCCTACATAGCCTATACGGCAGGAGAAAAAGATCCCGGTGATGATTATGACATCATGACAAAAGAGGACATGCAGGCCGAGCTCAATCAGGATGTGGATAAAAATGCTGCAGTTACTGATTTTGCAAATGAGGATCTTGGAGACGGAGTAAGACGGATAAAGACCCATGTGGTATACCGTAAGGATGAAAAAGACTATAACATGGTCATGTACATTTACGTTACGGACAAAAAAGTATTTACACTGATCTACGTGGCCGAACTGGGATCCAAGTGGGCGGCTGATTATGAACAGAGCCAGAAAGAGATCCAGCTTGTTGCTGAGTAGCTGTTTTTTGAGACTGCGGGAGCGCGTGGCGCGAAACAATCCGTGCGAATCCCGAAAGCTGTTTAAAGCTTCTTTGAATGAGTTGATCACAGAATAAAGAACGTGGAGGATAGAAAATATGGGTGATAAACCGACTTTAGTGATTCTTGCCGCCGGGCTTGGCAGCCGTTACGGAGGTCTTAAGCAGATCGATCCCGTAGATGCGGAAGGACACAAGATAATTGATTTTTCCATTTTTGACGCCCTTCGTGCCGGTTTCGGCAAGGTTGTATTCATAATAAAAGAGGAAAATGAGGCAGATTTCCGTTCATGCATAGGCGATCAGGTAAGCCGCAAGATGCCGGTGGAATACGTCTATCAGAAGATGGATGCCATTCCCGAAGGAACTGTTATTCCCGAAGGCAGGGTAAAGCCCTGGGGAACGGCTCATGCTATCTACTGCTGCAGGGATGTGGTAAAGGAGCCTTTCGCAGTCATCAATTCCGATGACTACTATGGCGTGAGCGCATATAAGACACTGGCCGGTTTCCTTAACAACCCTGTTTCAAAGAAAGACGGACAGGCAGCGTACTGCATGGTGGGCTATCTTCTCGGCAATACCCTTACGGATAACGGATATGTGTCCAGAGGGTGCTGCAGGAGTGATGAAGAGGGCTTCCTCTCAAAGATTGATGAGCTTACCCATATTGAAAAGGGGGGCGACGGAGCAGTCTATACCCTGGCAGACGGTACTACCGGCAGCCTGGGACTTGATACACTTGTATCGATGAATATGTGGGGCTTTGAACCGTCAATATTCCCGAAGCTTGGAAAGGCATTGGATGAGTTCTTTAAGACCGGTATCGAAGCCGATCCCCTTAAGTCAGAGTGCTTCCTGCCTATAGAAGTGGGCAAAATGGTAAATGAGGGTGATGTTTCCGTAAAGGTGCTTTCATCTGAGGATAAGTGGTTCGGTGTTACCTATAAGGAAGACAAGCCCGGCGTAATGGCATCCATTGCAGACCTCAAGGCAAAGGGGGTATATCCGGATAAACTCTGGGAATAAAAGGGAATAAATTAAAAGCGGCGGCGGAAAAGAGAAAGATATGTATCAAGTGGATTTTGACAAACCTATACATGTGCACTTCATGGGTATCGGCGGCATAAGTATGAGCGGACTGGCGGAGATACTTCTGTCCGAAGGCTTTACCGTATCCGGTTCCGATATGAAAGAAAGCGGGCTGACAAAGCACCTGGAGGAAAAGGGTGCAAAGGTTTTTATAGGTCAGAAAAAGGAAAATATCAGTGATGGAATAGACCTGATGGTTTATACCGCAGCCATATCCCCGGATAACGAGGAATATAAAGAGGTTCTTGGCAGAGGGATACCCACTCTCACAAGGGCTGAGCTCCTGGGGCAGATAATGCGGAACTATAAGCTTCCCATAGCTGTCAGCGGAACCCACGGCAAGACCACTACTACATCCATGGTATCCGAGATCCTTTTAAAAGCTGACGATGATCCTACCATTACTGTTGGTGGCATACTCAAGGACATAGGTGGAAACCTGCGTATAGGCTCCAACGAATTTTTTGTGGCAGAGGCCTGTGAGTATACCAACAGCTTCCTTTCATTTTTTCCCAAGGTTGAGATCATACTCAATATCGAGGAGGATCATCTGGATTTCTTTAAGGATATAAATGACATCCGTTCATCTTTCAGGAAGTTTGCTTCGCTTTTGCCTGAGGACGGCACACTGATAATAAACTCACAGATTGAAGATTACAGGGAAATAACAAAGGATCTTTCCTGCAAGGTTATCACGTATGGCAGGGATGACAGCGCCGACTACTATGCAACGGATATTTCCTATGATGATATGGGACATGGCCGTTACACCCTGCATAAAAAGAATCCTGACGGCAGCGAGGAGACTGCGGAGGTAGCTCTTTCTGTCGTGGGCGAGCATAATATCTTCAACTCGCTGGCAGCCCTGGCAGCAGGCGATGTGGCAGGCGTGGACAGAGCGACAGCGATAGAAGCACTTAAAGGGTTCCATGGCACTGACAGGCGCTTTGAGAAAAAGGGAGAGATCCACGGCGTGACGGTAATTGATGACTATGCGCATCATCCGACGGAAATAAGAGCTACATTAAAGGCAGCCAAAAACTATCCCCATAAAAAACTCTGGGTGGTTTTCCAGCCGCATACATATACCAGGACCAAAGCTTTTCTGGATGATTTTGCGGATGCATTGAGTGCGGCCGATGTGGTGCTGCTTACGGATATATATGCAGCGAGGGAGAAGAATACCATAGGAATATCTTCAAAGGACCTCTTAAAAAAGCTTAAGGATAAGGGACAGGAAGCGTATCATTACAGCTATTTTGATGATGTAGAAAATCATATCCTGCTCAATGTATCAGAGGGAGATCTGGTGATGACCATAGGCGCAGGGGATGTTTACAAGATAGGTGAACATATACTGGGAGAAAATTAAAACTTCAGTAAAATCAAGGCTTTCCGGGCTTCAATTGACATTTTTGACGAATTTTAACATTTCCCGCAGCGTAATTTTGGGAAGATTTTTTTTAACAAAAATGATGTTGATGAAAAAGTGCGCAACTACGCACTTTTTTTGATTTTTTTGGGGTTATCCACATTATCCACATCGGCACAAACCCTTATTTTATGCGGTGTTGTGTACATTGGTCCGGTTGATTTTGGCACACAAGGTGGTATACTTTTTTTGCGGTGAAGGGCATGCATATAAACATGCCTGTTTCATCCGGATATGCCACAGGCATTTATGCTCCGGCGTGAGCGGAATGCAATGGCTGTTATGACTAAACTACAAGGGGATACACGGACAGCTATGTCGGAAATTAGTCTTATCGCTGATACAGAAAGCGGCGTTACGGAATTATCAAATATATTCATAGAGCATTACATGAGCGATGCCAATGAAGTCCAGCTCAAGTTATATATATACCTTCTCAAACTCCGAAGCACAGGGAGCAGTGTGGAATTTTCGGATATAGTGGATTTTCTGGATTTTTCCGAGAGGGATGTTATGCGCGCTCTCCACTATTGGGAGGAGAAGCGGCTTATATATGTGGGATACAGGAGGGATCTCTCCGGTGAGGATGATATACATAGGTCAGGCAGGAGGAGCTCCCGGGCATATGCAAAGAAGGCTGAATCCATAAAGTCGATCCGTTTTGCGGATCCGGCAGAGCTTCTTTACCGTTTGGATGCAGACAGTGACAGACTTATGAGCGTGGGAGAGGAAGAAACGGTTGATGATCATGATGCCGTAGATCAGGATTGCTATTCAGAGCGTGCAGTGGAAAAAGATTTAGCAGCTCATGCACAGGATGAAGGATGCAGTGAAGATGCCGCTTCTGCTGATAAGGCTTCTTTACGCGGTACAGCTGAGAATGAAAAAAGTGAGAAAGATATGGAAATGGATCCGGACAAGATAAAAGGCGCATATACAGTTGCGGATGTAAAGGAATATAAAAAGAGCAAGGATGCCAAGACACTTGTTACGGCAGCGCAGCTTTATTTCGGAAGGCCCATGGGCAGCACTGAGATTACATCCATTATGTTCCTTTCATACAGTCTGAAGATGCCCTCCGATCTGATCGACTATCTGATGCAGCACTGTGCCGAGAATAAAAAAGAGTTTTACGCTGTGGAAAAGACGGCCCTGCAGTGGTATGAAAACGGCGTTGACAGCGTTGAAAAGGCCAAGGAATTCTGCCGTATGCAGATAAAGGCTCCTGATGACAGAGAGCGTGCTGTGCTTTCGCTGCTTGGAAGAAACGGAAATTTCGCACAGGGCGAGCTTGATGCCGTGCACAGATGGTTTACGACATACGGTTTTTCTGAGGAAATCATCAGGGAAGCCTGCAACAGGACCGTTGTGAATGTTGAGGATCATCGCATAGCCTATGCGGAAAAAATACTGAAAGACTGGTTCAACAGCGGTGTCAGCGTAGTTGGGGATATAGAATCCCTTGATGAAGAGTACCGAAAAAAGAAGGAAGTTGCGAAGGCTGCATCATCAGCCCGTACTCCGTCCGCCGGTCAGGCAAAGGCCGTGAAAAAGAATGGAACATTCGGTAATTTTGAAGAAAGACAGGATGATTACGATCTTCTCGTGAAGAAGCTTTCGAAGAAATGATTCACCAGCCGAAAGTACTTTCTCACACGCAAGCTTGCTTGCGGTGGGAGAAGAGTACTGGAGGCGCCACCCTCATGAGGACGAAGTGGAGCCTAAGCTCCACGAGAGTCCGAATGTGGGTAGGATTGTGGGAGTGCGTAGCACGGAACAATCCGTGTGAATCAAAAAAAGATACTTTTGGCGAGTTAGTCATAAGGAGAACAGATGCTTACCGGCAGACAGTATGACAAGATAAAACTGATATATGAGGAACGCCGCAGAAACAGGGACAGGCTCAAGCTTAAGCGGCAGACGGAAGTGTTCGGAAAGCTTCCCGGCTACAGGGAGCTTGATACTGCTATCCGCAATCTTTCAATAAATACGGCGCTTAAGTCTTTCGATATAGAGGACGAAGAGGAACGCAGGCAGTTTACCGGTGCTACGATACTCAGGATGCGCCAGATGGAGAATGAAAAGAAGCAGCTTCTTTTAGCGGCCGGATACCCGGAGGATTATCTGGATCCCCCTTATGAGTGTCCGGACTGTAAGGACACCGGCTATATAGGAAATGAAAAGTGCAGCTGCCTGCGTCAGCTTGAGATAGAGCAGTTATATGAGAGTCTGAATATGAAGGCGTGGCTGGACGGGAAGAGCTTTGATCTTGCCGACGAGTCATATTATGAGGGCGAAGACTTAGAGAATTTCCACTACGTCCTGGAAGTCAGCCATGAGATGGTGGATCACTTTGATGAGGACCACAGGGGCATGGTGCTGTACGGGAATGTGGGTACCGGCAAGACTTTTATGGCAGGGTGTATCGCCAGGGCGCTTATGGAGGAAGGATATCTGGTGCTTTCCTTCAGCGCATCGGGGCTTTTTGAGCAGATATCCAATGCAATGTACGGTTCAAATAAAAATGAGCTTAATTCTTTAAACGAGATGCTGTATAATTGTGACCTGTTGGTGATAGATGATCTGGGAACGGAGTATCCCAATGATTTTACCAAGTCCTGCCTGTTCAGGATATATAATAAGAGACTGGACAGCGGCAAACCGATCCTTATCACTACGAATATGTCTCCTTCAGTTTTAAAGGATACTTATACCGAGAGATTTGCCTCCCGTCTGTTTTCTGTTGACAACAGGCTCTGCGAGATGACCGGAAGGGACATAAGGGGATTGAAAGCCTTAAGGACCAGGATGGCGGAGTTAAACGGCAGCTGATCGGGGTGCCGGGCTGCATTGGCTTACTGCAAAGGCCTGCTATAAAGAATTGTTACACGAGCTTGCTGCCCGGATCTGCCATAGGGGCCTGCCATACAGGCTTACGATATTGACTTACGATAAAGAACGATTTCAGGGAAAGCAATAAACGGATTTCCATGGCAGATCGATCCTGCCATTGAAAATATAAGGAACTGTTACAAACAGCGAATCTCACATCAGAAAGAGAGGAAAACTATGTCGCCTGTATCAAAAGATGAGATCAGAAATCTTAACACCATTCCCGTAGGCTCACTGGGACTTATACCCCTTGAAGGATGCAAAGCCATGGGAGAAAAGGTAGATCAGTACCTTGTAAGATGGCGTAAAGAAAGGGAAAACGAGCACGCCGACACACTGGCATTCTCGGGCTATGAAAGGGAAACATACATACTGAATGCTGCTGTTCCACGTTTCGGCTCGGGTGAGGCGAAGGGCATAATAAAAGAGTCAGTCAGAGGTACGGACCTTTTCCTGATGGTGGATGTGTGCAATTTCAGCATGACATATAAGCTTTTCGGTCAGGTTAACCACTATTCCCCTGACGATCACTATGCAGATTTAAAGAGAGTGATCGCCGCAGTAGGCGGCAAAGCAAGAAGGATCACTGTGATCATGCCTTTCCTTTATGAGAGCAGACAGCATAAGCGTACTGCAAGAGAGTCGCTTGACTGTGCATATGCTCTTCAGGAGCTTACGGCAATGGGCGTTGACAATATCATAACATTTGACGCTCATGATCCCAGGGTTCAGAATGCTATTCCCCTCAAGGGATTTGAGACTGTGCAGCCTGCATACCAGTTCATCAAGGCTATGTGCAGGAAGCACAAGGATCTGAATTTCGATGTGGATCATATGATGGTGATAAGCCCGGATGAAGGCGGTATGAGCAGGGCTATATACATGGCTAACGTGCTCGGTCTGGATGTGGGTATGTTCTACAAGAGACGTGATTATACCAAGATCGTTGACGGGCGTAATCCCATTGTGGCCCATGAGTTTCTGGGCTCCAGCGTAGAAGGCAAAGATATGATCATCGTGGACGACATGATCGCTTCCGGTGAAAGCATGCTGGAGGTTGCGAAGGAGCTTAAGAAGCGCAAGGCAGGCAGGATATTCTGCTGCTCGACTTTCGGTCTTTTCACTAGCGGGCTTGATCTTTTCGACAAGGCATACGAAGAAGGAACGATATGCAGCATCCTTACTACCAATCTGATCTACCAGACACCTGAACTGCTCAGCCGTGACTGGTATATCAACTGTGATATGAGCAAGTATATTGCATATATAATCGATACACTCAATCACGACGTATCAATAAGCGATCTTCTTGATCCCAGTGAGCGTATCCAGAACCTGATCACAAGGTACAAGGCTGAAAATTCGTAAATCCGGATTCTGAAAATTGACTGTCTGGATGCGGTTGAGCATGGGGCAGTCTCATGTAAGAACATGAGGGTTATGACATAGTAAAATGACCGGCAGCAGCTGAATAAATTCGGCGGGCTGCCGGTTTTTTGTTCCTTTTCACATAAGAAAACCGGTGCTTTTCAGCTTGGATTTGTACAATATTTTGGGTACTTTTCACAAGATATGGTGTATTTTGTGAAAAGATACCACAAAAATCAAAAAAATAACAAACTTTTTTGTGAAAAATATTCACATTCGCTTTTTCCTATGCTATAATATCTTTCGTTAAGCAGTAACCATTCGGGACGGGGAGTTTTGAATGGTTACGTTAAGTATTCATTTTCAAAAACAGCATGAGGTGACGAGATGGTAAAAAAAGAGATGATTGCTATGCTTCTGGCAGGTGGCCAGGGCAGCAGACTGGGCGTACTGACCAGGAAGGTTGCAAAGCCTGCTGTTTCTTTTGGCGGAAAGTACAGGATCATAGACTTTCCCCTGAGTAACTGTATCGATTCCGGTGTTGATACTGTAGGTGTTCTTACACAGTATCAGCCTTTGCGTCTGAACACGCATATCGGTATCGGTATTCCCTGGGATCTGGACCGCAATGTGGGCGGCGTGACTGTACTTCCTCCTTATGAGAAGAGCACCAACAGTGAGTGGTATACCGGTACGGCTAATGCCATATATCAGAATATCGATTATATGGAAAGCTTCAATCCGGAATATGTCCTGATACTTTCAGGCGACCATATCTACAAGATGGATTATCAGGTTATGCTTGATTTCCATAAGAAGAACGGTGCAGAGGTTACTTTGGCAGTTATGCCTGTACCTATGGAAGAAGCTAAGCGTTTCGGTATCGTCATTACTGATGACAATTCCAAGATCCAGGAATTCGAAGAAAAACCGGAGCATCCTCATTCCAATCTTGCATCCATGGGAATCTATATCTTCAACTGGAAGACTCTTAAGGAAGCACTGATAGCAAAGGCTGACCAGCCTGCGCTTGATTTCGGTAAGCATGTAATCCCTTACTGCCACAGCAAGCAGGCACCCATATATGCATATGAGTACAACGGCTATTGGAAGGATGTAGGAACCCTTCATTCTTACTGGGAAGCAAATATGGAACTCATCGACATCATCCCTGAGTTTAATCTGTATGAAGAATACTGGAAGATCTATACCAAGTCCGATGCGCTTACACCTCAGTACATTTCTTCGGAAAGCAAGGTGGAAAGATGCCTTATCGGTGAAGGCGCCGAGATACACGGTGAAGTATACAGCTCCATCATCGGCTGCAACGTAGAGATCGGCAAGGGTGCCGTGGTTCGTGATTCCATTATCATGAACGATACCGTTATCGGCGAGGGCTGTGAGATCAATAAGACCATAATCGCAGAGAACACCGTACTTGGTAAAGGCGTAAAGACCGGTACCGGTGATGAGGTTGAAAACGAGACGGATCCTCATATCTACAATAATGGTCTGGTCTGCATAGGTGAGAAGACTACCATTCCCGATAACGTTACTATCGGTAAGAATTCCGTTGTATATGGCAAGACTGATGCATCTGATTATCCGGGCGGAGATCTTGGCAGCGGCAAGACATTGATCAAGGAGGGTGAGAAGGCATGAGAGCAATGGGTATCATCCTCGCCGGCGGCGGGATGAAAAACAGCAGGATGGGTGAATTGGCAGCAAAGAGAGCCGTTGCGGCTATGCCTGTGGCAGGAAGCTACAGAAGTATCGATTTCGCGCTCAGTAATATGAGCAACTCACACATCCAGAAGGTCGCCGTACTTACACAGGACAACGCAAGAAGCCTTAATGAGCACTTAAGCTCATCCAAGTGGTGGGATTTCGGACGCAAGCAGGGTGGAATGTATGTATTCACACCGACCAGGACACTGGATAATACCGATTGGTATCGTGGAACTGCTGATTCCATCGCACAGAATATCGAGTTCATCAAGGACAGCCATGAGCCTTACGTTGTGATCGCATCAGGTGACTGTGTATACAAGATGGACTATGGCAAAGTACTTGAGTACCATATTGAAAAAAAGGCTGACATTACGGTAGTATGCAAGGAAATGCCGGAAAATGTAAATGTGGACCGTTTCGGCTGCGTACAGACCGACGCTGACGGAAGGATCACTGATTTTGAAGAAAAGCCCGTACAGGCTAAGTCAAATACCATTTCCTGTGGTATCTATATCATCAGGAGAAGACAGCTTGTTGAGATGATCGAGAAGGCTGCTCTTGAGAACAGATACGATTTCGTAAAGGACGTTCTTATCAGATACAAAGACATCAAGCGTATTTACGCATACAAGATGGATGATTACTGGAAGAATATCTCTACGATTCAGGATTATTACGATACAAATATGGATTTCCTTAATCCTGAGATCCGCAAATATTTCTTCAGGACATTCCCGGATATCTATTCCAAGGTGGATGACCTTCCTCCCGCAAAGTACAATGTGGGTGTTGAAGTAAGGAACAGTCTGATCGCCAGCGGAAGCATCATAAACGGTGTGGTTGAGAATTCGGTCATCTTTAAGAAGGCGTTTATCGGAAGCAACTGCACGATAAAGAATTCCATTATCCTGAATGATGTTTATATCGGGGACAATTCTTATATCGAGAACTGCATCGTCGAAAGCCGCAGCACCATAAGGGCTAATTCAGTCCAGAAGGGTGAGGAAGGCATCAAGATCGTAGTTGAGAAGAACGAAAGATATGTAATTTAAGGATAAAATTTTCAGAGAAAGGAAACATAGGGGGCAAACGGGGTTATGAATGTAACAGATGTACGCATCAGAATGGTTGACAAGGAAAAGGAGGGAAAGCTCAGGGCTGTAGCTTCCATCACTATTGATGATTGCTTTGTGATTCATGATATCAAGATCATTGAGGGCGATCATGGGCTGTTCATAGCAATGCCCAGCCGCAAGGCTCAGGATGGAACCTACAAGGATATTGCTCATCCTATTAATTCTTCTACCAGGACTGAATTGCAGGAGCTTATCCTGAAGCGCTATGAGGCAGCTGCTCAGGAGAGTGTTTAAAAAGAGTTTATTGCGGACGCTTAATTTTCAGAGAAGAACCGCATGGGGAAGGTGTGCACAGGCGCACTGATGAAAAGGGGTTAAAAGCAGGAGGACCGGAATGTACCGGTCTTTTTGCGTTTATTGAGACCGGGAGTGTTCCCGGTCTTTTATTATGTGTGGTTGCATATTTTCCGGGCGGTTATGCTATAATACATATGTTTGCATGGAGGATTAATATGTATATGGTAGCCGGCCTGGGAAATCCAGGGAAAAAATATGATGGAACAAGGCATAACTGCGGTTTTGAGACCCTGGATATCCTTATGAAAAAATATGATGTGACTCTGACAGACACACGCAGTAAAGCGTTTTTCGGTAAGTGCATCATAGAGGGGCAAAAGACTATGCTGGTTAAGCCTCAGACATATATGAATTTAAGCGGTGATGCGATCAGGGGACTCTGCGATTATTACAAAATAGATCCTGAAAATGAGCTCATAGTCATATGCGATGACATAAGCCTTGTACCCGGAAACATCCGTGTCCGCAGCGCCGGTTCTGCAGGAGGCCATAACGGGCTAAAGGATATTATTGCAAAGCTGGGGACAGATGCTTTTACCAGGGTAAGGATAGGTGTAGGTGAAAAGCCTGCGGGCTGGGATCTGGCTGATTTCGTGTTGGGGCACTTTTCCGGAGACGATGTGAAGCTTGCTGAAAAAGGCAGGGAGCTCGGGGCGGAAGCCATAGAGCGGATCATCAGCGGTGAGAGTATGGATAAGATAATGAGCAGATACAATGTAAAGCAGCATCCGGTGAAAGAAACCAAAGTCTGACAGAAATGTCTGATAGATTTTTCTTAACACTGATGTCAAAATGAGGCAGCAAAGGGAAGCATGAAGATTTTGAACGAACCGCTGCATGGCCTGGGCTGGTTTGACGATGCCCTTTCCATGATAGACGAGGGGGAGGCAAGGCTCTCGGTATCGGGAGTGGCGGATTCCGGAAAACTCCATATGATAAGTGCACTGAGTGAGGCAACGGATGTCTCACTGGTTTTGACGTACTCAGATGTGCGGGCCGGACAGTTCGCTGAGGAGTATCGTTTCTTCGACAGGAACTCGTGCAGATATCCTGCAAAGGATCTTATTTTTTACCAGGCAGACATAAACGGCGGGCAGATGCAGGGCGAGCGCCTTGGTGTGATGCGCAAGCTCATCGCCGGAGAAAAGGTGACTATATTTACCACTCTTGATGCCCTGCTTGAAAGATGCATTCCCCTTAGTATCATAGAAGAACATATACTGAAGATAAGCAAAGGCGGCCTGCTGGAAGAGAGGGCGGCAGAGATCCTGCTTACGGAGATGGGGTATACCAGGACCGGAGGTACCGTGGAGGTACCCGGTGAATTTTCCGTAAGGGGAGGCATCATAGATATTTTCGATGCCACAGGGACTGTTCCATACAGAATAGAACTGTGGGGGGACGAGGTAGAGTCCATACGCAGCTTTGACGTGAACAGTCAGCGATCAATAGAGGAGCTTGAAGAGGTTACGGTTTTTCCTGCCAGGGAGCTGATACTGGACCGGGAGAAAAAAGGCGATGGTTATGCTGCCATCAGGGAAGAGATGGAAACTGCGATAAAGGAATTTATGGATGCCATGAAGCCTGAAGAAGCAAGCAGGCTGAAGGTCCGTCTCGGTGAACTTGAAAACGCCCTGCTTCATGATATTGGAAGTATAAACTATGACAGCTATATAAATTATTTTTATGACGAGACCATATCCCTGCTGGATATCCTTGCAAAGCGAAAGCACTGTATATTCATTGATGAGCCGGACCGGACCGTGGAGCACGGCAATCTTACGGTGCAGGAGTTTGAGGAGAGCATGAAGAACCGCCTGAAAGCGGGATATGTCACAAAGGGACAGACTGACATACTGTACTCCGTAAATGACACGATGCACAGGCTGGCTAAGGACAATACGGTCCAGCTTTCTGACATGGAGCCCCTATCGCCCCTTTTTGAAAATGAAACACATGAGTTCGTAAACATAGTTACCCTCGCTCCGTACAATAATTCTTTCCATGCACTTGTGAGCAATCTGAAAAAAATGCGGGACGAAGGCTACAGGGTGGTGATACTTTCGGGATCAAGGTCAAGAGCAAAGCGTCTGGCGGATGACCTGGGGTATGAGGATGTGATCTGTGCCTATACCGAAAGGACTGATGTGCCCCTTAAACCAAGGGAGATCATGACGGTATACGGCCATGTGCAGAAAGGCTTTACCTATCCGGGGCTTAAGTTTACCGTCATCGCAGAAACGGACATCTTTGGTGCAAGGCAGAAGGGTGTTAAGAAAAAGAAAGCAAAATACAGTCCCGGCAAGCGATTGAGGGATCTGTCGGAGCTGCATGTAGGCGACTATGTGATAAATGAGGATTGTGGCGTAGGGATCTACCGTGGCATAGAAGAGGTGGAGGTCGAGTATATCCGTAAGGATTACATGAAGATCGAGTATCGTGACGGTGCGTTCCTTTATGTGCCGGCTACGGATTTCGACAAGGTATCTCTCTTTGCGGACAAGGATGCGAAGAAGCCGAAGCTGAACAAGCTGGGAACCGAGGAGTGGCATCACACCAGGGAAAAAGCAAAGCGGGCAGTGGATGCCATTGCGCAGGAGCTGGTGGATCTTTATGCGGAACGCATGCAGAGCAACGGCTACTGCTACAGTACTGACAGCGTGTGGCAGCAGGAATTTGAGGAGATGTTCCCTTATGATGAGACGGAGGACCAGCTGAATGCCATCGATGCGGTGAAGGCTGATATGGAAAGCTCCAAGATAATGGACAGGCTGATCTGCGGAGATGTGGGATTCGGTAAAACAGAGGTCGCCATCCGTGCGGCTTTCAAAGCAGTACAGGAAAATAAGCAGGTGGCTTACCTGGTTCCCACTACCATACTCGCAGAGCAGCATTACACCACCTTCACAGACCGTATGAAGGGGTATCCCGTGCGTATCGAGATGATCTCCCGCTTCAGGACTGCAGGTGAGATAAAAAAGGTGATCGCAGCGCTTAAAGCCGGCGAGGTAGATATAGTGATAGGAACCCACAGGCTTTTGTCAAAGGATGTGCAGTATGCGGATCTGGGACTGCTCATCATCGATGAGGAGCAGCGCTTTGGCGTATCCCACAAGGAGAAGATAAAGCAGCTTAAGAAAAATGTGGATGTGCTTACACTTACGGCGACACCTATTCCCCGTACCCTTCACATGAGCCTTACGGGTATAAGGGACATGAGCCTTTTAGAGGAAGCGCCGCAGAACCGCCAGCCCATACAGACTTACCTCAGTGAGTACAATGACGAGATGGTAAGGGATGCCATTAACAGGGAGCTTAACAGGGGCGGTCAGGTGTACTATGTTTCCAACAGAGTAAAGACCATAACCGATGTGGCAGCAGAAGTACAGATGTTAGTTCCAAATGCTAGGGTGTCATTTGCCCATGGTCAGATGTCGGAAAACAGTCTGGAAGATATCATGCTTTCATTCATACATCATGAGATTGATGTGCTGGTTTCCACCACTATCATAGAGACAGGCTTGGATATACCGAATGTTAATACTATAATAATAAGGGATTCGGACAAACTTGGGCTTTCGCAGCTCTATCAGCTTCGCGGCCGTGTGGGGCGATCAGACCGAACAGCATATGCGTTCCTTATGTATGACAGGAACCGTATACTGAGGGAAACAGCGGAAAAAAGGCTCAGTGCCATCCGTCAGTATACGGAGCTGGGGAGCGGATTCAAGATTGCCATGAGTGATCTGGAGATCAGGGGTGCCGGGAACGTATTGGGCAAGGCTCAGCACGGGCAGGTGGAAGCTATAGGCTATGATCTTTACTGCAAGATGCTTGAAGGCGCAGTGCTTGAAAAGCGCGGCATCGAGATAGAGAAAAAGGTTGACTGCGAGATAGAGCTAAAGGTCGATGCATATCTTCCGGCGGAATACATTCCGGACGAGATGCAGAAGCTCGATATCTATAAAAGGATTGCGGGCATAAGGAGCGAAGCTGACAGAGAAGACATATGTGATGAGCTGGAAGACCGTTTCGGAAAGATACCTCCACAGGCGGATAATCTGCTTAAAGTTTCCACACTTAAGGAAAAGGGCTGCAGGAAATATATCACACGGATAAGCGGACGTGAGGGTCACATTACTTTCAGGATGGAGCGTAATGCTCCCGTGGATGTGGCGGAGATCCCTATTTTTCTGAACAGCTTTGACGGCGATCTGAGATTAAAAACTGTTGGCGATCCAATTTTTACTTTGGTATATAATGACAGCAGCGAGAGCGGACCGCATGGAAGTGCGCTGATGCTGGAAATGGCTGATAAGGTACTTAACGGGTTTGACAGTATATTGAAAAAAGAAAGAAAAGAGAGCCGCTAAAGTGGCAGAAAGGGGAATAATGGACGATACAAAGTTTTGCCCCAGTTGCGGGGATCAGGTTCCGGTAACTACAAAGTATTGTGACAACTGCGGATATGCTTTCCCTAAGGAGACCATACCCGGGGCATCGGTTTACACACCTCCGGTGATGAATGTACAGCCGGCAGTAAACAATGCGCCGGTGGCAAATGCACAGCCGACGGTAAACAATACACCGACAGTGAATGAACAGCCAATGGCAAATGCACAGCCGGCGGTAAATAATGTGCCGGAAGCAAATGTACAAACTGCGGTAAATAATATATCTGCAGAAAGTGCACAGCCGGTGGTAAACAATGCTCCGACAGTGAATGAACAGCCGGCGGTAAACAATGCTCCGATAGTGAATGAACAGCCGGCGGAAGATAATACTCCTGCAGCAAATACACCGTCGATGGCAAATATTACTCCGACAGAAAATATCAACGCAGCACAGATAGAAACTGCGAAGCCGGTAGTGAATGAAATACCTGCAGCAAATACACAGTCGATGGCAAATATTACTCCGACGGAAAATATCAACGCAGCGCCGATGGAAACCGCGAAAACGGTAGCGAATGATACATCTGCGGAAATTGCACAGCCGGTGGTAAACAGCTCACCTGTTATGAGTACCGCTTCGATAGATAACGGTATGCCGGAAGTTAGTAATACACAGCCTGTAGCCGACAGTATGTCAAATATCACCATACCCGGGGAGAACATGCAGGGTAATCAGTTTGACCCACAGGTGCCTACAGGTCAGATGAATGGTCCTCAGATGTCAGGTGTTCAGCAAAATGGTTCTCAGATGAATGGGCAGCAGCAGGGTGGTCCGGCACTCATGAATCCGGCATATGCCACAGCTACTCCACCTGAAAAGCCGAAGGGGAATGGCTGTCTGATTGCTATTCTTGTGGCTATAATGATCGTAGTGATAGTGGCAGCACTTGTCGCATCAGCAGCACTGGCCACACAGATTGAAGGACTTGACGACCTGATTTCCGGCAATCCCATAGGCGGAACGCATAGTTTGGTATTATCAGACACAGAGACTGTTTACATGGAAGTAGGTGATACACATACTATAACAGTTGAAAATATAGATGATTTTTCAAGCCCACGGGATATAGATTGGGAAGTTGCGGGAGGCGGATATTATTCAAATGATGTAGTACGCATATCAGATAATTATGACGGTTCGGTGACTGTTACGGCAATGAATCCGGGCAAGACATCGATTATCGTTACCGGGAAAAATGTTGATAAGGAAGAAGGCTATGTTGTAAAGATAGATGTTTCGGAAAAGAACATTGAATACGGCAGTTCCCTGTCAGGCGGTGAATTTGCTTATGCAGGTACAGCATGGGAGACTGAGTGGGCACAGTATTATTTTGTCGGTCCTGAGTCAACGGATCCTGTAATTGGGCAGCTTGAGAATGACTGGGGAATAAACATAATGAACGTAAACGATGGCTGTCTTATGATTTCGGATTATATGAATGATTATGCATATGGAGATGTGACCTGCACCAAAGTTTCCGAAAATGACCTGTATGCGTCGTCATATTATAATGATATCGCCGGCAGTATCGTTCCCGGGGCAGAGTACTACTGGTTTACCTATGTGCCGGAAGTGGAAGTGCTGGGCAATAGTGTTGCATCCGGAAATTTATATGATCTAATATTTATGTTCCAGCCGGATGGAACATTAGTAATCTATGACAGCGGTTTCGGAATGTTAAGTGCGGCAGAGGAGACTTCGGAATGGCCGAGCTACGCTGATCTGGATAGAAGATTTAATATTGTTTATTAAATTTCTCACATACAGTCGTGGGAATCCCTTTGCAACTGAACAGAAATACTTCGGCAAATCCGTAAATATATTTGTGAACAGTTCCTAAAAGCGACATAAGATGAAGAAAGTTCTCATATTTGTTACCAGATATTTAGCGTATGCTTCCAATATAGTATTTGCCCATGAATGCAGAGTGGCACTTACACAGTTGGGGATTGATGTTGAGATCTGCGACATAATGAACGAGGAAGATGCAGAACAGATATTGTTGTCTTATGTGGGAAAGAAGTACGATGCTGTACTTGATTTTAATTCTGTTCTGCCGCGTGTGATGGCTGACAAGGAGCACTTTATCGATATGATAGATGCTCCTTTTTTTGATTATATCGTCGATCATCCATTGTATCATGATCCTATACTGAAACAGCCGGTTAAAAATTTCAATGTTATCTGCATAGACCGTGATCATGCAGACTATGTCAGAAAATACTACCCGCATATCAAAAGAGTAAGCTTTCTTCCTGTGCCGGTGGGACTTCATTCATCTCTTATGCCTTTTGAACGGCGCAGGAATACATTGCTTTTTACAGGATCATACTATCCGCCTGAAAAGTTTGAAAAGATAATGAATGAATTGCCTGATGATATAAAAAAAATGTGTGAATCAATGACAGAAATCCTTATTGCTGAAAACGGGGAAAATATTGTATGCGCACCGGAGGAGGCTTTTGACAAAGCACTGAACGACATGGGAAAGACAGTGGAGGAACTTGCCATGCAGGTGGTCACTGAGGGCTGTTATAGTGATGATATAACAATATACAGGACTCTCTTGAATAAGTGTTTTGTGGCGGATATCTATGCCAGGGCCATACTTCGCAGAAAGGCTGTATATAAAGCAGCAGATACAGGCGTGCCTTTATTGCTATGCGGAAATGAATGGGACATCTCCGAATTATGCAACAGAAAAAATGTCGAGTGGATAAAAGATGTAGATTACCGTGAGGTATCAGGCTTGATCTCGTCGTGCAGGGCTGTTATGAATGTTCTCCCAGGCTTTACCAATGGAATACACGACAGAGTCACCATGGGCATGATGACAGGAACTGCCGTGGTCACAAATTCCAATAAATATATTGATGAGTTTTTCGCTGAAGGTGAGGATTATCTGAACTTATCCCATATTACTGACGATGATGCAGTCCTTGAAAGCGTAGCAAAGCATAGCTTCGAAACGGCGCGAAAAATGTTCTCAAGGGAAGCCTTTGCAGAAAAGCTGGTGAAAGCGATGGGGATGTTATAGCAGAGATATTTTAATCATTGCTTTCGGAAAAATCAAGCTGAATTAGTGATAGGGACCTATTGAGGGTTATAAATGGGACTCAATAATGATGAGGGGTTGATGTAGAATTACTTTTTTTTTATAATTATACGCAGAGAAATAATGGTATAAATTAGGGGAAGGATATAGTGAATATGGAGGATAAAATAAAAAAAGACTTTGAAAGTCTTTTTTAAAATCCGCACAATGCGGTCCATAAACGGTGAATTCGGTTAAACCTTATTTGCACTCGCCTTGTTAATTCTCATACAATTTAACATACAACATAGAAACAGTCAAGTATAAAATTCAAAATCAGTGGCTATAGGAGGATATAAGAATGGAAAAACAGAACTACTACATAGGATTGGATATGGGAACATCCTCTGTGGGTTGGGCAGTTACAGATGATAGTTATCATATTATCAGACGAAAAGGCAAAGATATGTGGGGGATTCGTGAGTTTGAAGAGGCTAAAACTTCTGCTGAAAGAAGGTCTCATAGAATAAGCAGAAGGAGGCTTCAGCGCTCTAAGGTCAGGATCGGATTGATCAAGATGTATTTTGATGAAGAAATACGGAAGGTCGATCCATTTTTTTATGAAAGACTGGACAATAGCAAGTACTATCAGGAGGACAAGGATGAAATCGTAAAGAGTCCCAACGGGGTGTTTAACGATAAGGAATATACAGATAAAGATTATTACAATCAGTATCCCACAATATTTCATTTGAGAAAAGAACTTATAAATAACGAAAATGCACCATATGATGTAAGGATAGTGTATCTGGCCGTATTAAATCTGTTTAAGAGGCGAGGCCATTTCCTTAATTCGAGTTTAAGGTTGGATGATGAGAGTGCAGAGTTTAGTCTTAAAGATGCATATTCAAATTTGCTGACGATAATGGCTGATAATTTACCAGAGGAGTTATCAATAGCATTTCCTGAGATTGATTCCGATAATACATATTTGGAATTGCAGAACATACTTGGTACAAGGGAATTCGGAAGAAAACAGAAGGGGGAGAAGGTTGCCAAGTTACTTGGTATAGATAGAAAACAGAAAAAAGAAATGGAAATAGTCAATGGAATGGTTGGTCTATCCATAGACTGTTGTAAACTGTTTGATATAGAGGCTGATAGTAAGATAACTGCAAAGTTTTCTGATTTTGGGTATGCAGAAAAAGAACCGGAAATACTTGATCAGTTAGGTGATAACTATGGTTCAATTCTTATGGCTATAAAGACGGTTTATGATATAGGATCATTAACTGAAATATTGAAGGGACAGAAATATCTGTCATTTGCGAGAGTGGAGGATTATGAACAACACAAGGCTGACTTGAGAAAACTGAAAAAAGTAGTGAAGAAATATGCACTGGAACGTTATGATTATTTCTTTCGGCAGAAAGAGGATGGTACATATAGTGCTTATGTTAACAGCGTAAATTCTGAAAAATATAATGATTTGGGTTCAAAGGATACGAAACCAAACAGAAGAAATATGAAGGCTCGTTCCCGTGATGATTTCTACAAAGGAGTAAAGAAACTTCTTAAAGGAATGCCGGAAGATGATGCTGATGTTATTGAAATTAATAAAAAGATAGAGAATGAAACATTTATGCCTAAGCAGCTTACTGCCGGAAATGGTATAATCCCGAATCAGCTTCATGCAATGGAGTTAAAAAAAATATTGGATAATGCATCAGGATATCTTGATTTCTTAAATGATGTGGATGAAAGTGGATTTGCGGTAAAAGAGAGGATTTTGCGGTTATATACATTTACATTTCCATACTATGTAGGACCGATTTCATCCGGTAGCAAGACCGGATGGGCAATCAGAAAGCCCGGGTTTGAAAAGGGGGTGATTCTACCCTGGGAGCTTGATGAAAAAATAGACAGAACAGAAACTGCAAAACGCTTTATCGATAGGATGGTTAGGCGATGTACCTATCTGAATGATGAGATGGTATTGCCCAAGTCTTCTCTTAAATATGAAAGATATTGCGTTCTTAATGAGATAAATAATATCAGGATAGATAACACAAGAATTGATAACGATCTGAAGAAGCGTCTCTTTAATGAAATCTATTTGAATGGAAAGAAGCCGGGAAGAAAGAAAATTGAAAGTTTTCTGTATCGCAATGGAGTGCCTAGGGATGCCCAAGTTACCGGTATCGATAAGGAGCTAAACAACGCATTGAGCTCATATGGAAAATTCAAGGAGATATTCGGTGATGAATTGGAAAAGGATTCCGTAAAAAAAATGGTGGATGATATCATATTCCATTGTACGGTATATGGAGACTCAAAAAAATTTATCTATGACTATATTCAGAAAAACTATCCAGAATCAGAATATCCGCTCTTGAATAAAAAGACTATAAAGAGAATTATCGGTTTCAAATTCAAAGATTGGGGAAGATTTTCGGAAGAGATGCTTGATCTTCAGGGTTGTAATTATGAAACGGGAGAGGTGTATTCTATTCTGACGGCGTTATGGGAGACAAATAACAATTTTATGGAATTGATAAATAGTGATTCCTTTGAGTATAAGAAACTGCTGGAAGAAAAAAGTGGGTCTGCCATAAGCTCGCTTGCTGAAGTTACCCCTGAACTTTTGGACGAATACTATTTCAGTGCACCGGTAAAAAAAATGATACTTCAGACTATGGGGGTAATCAAAGAAATAGTACAGATTATGAAATGTGAGCCTGATCGGATATTTATCGAAATGACAAGGTCAGATGGAGAAAAGGGAGACAAGGGACGTAAAGATTCAAGGAAAAAAGCTTTGTTAGATTTGTATAAGAATATAATTGATGAGTTGCATGATAAGAATTATTGGAAAGACCTTATTGAAAATGCAGATAAAGACGGAAGACTTAGAAGTAAGAGGATGTATTTGTATATAAAACAGATGGGAATGGATATGTATACAGGGGAACCTATAGATCTTGATTATTTGTTTGATGAAAATAGGTACGATATAGATCATATTTATCCGAGACATTTTGTTAAGGACGACAATATAGAAAACAACCTAGTTCTTGTTAATAAGGCTTCTAATGCAAAGAAAACGGATATCTATCCGATTCCGGGATTTATTAAAGATAATCCCAAAGTGTGGAAGCTGTGGGAAATGCTACATAAAAGGGGGCTGATAAATGACGTTAAATATTCAAGATTAAGAAATAGCGAACCATTTACAGATGAGCAGAAGGCCGGGTTCATAGCAAGACAGCTGGTTGAGACAAGCCAGGGAACCAAAGGCGTTTCAGATATACTGAAACAGGTGCTTCCGCAAACGAAATTGGTTTACTCAAAAGCCGGTAACGTGTCCAGGTTTAGAAGTGATAATAAATTCTATAAATCAAGATTGATTAATGATTATCACCATGCAAATGATGCTTATCTTAACATTGTTGTAGGAAATGTATACTACACAAAGTTCACAAGCAGTCCAATGAACTTTATCAAGAATGAGTATTCAAAGGATTCTAAGAAGTTTGAGTACAATCTTGATAAGATGTTTGCTTGGAAAGTAGAGCGGGATGGATATACGGCATGGATTCCGCTAAAAAAAGGAAATGAGTATATAGCAACAATAAAGACGGTTGAAAAGATGCTAGCAAAGAATACGCCGTTGCTTACAAGACAGAGTTTCGTAAAATCCGGTGTAATTAACAAAGTTACTTTATATGGGAAGAATACTGCAACGCATGAGACATATATACCGCTAAAAATGTCCGATCCTAAGATGCAGGATGTTACAAAATACGGAGGATATACCAGCGTTAATATTTGTTATTTCTTCCTTGTTGAGCATGAGAAAAAAGGGAAGAAAGTTCGCACTATAGAGGCCTTACCGGGATATTTGGAGAAAAAGGTGGAAAATGATCCTGCCGAATTGGAAAGATATTGCGTGGAAGGATTAGGCTTGGAGAGTCCTTCTGTAAGGTATAGAAAGATCAGGATACAGTCATTACTAAAGGTAGATGGATACTATATGCATCTGTCAGGAAAGTCAGGGAATTCATTGATAGTAAGAAATGCATGTGCGTTGTCGATCGGAAAGAAATGGCAAGATTACATTCATTATATAGAAAAGAGTGAAGAAAATGGATTTAAATACGATGATAGTAGAATAACAAAAGAGAATAATATTGAATTGTATGACATCATTTCTGAAAAACATATTGATGGAGTTTATAAAAAACGACCATGTGGGATAGGTGATGCAGTTAAGAATGGTAAGAAAAAATTTAAAGAACTTACAAAAGAAAATCAGTGTAAGGTGATTTTACAAATTCTACAAATATCATCAATAGGAAATTATAAAGCTGATTTATCATTAATAGGAGGGGCGTCTATGATGGGAAATATGAGGATTAGTAAGGAAATAACAAAGAATGAAAAGGTTATGTTAATTCATCAGTCTGTTACAGGACTATTTGAAGATAAACTTGTTGATTTAAAATCGATATGAGCTGGAGAACGGTAGTTGTTTCTAATAGCGCCAAGCTGGACTATCAGATGGGGTTTATGGTTGTCCGTAATGCGGAAACTGTTAAGATTCATATTGACGAGATAGAAACTCTTGTGATTGAATCAACAGCCGTTTCGCTTACGGTAGCTTTGCTTAGCGAACTAACTAAGAAAAAAGTTAAGGTTATATTCTGTGATGAAAAGAGGAATCCCTCATCGGAGCTTGTTTCATATTACGGGTGCCATGATACCAGTGCAAAGATCAGAAATCAGATAGCCTGGACAGATGGCATAAAAGAGGCAGTTTGGACGGCTATAGTATCAGAAAAAATAAGAAATCAGGCAAGACATCTACGTGATATGGAAAAGCCGGAGGCTTCCATGCTTGATCAATATGTGGAGGAGATTGAACTGGGAGATGTTACCAACCGGGAAGGCCATGCAGCGAAGGTTTATTTTAATGCATTGTTTGGCAAGGATTTTACGAGGACAGAAGAAAATAGTATAAATGCGGCTTTGAATTATGGATATAGTCTTTTGCTTTCCACATTTAACAGGGAAGTGGTATCAAATGGGTATATTACGCAGTTAGGTCTGTTTCATGACAATATGTTCAATCCTTTTAATTTTGCTTCTGACCTGATGGAGCCGTTTCGACCTATCGTAGACAGAAAAGTGATAAAAATATTGCCAGAGAAATTTGATCATACAGAAAAAATAGAAATGTTGAAAATTCTCCAGGAAGAGGTGATGATAGGCGGAAGGAATGAATATGTGAGCAATGCAATGAAGATATACACCCGTAGTGTGTTGGATGCACTTAATGATAGGGATATTGTTCTTATAAAGTTTTATTCATATGAACTATAGATATATGAGAGTGATAGTGATGTTTGACCTTCCGGTACTGACACATAATGACAGACGGGAATACAGGATGTTTAGGAAGTATTTGGTAAAAAGTGGATTTATGATGCTTCAGGAATCAGTGTATTGCAAGCTGGTTCCTAATTCAAATGCGGGTGATGCTTTGGTGGAAAATATAAAGAAGCACAAGCCCAGTGACGGTCTGGTGCAGGTACTTAGGGTGACCGAAAAGCAGTTTTCAAAAATGGATTATGTTGTCGGAAAAAAAAGGGGAGATGTTATAGATACGGATGAGAGGCTGATTATACTATGAGGCTGATTTGCGACAGATTGGGTGTAGACATAGATATCTCGGAAAATATGGTACAGATAATTGCTATAGAAGATGTAGCAACATTCGCTGGGTTTATTCAGGAACTTTGGGAAGAATATAAGGGAAATGATGGAGAAATTATACTATCGAATAATGGGAGTGATCTTAAATTTGGAAAGAATATAGAGGTTGTGATTAATCCGTTTGATATCGATTGCAACAATAAGAAAATCCTTGGCAGGATTTATCAGGAAGCAATGGACATAATACGTGACGAAAAGATGGAGGCTGCCTATGAAATCAATAGAAAGATTATTTCGCTTCTTGATGAAACGTTAGAAAAGTTGCCATATGACATGGATTATAATTTGGACTTGAATCTGCAGAATTTGCTTAAGCTATATGACTTGACAGTTAGAGCTGATGCTGGGGGCTATCCGGAGCTTTTGTCACATTATTTAAATCTTATGTCAAGAGCGTGTGGTGTAAAATGCTTTATTTTTGTTGGGTTAAGGAAATACCTTACCTCGGAGAACCTTGAAAACTTATATAAAGATGTCATTTATGATAAAATCTATCTTATAGACATTGAGACGGATATTGGACCAAAATTGACTTTTGAGAAAGTAGCTATTCTTGATGTCGATCAGTGTTGGATTTTTTATTGAATTAACGGCATATCGCAAATATGTTAAGCTCGGTGAGGACCTATTTTATGAATTTGAGGTTTGAGAGCCTTGTTAATTCAGATAGGTGCAAAACCGATTTTGATTGATACGCTTCATACAAGGAGTTTGAGAGCCTTGTTAATTCAGATAGGTGCAAAACTGTATGTCACGCTTTACATCTATCTCTGTGTTTGAGAGCCTTGTTAATTCAGATAGGTGCAAAACGGAATCACGGTCAATGACTTGGATGAAGGTGTTTGAGAGCCTTGTTAATTCAGATAGGTGCAAAACCTCAAAGAGCTTCGAGGGGCTGTTGATCTGTTTGAGAGCCTTGTTAATTCAGATAGGTGCAAAACCCTTATTCGCCCTTGATGTATTCGTAGTGAGTTTGAGAGCCTTGTTAATTCAGATAGGTGCAAAACTCATCAATTCATCCGGAAGACCCCTATAGGGTTTGAGAGCCTTGTTAATTCAGATAGGTGCAAAACAGGGCGTTCCGGTTCTTCCGGTGAAGATCTGTTTGAGAGCCTTGTTAATTCAGATAGGTGCAAAACTATAATATTCCGTCACTTGTCCGACCGGTCGTTTGAGAGCCTTGTTAATTCAGATAGGTGCAAAACAGAACGGCGTCGTGTTTGTTGTTGCATAAGTTTGAGAGCCTTGTTAATTCAGATAGGTGCAAAACTACGTATGATTACGGGTGGGGCGGCACAAGTTTGAGAGCCTTGTTAATTCAGATAGGTGCAAAACAGTATAGTGTATAATTCACCAACAATAATAGTTTGAGAGCCTTGTTAATTCAGATAGGTGCAAAACATGCGGATGTACAAGTATGGCAGATGCTAAGTTTGAGAGCCTTGTTAATTCAGATAGGTTACAATCTAGCTAGATTCTTTGCAAAATATTCTTGCAAATTTTATTTTGATGTGCTAAATTCATTATCAGCAGTAAGACTTATCTGTAAATCATAAGTCATAGCCATTCGGCGTCCCGGTTCGGGAGGAACTGCTAAATCACATTTTATTAGATTAACGCAGAGTAAGGTGTGCTCTATCCCTGTCATGTCTTTCTTTGCAGCAAAAAAAGGAGGAAGCATGGGACAAAAGAATAACGTAATGCTTGAGTATCTAAAGGACTCAAGACGCTTTGCTGATGTGTTCAACGGTTACTTCGGTGGCGGGGAACAGATTATTGACGCCGGATATCTTAGGGATGTAAGTGAGAAGTTGAATGGTTCGATTGCAAAAAATCCTAAGACAGGAGCCAGAGGTAAAGAGATAGAACGAATAAGAGATGTAAAGAAAATCTACAAGGACGGTTCAATTTTACAAATACTCTGTCTGGAGGATCAGAATTATGTTGATTATACGGCTGCCGTCCGAACTTTGACAATGGATGCACTTGATTACTCACAGCAAATTGATAAGCTCAAGAAAATACATAAGGATGCAAATGACCTGAAAACTGGTAGCGAGATAGAGTGCGGAATAAGCAGGGAAGACAGACTGCATCCGGTAATAACACTCTGGTGGTATCATGGCTCATCTGAATATGACGGTCCGACATGTCTTAAGGACTCGCTTGACCTAAATGGAGTTATTCCGGAAAGATATATTGCGGATTATCCAATGAATGTATTGACATCTACGATTACTTTTGATGATACACGTTTTCGGACGGAATTCCGTGAATTGTATAGGACTCTGGCAAGGAAAAATGATAAAATAGCCTTGAAAGAATTGTTTAGTAAAGACGAGAGGTTTCAGTCAATAGATGAGGATACGCTGCGCGTGATATCGGTAGCAACTGACAGACCGTCACTCTGGAATAATAGGAAGAAAGCAACGGCAGAAAATGGAGGATATTCTATGTGTAAGGCAATGGACGAGATAGAAGCAGATGTAAGGGCTGAGGAAAGAGTTATACGTGATACAGAAAAAATCACTGATATGTTAAGCCGTGGAAAGACTGTAGAGGAAATAGTAGAATTTTGCAATTACCCTTACAAGCAGGTAAAAGAGATAGCCAGCAGCATGAGCAGCAAATAAGCAAAGGGAGTTCCTATGAATTACAAATGGATCGCGATCATTTTGATGGTCGTTATATATCTGTCTATGATGCTGAGACATATGCCAATCTGTCACCGTCACCCTTAGTTGTGAAGCTGGAGTATTCGCATCCTACGCTCAGCCCGCGGATAGATGCCATCAGGAAACTGCAGTCATAAATGAAGCAATTCTGATGAGTTTTATTTAAGTCCCTTTTCGGAATTGTGGGTTTGGGAGGGAAAAAATGATTTATAAATGTGGCTATAAACAGGAAAACTTCTGTAACTGCTGGAAAAAGACAATAAAAGAAGTCGAAGAAGAGTCGGGAGAAAAATGTTGTGATACATGCCATCAGGCGGTTGCAGTATATACAGAAAAAGATAAGGTTAAACTGCTTTATGAGGCGTTGAAATGGGCAAATAAAGAGACATCCGCTTATGAAACCATGTATATGCGCGGTATATATGGACATGCGTGTGCCCTTAAGGATGATTTTGATGACCTGTACTATAAAGGATATAACCTGTGGTTGGTATTGCATAAAAAGTATAAGTATGTTAATCACGGAGATATAATGACAGCCTATGCATGTATGCAGCAAATGGGAATGAAAATACCCAAAAGGCTTCACAGAGAAATCCGAAGGATTAAGAAGAATTGTGAAAAATATGAAGACTATTTATTTTGGAGTTGAATCAAAAAATACATTAGGGACACTTTTCCGAAAAGGGATTTATTTAATTAAATACTCCTTCATCAGCAGTCCGTGTTCACGGAGTTCATCATCCGTCCAATCATATAGCTTGTCGCAGTCAGGTTTTATGAAAGCTGAAGCTTCGTCTTTGTTGGAGAGATTCCAGCCAATCCAGCTGATGTTGTACTTTGCCATAAGTTCCATCCATGCTGCTGTTTCTTCTTTGTTTATATCACCGTCACCGGCGGCATTGCAGAATCCGCATTCTGTTACATAGATGGGAAGACCTTTTTCCAAAGCACCAAGAGCAAGGTTTCTTAAGGAATCCCTGTGTGTATCAGCATAAAAGTGCAGCGTGTACATCAGATTTCCATAAGGAAGAGGGTCTGCTGCAGGCTTGTCAACTTCCTGGCTCCAGCAGGGAGTACCTACTATTATGACGCTCTCCGGAACTATAGCACGGATTACAGGGATCACTTTATTAGCGTAATTGCATATAAGCGGCCAGGTCACTGCTTCACCATTGGGCTCATTGCAGATTTCATAGATCACATTGTCATATGCTTTTAACAAGGGACACATTTTCTTGAAAAATGATATGGCAGCGTCCGTATGGATATTAGGATCGCATTCCAGCAGGACATGCCAGTCCAGCATCACATATATTCCAAGGGATGCCGCATCTCTCACAGCGGTGAGTATCATCTCTTCGAGATCCTGGCGATGACCATCACTTCCGTCTGCGTAACCGTCTTTTTCGTCTGCGCGCCCTGCGTACATTGCGAGTCTGAATATGGAAATGTCCCATTCATCAGCGAGATATGTCATTGTCTTTAAGTTGATATATTCAGGATAGCTGGAAAGATTATGTGTGCTAACGCCTTTAAGCCTTGTCTTTTCACCGTGCTCGTCGGTGAGATACATGCCATCGACATGGAGTTTGCCGTGTATTCCGAAAGGTGTAGGATTCCCGTTCCTCTTTGCTGATATGGAAATCTTGCCTGCCTGTGATGTTGAATTTTCGCTCATATAGTAACCGCCCTTTTGAAAATGTAACTCGATAAACGATTCGCAGTGTCAATGGAACAAACAATGTAAGTATTTACACTCGTGTTATTATAACATAATTCCCTGATATCAGCCATCAAAAGTATCGGTAATTGCGATATTGTGATAAAATGGAAAAATTATTAACGAACAGTGAGTGGAGGTCATATGATAAAATACATATTCTGGGATCTGGACGGAACCATAATGGAGTCAGGAAACGGTGTGCTGGGATCTGTGAGATATGCTTTGGAAAAGATGGGCGTGGAACTGCCGGAGAGCGAGGTCCGCAAGTTTATAGGTCCCTCACTTTTTGACTCTTTTACAAACACTGCTCATATGTCTGATGGGGATGCGGAGAAAGCTATAAATTATTACCGTGAGCTGTATGAGTCAAAAGGGATTTTTGACGCTGAGGTGTATGCCGGTATTCCTGAGACTCTGGACAGACTGAAAAAAGCGGGCTACAGGCAGTTTGTTGTTACATCTAAACCTCAGCACATGGCTAAACGGGTTTTGGACCACTTTGGGATAATGCCGTATCTGGAAGGAATGGTCGGTCCTACGGAAGACGATCATTCATCCGACAAGGCAAAACTTATCAGGACAGCTATGGAAAGTCATAGTATAGAAAAAACAGAGGCCGTAATGATAGGCGACAGGTGTTTTGACATAAACGGCGCAAATGATGTGGGCATTCAAAGTATAGGAGTACTTTACGGCTATGGCTCAAGGGAAGAACTTGAAAAATCAGGAGCCGGGCTTATAGTTGAGAAAGCAGCAGATATCCCTGGGGCTGTGATGCGTCTTTAGCAGCGGCGAATCAGATAATCGTCGCACGTGCCTCGCACGAGGTGCCCGGTATAGAGGATTAATGTGTCATTAGATGCCGTGTTGATCTGATTGGTTGGTTATAGGTTTTATTAGCTGATGAGAGACAGAGAAATAAAAGAAGAAAAGAAGAATAGGAAATTTGAAAAAAAAAGTTTTGTCACGGATTTGAAGTCCATGGCGGTGTATTTTATTATCTTTGCGACGGTGATTATTTTTTCTGAATTATTTCTCAGGTATCAGATATCCGGACACATAACTAAATCAAACCTTGCTTTTCTTGCGTTTGTCCCTGCTGAGGCAATGCTTTTTACGGGTTTTGCCGGCTTTTTCAAGGATAAGGGAAACAGGATAACTCTTCCGCTCCTATTATTCATTATCGGCGCTTATTACTGTATACAGTTCTTTTATTTTAAGACATTCGGTTCCCTGTTTTCTGTGACAATGATGGAAATGGGCGGAGATGCAGTGGGCAATTTCCTTTGGGCAATGGAAGGAACATTTATTGCTGCAGCGCTTTTTCTCTTTGTACTCTTGCTCCCGGTTGTTATCAGCACGGTTCTGGCTTTTTTTAAGAAGGTCAGTTATCCGGGATACTCGGTTTATATGCACCTGCTGGCTTTGGTTTTTACCATAATGTTGTGGTTTTGTGGAATGGGAGCATTGAAGCTTCAGGGAACCGGCAGGCAGTCGGCATACTATGTGCTTAAGAACAAAGCTTCCGATACGGATACAACGGCACGATACCTTGGTGCTATGACGACATTTGCAGTGGAAGCCGGAACTTATTATCTGGGGATCGGAACCACGGAATCAGAGGAAGAGCTGGCAAGCGTAGACCGGAGCAGCTTGGAACTTGTGGCGCAGAAGCCGGTCGAAGAAACTGTCACGGAACATAATGAGCCTGCTTATACCGAAAAAACGGTTTCGGAAGAGGCTGCTGAAGTGATTGAGGAGCCGGTGGTATATGAACCCTGGGTAGATCCTGCTTTTGATTTTCAGGCACTGGCGGAAAATGCAGCTGATGATTCTTCGAAAAAAATGTACACCTATCTTGCGGAGAGAGAACCGAGCTGCAGAAACGAGTACACCGGGTTTTTTGAGGACTACAATCTGATATACATCTGTGCGGAGAGTTTCTGGACATATGCATGTGATGAGAGGGTTACGCCGACGCTTTATAAAATGGCTAACAACGGCATCGTTCTTGACAATTATTACAATTCATTTCTCAATACGACTACAAACGGTGAGTATGCATTTACCACATCGCTTTGGCCGGATGTTTCGAGGCATGCAAAACAGGGGACGGATGTGGGAAGCTTTCCCCAGTCTTCAGGAAAGTTTATGCCTTACGGCATAGGTGATTTCTTTTTGTCTGATGGTGTTCCTACGTATGCATTCCATAATTATTACGGGACATATTACAGGCGGAATCTTTCCTGGCCTAATATCGGTTTTGAAAACTGCAAGTTTATGGGACAGATGAAATTTACATCCTGCTGGCCTGCCAGCGATCTGGAGCTGATGGAGCAGTCGATAGATGATTATGTTGGGAACGACAGATTTTTTGCGTATTATATGACTTTCAGCGGTCATGGCCCATACTCGGATGCAAATTATATGGCCAGAAAAAATATCAGCGAGGTTAAGTCACTTCTGGGTGACGATGCGGCTAATTATAACAGTGAAGCACTGTACTACCTGGCTTGCAATCTGGAACTTGATAAAGCAATGGCGTACCTTGAGGAAAGACTTGAGGAAGAAGGGAAGCTTGATAAGACTGTTATAGTACTTACAGGCGATCACTATCCTTATTATCTTTCCGCTTCGGGAAGGGAGAGTCTTTGCGGTGAACCTGTAAATGATCTTGATCAGTTCCATTCCACATGCATCATATATAATTCTGCGATAGAAACACCTATACATAATGAAGAATACTGCTGCAATGTCGATATAGTTCCTACGATGCTTAATCTTTTCAATATTCCTTTTGAATCAAGGCTTCTAATGGGGACGGATGTGTTTTCAACAGACAGTATGCACACAGCATTGCTTTACAACAAAAGTTTTCTTAATGATACGGTTGAATATAATTCGGCAAAGAATGAAACAGTATGGAAGATTGATACTACGGCGTATAACGAGGAAGATCTGGAAGCATATCTGGAGAATTACCTTACGCTTAATGACTCCGACTATCGTGCCGGTGTGAATATGGTTGAATACAACTTTTATCTTACGGCCTGGAAAGATGCGGGATTGATCACCGATGATGAGATTGCGGAGGAGAAGAAAAGGGCAGCAAGTGCCATGGCTGCTGATGCGGCACAGAATGAAAAGGATGCAGCAGCAGCGGAGGCCGCGAGGTTAAGACAGGAAGCGGAGGCTGCTGAAGCAGCGGCTGCAGAGGCAATGGCAGCGGAGGTCGCAGAAGCAGCGGCTCAGGCGGAATCGCAGGATACGGATACTGCAGAAGCTGCGGACCCTGCCGAGTCCGCAGACACGGAGGCGCCTGTGCAGCAGGATACTGCCGATGCGCCGGATGTTAATGTACCGGCCGTACCGGATGATGCTGCGGCACAGTAACGGCTCAAATGGTGCGCAGGCTTCTAAAAAACGTTTTATTTGACTGCTCGAAGGATATACTTCTGCGTTGGCATCAATTGAAGAATGATTCGTGTCACTTCATTTAGATGTGTATATTGCCATTTATTCTATACGAGCACCGGTGAGATATAGCAGCTGGGGCAAAATTATAATATGAAAAAATATGCAATCATAACAGCTTCAATATCATTTGGTTTATTTCTGCTTTCATTTATCACGCCTTTTTGTGACCTTTACGCTGATACGGTTTATGGATTTATATCTGATATCTTGGGCGTGGTGACAGGCCTGTTTGAAATAAATATAGGCGAATGCCTTATGTATTTGGCCGCGCTGGCGCTTCTTATCGCATTGGTGCTACCGATTTTTCTTGTTTTTTTCAGAAAATACAAGAAGTTTAAGAGTGTGACATTCTTCTATCTGAAGACTATCGGCTGTATCGCAATTACTGTTATGCTTATATACATGCTTAACTGGTACATTCCGCTGCGAAGCTCAGTTATGGGAAATGCTATTGCACCGGCTGAAAATATTACTCTTGAAGAGCTTGAGACAATACGGAATCACTTCGTGGAGCAGATAAATGAAGCAGCTATGGAATCGGCTCGTGATGAGGCCGGGTATCTCGTATATCCTGAGGAAAAGGAAATACATGGGAAAGTAACTGAATCCATGCGCCGGCTTTCATCTGAGTACAGGAGACTGAGCGGGTACTATCCGAATATGAAGGCGGCCTACTGTTCGGATGTCTTTGAATGGATGAATATTGGTGGCTATACCTATCCATACACTATGGAGATAACATATAACCGCTATGTGACGAAGTTCTTTTACCCGTCACTTTTTGCTCACGAATCAGCTCATCATCAGGGATATTACCGTGAGAATGAGGCTAATTTTATCGAGTTTCTGGCATGCACGACTTCGGAGGATCCCCTGTTGCGATATTCTGGCTACATGAATACCTATTCATACATCAATGATGCCTATATTGGTGCTCTATATAATGAAGATCCTGAAAATGCCGAGGAAAGATATAAGTCACAGGAGAAATTCATAGCGCAGATCAGGACAGATCTGCTTCATGCTCAGGATGAGGCTGACGAACGGTATGAAAACGACGACCACCCAATGGAATCACTGTCGGGAAATGCGGCAACCGTCTCGGACACAGGCTGGGAAACCCAGGCTAAGCTTCTTGGTGAAAGCGGCTACGACGGTGTAGTGCCGCTGATAGTGGAGTACTACAGGAATTGATAATGGAAAGTTAACTGATTGACAAAAAGATTTTCTTTTGCTAACCTATTCGATGTTATTGGCAATCTGCCAAGAACCGTATCGGGTGTCTGCCCGTTGCGTATACCACAAAATAATAGACATACGATGCTGAAGTTATTTTGAAGATGTTTTGTTAGATTTCTGTGATTACTTCCGTTCTTTAATTCTCTTTGGTTTCAGACTGTGCAAGAATTAATTCCACTTTTGATAAAGGCATGCGGATGTTTTCACATTACGACGACTGCATCGGGAAAGGAGCGAGTTTTTGTTGACAATATGGGATAAAACACATACCATAAAGGAGGATAGATTTTGAACGAGTATAATACTATATTTTACGAAACGGTAGAAGGAAAGATGCCTGCGAAGGATTTTTTGTTGAGTCTCGATTATGATATGCGGGCGAAAATGATACGCACTTTGGAGTTGTTGCAGAAAAATGGACCTGCAATCAGGGAACCACAGTCAAAAGAATTGAATGATGGGATATTTGAATTACGGGCAAAATTTGGCACAAACATATCACGTATGTTGTATTTTTATGATGAAAAGAAAATAATTGTGCTGACTAATGGATTTGTGAAGAAAGAACAGAAAACACCCAAAAATGAAATTGAATTAGCAAAGGTGTATAGGCGTGATTATTTTGCCAGGAAGGAGTCAAAATGAATACATTAAATGATTTTATTGATGAACAGCTTAAGGATCCTGTTTTCAAAGAAAAATATGAAGCATTAGAACCTGAATTTACCGTTATGCAGGCACTGATAGATGCAAGAAAAGAAAGGGGAATGACCCAGAAGGAACTGGCCGAGGTTACTGGAATCTCACAAGCTGATATAAGCAGATTGGAGAGGGGAACTGGCAATCCGTCAATTAAAACACTACAAAGATTGGCCCAGGCATTGCAAATGGCTTTAAGGATAGAGTTTGTTCCTTTACAGAATTCTGGAACCGGCAGGTGACAAGATTCTGTCCGTGAGGTAATGCATTTAATGACGGTTCTGACCGGAGATACGGATAAAGGGGAAATCAATAGTATGTGTGATGTTTTGGATGCGATTGAGAAAAAGAGATACGAGAAAGGCGAAGATTAGCAGAAAAAAATATGCGATAAGAATGTATAGGAAAGGCATTGACACTGCTGAAATAGCTGAAATCATAGATACAAATACCGAGACAATTTCAAGTAAGTCTATATATTTTTTAATAAAATAACCCCGGGGGGGGATTATATAATCTTTTTTTCTGTAATAAAATCTTGCTGTAATAAATTCAAACAGGGAGAGGAAAACTATGAAAAAAAGATTACTGACACTCATGATGACGGCTGTATTGGCCTTGAGTGCCGTGGCTTGTACATCCGCCGGTACCGGAAATGAAACAGTTACAGATGGTACTGAGACAACGGAAGCTGCAGAGACTTCCGGAGATGCGACTCAGGAAACAGTAGAGATCGACGAAGGCAACAGCGGATCCTCTGATAAGATACTTCGTACAGCTGCATCTTTTGCTTATGCAAGTCTTGATGTTCACAAGGAGTACTACGGCTGGTACACATCAATTTATGGCGTTTCGGAAACACTTTTCAAAATGGATGAAAATATGAATGCTGTTCCGCTGCTTGCTGAGGATGCGGTTGCAGATGGAAGCGTCTGGACCATTACACTGAAGGATGGTGTGGCGTTCTCTAATGGGAATCCTCTTACTGCAGATATGGCTGTGAGAAATCTTCAGAGACTTGCCGAGGTAAATGAAAGATTCGCATATCTTGCGGATTTCGAGATGACAGCAGTTGATGACAAGACATTTACTGTTGATACGGGTGATGTATATCCTACGCTTCGTAATGAGCTTGCAAGTCCCGAGTTTGGCATGATGGATCTTGATGCTACTACGGATTTTGATAACGATCCGATCTGCACAGGACCCTTTGTGATATCAAAGTTCCAGCCCGAAGGTGATGTGGAAGTAGTCAGAAACGAGAATTACTGGGGTGGTGACGTAAATCTTGCGGGTGCCGTATTCTACTATATGCAGGAAGATGACCCCAAGCTTCTTGCTATGCAGAGTGGTGAGATAGACTGCTACAACAGCGTATCTTCTGCAGCACTTGCCGTGTATGAGCAGGAACCGGATAAGTATAATGTAGTGTCTATTCCCGGTGCAAGGCTTCAGTTTTATATCTTAAATGAAAATACTCTCGATGATGCTGTAAGGGAAGCAATCAATCTGACGGTAGATAAGGATAAGATTGCAGAGTATCTGTCAGGAACAGTATCACCTGCTGTTGGTCCGTTTAATACAAATGCCGCATATGGTAAAGTAACAGTTCCTGCTGTTGACACCGCTAAAGCTAAAGAAATCCTTGAGGCTGACGGTTATATGCTTAATGCTGACGGTTTCTATGAAAAGGATGGAGAGAAGCTTACTATTAATATAAAATACTATGCAGCAAGATCACTTGATACTATTGCCATTCTTATCCAAGAGCAGCTTAAGGAAGTAGGAATCGATTCCGTACTTGGTGTTGAGGAAGATCCTGATGCTACATACATTGCAACCGGAGATTTCGATCTTGCCCTTTACTGCATGATCGCTGATAAGGCAGGCGATCCGCTTTACTTCATAGAATCAACACTTATGGATGGTGCATACTATGACTGTGGCGGATTTGATGATGCTCATTGTGAGGAGCTGATTGGAGAATTGAAATATGAGACCGATACGGTAAAGAGGGCAGAGCTTGCCAATGAGATCATTCAGATCGCAATAGATGATAATGCATTTGGTTACGTGGGACTTTTTAACAGCACAACGGTTCTTCGTCCAGGAGTGTCAGGATTTGCAGAAACTATCCCCTTCGATTTCTATGGGATAGATGCAGATACAACTATTGAATGATCAGAAATATACTGAAAAAAATTGCTGAAATAGTTTTGATTCTGGTAATCTTGAGTTTCTTTGTATTTCTGCTTTTGTATATCGCACCTGGGGATCCGGCTGAAAAAAGGCTGACTTCCCAGGGAGTGGCGATAACAAAGCAGGTACTTGATGCAGAGCGTGAGAGACTGGGGCTTTTAAAGCCATTCCTCGTGAGATATGGGGAATGGCTGTTGTCCGTTATACGGGGAGATTTTGGAATCTCATTCAAAGACGATATGCCGGTTGCGCCCAAGCTTTATAAAGGACTCTTAAATACTTTTTTCCTTGCATTTACGAGTCTGTCGGTTTCGCTGACCGTTTCATTTATATTGGGAGTGTCTTCTGCTTTAAGGAAGGATAGCATGCTCGATCATGCTGTAAGGATTTATTCATTTATTGCCAATTCGCTTCCGAATTTTCTGATATCAGTATTGCTTATGTACTTTTTCTGCATTAAGCTTAATATTTTTCCGGTGATCGCTTCCGGTGATATACAGGGGCTGGTCATGCCGGTGCTCTGTCTGTCAATACCTATGACAGGGCGTTTTATAAGACAGATAAGGACTGAAGTCTTAAATCAGATGAATGAAGATTATGTCATGGGAATGAAATGTCGAGGTGTAAAGAAACATTATATTGCATTAAATATAATAAGAAATTCCCTTGGACATATTTTTACGATAGTTGCGATACAGATAGGAACACTTATGGGTGGAAGTGTTGTGATCGAGGCCATATTCAGGTGGCCCGGTATAGGAAAGCTTGTAATGGATTCCATAAGTGCAAGAGATTATCCCGTGATCATGGGATTCGTGCTGATCATGGGTACAATATACATAGTAGTAAATACTTTGTCTGATATGCTGGATAAGATACTTGACCCGAGAATAGAAAAGGAATGAGTTATATTAAAGAATAATGAAGAAAAGGATCAGCAGAAAAAAAGCCGTAAAGATAAAGCTCGTGATAATGGCAGCCCTCGCATTGTCAGTTGTTTTTCTGACACTTTTTGCCGGAGTCATTGCGAAGAATGATCCGTATCAGACTTGTGCTACATCTATTAGAACAGCTCCTTGCGTTGACTATCCCTTTGGAACGGATAATCTGGGACGCTGCATATTTGCAAGAGTCCTGTACGGCGGAAGAACCACTATTGCAGCAACATTTGCCCTTGTGTTCATCTCTTTTGCCATAGGGACTGTGATCGGTATGGTCTGCGGATACTATGGAGGGCTCATAGACCGTTTACTTATGAGACTTGCAGATATCACGCTGGGATTTCCGCAAATGGTAGTTGCCATTGCGGTGGCCGGCATACTCGGAGGCGGTATCAAAAGCGCTATGATAGCTTTAGGCATAACCATGTGGGTGAGTTTTGCGAGGCTTGCAAGAAGTCATACCTTTTCTATCAGGAGTGCAGCTTTTGTACAGACTGCACGCTTTGCGGGTAAAAATGATGCATACATAATAATGGTACATGTTTTCCCGAATCTTTTGGCACCGGTGTTAACAAATGCATTGACGCAGATCGGTACTACCATGATAGGGCTGTCCGGACTTTCATTCCTTGGACTCGGTGTCATTCCGCCTGCTGCAGAATGGGGGGCTATGATAAGCGAGGCCAGAGCATATATTCAGATTGCACCCTGGGCGGTGATATATCCTTCAGTCGCTACGATAATTACAATAATCATTTTTAATTATCTGGGAGATGTCATTATGGATTACAGGGAGGTCAGATGATGTCTGAGACTATTCTTAAGATACAGGATATTTCCCTGACCTATGAGGAATGCCCGGTGGTAACAAACCTGAGCCTGGACGTGAAAAGGGGCGAACTCTTATGTATCGTGGGAGAAAGCGGCTCGGGAAAGTCAACACTGCTTCGTGCAGTATGCGGGGACGAATCGGTACAGGTGACAGAAGGCAGTATAATATATGAAGCCTGTGATATCGTCGGAATGAAGGGAGCTGAAAGACAGAAACTCAAAGGCACACGTATAGGATACATACAGCAAAATCCTTACGGTGCTTTTAATCCCCTGCGTACAATAGAAGCTCAGTTTCGCGAAACATTAAAGAGTCACGGAAAGACCTTTAGACGAACTGATCTGCGAGAAATATTTGGAATACTTGAACTAAATAACAGTGATGAGATTTTGAGAAGCAGGCCTTATGAACTAAGTGGCGGGATGAATCAAAGGATAGCGATAGCGGCTTCTTTTATCCTGAGGCCGGAGCTTCTCTTATGCGACGAGATAACAAGTGCTCTGGATGTAACTACTGCGGCTGCTGTTATGGAGGAGCTGCTTAAGCTTAAGTCAGAAAATGGTACGACTATAGTGATTGTTACACATAATATAGGACAGGCATCAAACATTGCCGACAGGATTGCAATAATGTATCAGGGGAAAATAGTTGAATTCGGTGAATCAGAGAAGGTGCTGATGCAACCGGAGCATGAGTATACAAAAAAGCTTTTAAGAGATGTACCAAGGCTGTAGCCGTTTTATGCAAGCATTATTAATATCAGACTGAAGATACAGTAGTGAGTGATGGAAAAAGGAATCAGAAAGTGGAGCATATCCTTAAAGGAATTAATCTGAATAAAACTTTCGGTACAAAAGACCGGAATATACAGGCACTAAAAGATGTGGATTTTTACATTGATGAGGGAGAACTTTTAGGCATAGCGGGAGAAAGCGGCTCCGGGAAAAGCACTCTTTTAAATGTAATGTCAGGTCTGATAAGACCGGATTCCGGTGAGCTGTTTTACCGGGAGCAGGAATATACCGGAAAAGGTCCTTCGCAGACAGGCAAATTTCTGCAGATGATATTTCAGGATGCGAAGAATTCTTTTGATCCGAGATTTACCATGGAACGTTCTCTTTTGGAGAGCAGGCGAAAGAAAACGGACAGAGATGCACTTTGCGGTATTTTGAAAGAGGTGGGACTTGATGAAAAACTTCTTAAAAGAAAGGCATCAGAACTGTCAGGAGGACAGTGCCAGAGAATGTCGATTGCCAGAGCGCTGTATAGTGAAGCAGATATTCTGTTATGTGATGAAATCACAAGTGCTTTAGATGTTTCGTCACAGGCACAGGTTGTCGGGATACTTAAGAGACTCAATACAGAAAGAAAATTGACTGCAGTTTTTGTTTCTCATGATATTGCGCTGTTATCTATGCTCTGTTCAAGGATCATGGTCATGAAGGACGGAATTGAGGTGGAGCAGGGAGTGGTGGAAGATATAGTAAGAAGACCGAAACATGAATATACGAAGCTGCTTATCGAAAGTGCAAGAAAGCAGAGCCTGTGAGATAAATGTAGCTATTCATGAAAGACTCTCACAGACTAAAAATTTGTAGACATCCGGCAGAGCCGGAATAACAGATATGTGATGAAAAATTACGAATGATGAAAAAAGCGCATCGGAATATGAATGATAAAGAGTTAAAAAAATCAAATCATGAATACTGGGGAAAGCGATCCTTATCTTATTCAGATGTTAATAAAGAGGAACTGTCGGGAATACAGCACAAGAAGTGGCAGTTCTTTCTGAATGAGGAGATTCAGAAAATATATCCAGGAATGAGACAGGACATAAGCATCCTGGATATCGGAGCAGGGCCCGGTTTTATTTCGATAATTCTTTCAGAGCTTGGTTATAAAGTAACGGCTGCAGACTTTTCAAAGGAAATGCTGACAGAGGCTGAGAAGAATTACAGAGCGGCTGTCCGGTCAGAAAATATGAATCAGGCAGATGGTGCTGAAGGTTGTGGTTTTTATGGCGGTTGTGGCAGAGAGTTTGATGGGACTATTGAGTTCAGGATCGAAGATGCTATGAATCTTAGTTTTCCGGATGAGAGCTTTGATGTGGTATTTTCCAGAAATCTCACATGGAACCTGACCAATCCGGAAAAAGCATACAGAGAGTGGATACGGGTTCTTAAGAAGGGTGGATGCCTGTTGGTGTTTGATGCAAACTGGTATGCCTTTCTCCGTGATGAGGAGAAAAGGCGTGAGTATGAAGAAGACAGGAAAAATGTGGCAGCAAAGGGAATGGAAGACTACAATATCGGAGAAAACTTTTATGTAATGGACGAGATAGCCGACAGGCTTCCGCTTACGGGGGCAGCCAGACCGAAGTGGGATATTGACCTGTTGAAAGGATTGGGAATAGAAGAGGTTACTGCAGATACTGACGTAGGCACTGTGGTTTATTCGGAAAAAGAACTGATCAACTATGCATCGACACCATTGTTCATGGTAAAGGCGGTTAAATAATGGGTGAGCTTAAATACATACCCTTTGAGGAAGAACCGGAGAATATAAAATCAAGAGTAGCTGATTACTGGACGGAGCGTGCGGACAGCTTTTTCGTTCAGCGTCAGCATGAATTAAACAGCGCCAAGGCTGACAGGTGGCTGGGGGAAATCAATGCGCAGATTGCAAAGGTTGAGGCTGAAAACGGTGCTAAACCGAAATCCCTGCGAATCCTTGACATAGGATGCGGAAGCGGATTCTTTGAAGTCCTTCTTGGCAGGGAAGGTTATGAAGTAACAGGAATAGACCTTACAGAAGAAATGGTCGTTAATTCCGGGAGACTGATAGAACAGAACGGTCCATATACAAATCCTGTAAATGCTATTCAGATGGATGCTGAGAAGCTGGACTTTTTGGATGAAAGCTTTGATGTGGTGATAAGCCGAAACCTTACCTGGACGCTTCCTCATCCCATAGAAGCATACGGTGAATGGAACAGAGTGTTGAAGAAAGGCGGTATACTTCTCAACTTCGATGCGGAATATGCCAAAGGTGCACATAACCTTTACACGGATGATAACATTGCACATAAAGATATAAGCGATAAACTAAAAGACGAATGCCATGAGATATACCATATGCTGACTATCAGCAATTTAGACAGACCCGAGTGGGACAGGCAGGTGTTACTTCAGACAGGCTTTTCAAGAGTTGATATAGATGTAAATTTCTGCGACAGGATCTTTGTCGAGCGGGATGAATTCTATATCCCGGACAGGATGTTCATGATAGTGGCGGTGAAGTGAGATGAAAATTAAGGACAAATCCCTTCTCTTTTTGAATACCGGTATAACAGCATAGGACAACAATATTATGGTATAATACCATCATTACTCAGGTTAATTTTTGCGTGCTGTTTTACGGCATGCCTGACATAAATTTTATCTTCAGAAAGGTTAAAAGCAATGATCTGCGATAACGTACTCGAATACATAGGACACACACCAATGATAAGGCTCAACAGGATGAATGATCCTGAGGCGGCTGAGGTGCTTGTAAAATACGAAGGGCTCAATGTGGGCGGCTCAATTAAGACAAGAACGGCCTATAATATGATAAAACAGGCTATTAAGGACGGAAAAATAAAGGATGATACTATTATTGTAGAGCCTACCAGCGGCAATCAGGGAATCGGACTTGCGCTGATAGGTGCTGTCATGGGATACGAAACCAGGATCATTATGCCGGACAGTGTCAGTGCGGAAAGAAGGCTGCTTGTAAGGCATTATGGTGCTGAGGTCATACTTATACATGATGCGGGCGACATTGGAGCATGCATGGATGAGTGTCTGCAGACCGCGATCCGTATGTCAGAGGAAGATCCAAGGGTGTATATTCCACAGCAGTTTGAAAATCCGGCAAATCCCAAAGTTCACAAGCATCATACAGGCCTGGAGATACTAGAGCAGGTAGCGGGACCGATACACGGCTTCTGCTCCGGCATCGGCACAGGCGGAACCATAAGCGGTATAGGTGAGACATTAAAGGCGCAGTACCCGGATATAGAAATCTGGGCAGTCGAGCCGGAAAATGCCGCCATACTTGCCGGTGGAAATATAGGAACCCATATCCAGATGGGGATAGGTGACGGGATCATTCCCAAGAACCTGAATAGGGAAATATACGATGATATCTATATAGTAACGGATGAAGAAGCAATCAGGACAGCCAAGGATCTGGCCCGCAAGGAAGGCATAATGTGCGGAATCAGTTCCGGCACAAATGTGGCCGCTGCGCTGAAGCTTGCTAAGAAACTGGGCAAAGGCAAAACGGTAGTCACGGTTTTGCCTGATACTGCAGAACGTTATTTTTCTACACCGCTTTTTGAAAACGACTGATACTCTGCGGTGAAGAGCTAAGAAAAAGTGCATATAAAAGGAGGGATTGCCATGTCAGATTATTTCGGAAAAGATGTCCCAAAGTTAGGTTTTGGTCTGATGAGACTGCCACACAAGGCGATCATGACGGATGTGGAACAGGTCAAAACGATGGTGGATCTGTTCCTTGATGCGGGATTCACATATTTTGATACCGCCTTTGTGTACCCGGGGTCGGAAGCGGCCATAAGAAAAGCTCTTGTGGACCGCTATCCCAGAGAACAGTACACACTATGTACCAAGATAAACGCCTTTTTGATGGCACCCACGGAAAAGGCGGCAAAACAACAGTTCTATACCAGTCTGGAAAGAACGGGTGCCGGATTCTTTGATTATTATCTGTTACATGCCCTGATGGAAAATAATTATAAAAAGTATGACAAGTTCCACCTCTGGGATTTTGTGAAGGAGCAGAAAGAGAAGGGACTTATCAAGCATTTCGGTTTTTCTTACCATGCAGGACCAGAACTATTGGAGCAGATCCTGACAGAACATCCGGAGGTCGATTTTATTCAGCTGCAGATCAATTATGCGGACTGGGAAAATCCCAAGGTGGTATCGCGGGCTAATTATGAAATGGCCAGAAAACATGGCAAGTCGATAACTGTCATGGAACCGGTCAAAGGCGGGGCGCTTGCCAATCCCCCCAAGGAAGTAAAGAAACTTTTCAAGGACTATCATCCCGACATGTCTTATGCCTCATGGGCAATCAGATTTGTGGCATCTCTTGACGGTATCATCACGGTTCTTTCCGGTATGAGCAACATACAGCAGATGGAAGACAACATTTCTTATATGAAAGATTTTAAACCTCTGAATGAAGAAGAGCAGAGGATAATACAGGAGGCACAGAGGATAATCGGCCATTCGGCAACGATTCCGTGCACAGCCTGCCATTACTGCGTGGATGGATGTCCGAAGCAGATACGCATCCCGGATATTTTTTCGGCAATGAACAAGGAGATTGGCAACGGGCAGGCAGAAGAAGCAAAAACGGCTTACTTTAATGCTGCGGCTGAAGGTCACCGGGCCTCTGACTGTATAGAATGCAGACAGTGTGAGAGAGCCTGTCCTCAGCATCTTTCCATAACGGACAATCTAAAGACGGCTGCTAAGATGTTTGAGAATTAATTCTGAATCTTTTATTTTTCCGGGTATGATTCAGGTAAGCAGCAGGATTTATAGTTGGGATACTTTCTTCGAGATGTCCAAGACAATTAATCCTCTGGGGGGATTTGACACGGTACTGTCCGAGCTGCAGCGTGATGATATCCTTGCAGGAAGAAAACGGGCTATCGGTGCGCTTCGGCATGTGGGAAGGATAAGTCCTTACTATATTGTACAGACAATATGTTATAATAATGATGTTTGTTTGGAGATATCCCGGAAAAATCTTCTGAAATATATAGGGGGGAATGGAGGACGAAGGTATGCCGCAGGATGATAGGAGTAGGGAATTAAATGATGGGGAAAGGGAAATCGATCTGATAGAGCTCCTTGCCTATCTTGTAAGGCATAGCCGTATTCTTATAATTGCTTTGATCACAGGTCTTATAATAGGCTGTGCTGTTTCCGCGGGAAGCTATTTTTACCACCGGATATTTGGCGGTGATGCAGACCAGGCGGTGTTGAACAAGGCTAACAGCAGTCTGGCCAGTGAGCAGGAATACCTTCAAAATGGGATACTTCCTAATATTGATCCATATGCTGAGGGTTTTGCATCTGCAAATGTGTTTGTGGAGTCTGAAGATGCCGGTTTTTCTCTTTCCATAGGTGCGGATAATACCGTTTCATACACCAATACGATAGATAATCAGATCATGCAGGAATACGGACGCTTTGTAAATGGTTCTATTGCTTTTGACAGCCTGGCAGAAGAGATGGATACCAAAGCATCATATATTGCTCAGACTGTAAGCTTTTCGTCTAATGATACGAATGGTTACTTTACAGTCAGTGTGAGGCACATTGATGAGGAATCGGCAGAAAGGGTATTGGATTATGTTCTGGAACAGCTGCAAAACCAGCAGCAGGTATTAAGTGTAAATCTTCCCCCGCATTCCCTAAGTATTTCTGACAAGGTTGTGGTTACAAGGGTAGACTCTTCACTTTTTCCTGGGGATGATCTTTCTAAGAAAGAGATTACGGATGCCAGCTTTAAGAATTCATACACACTTGCATCGGAAGAAAGGATTGCAAAGCTCAGGACCTATATCGCAAACAGGCAGAGGATAGTGAATAAGAAGACGGTTCTTATGGGAGGTGGTGTCGGACTGTTTTCGGTGCTGATGATCCTGTCTCTTAAGGCAATTCTTTCCGGGGTGCTGCTTTCCGAAAAGAGTGCCGAGTCGTATCTTGGCACTATGTCTATGATTGCCTTTCCACATAGCAGAAATATGAAGAAGCGCAGATGGTATGACCATATTGCAGACAATCTTCTTGGAGTATCATATGGTGTGTCCGATAATCAGATATATCAGGCCCTGGCAGAAATCCTGTATACACACTTTATGAAGCTTGATCATGCACGTCCCGGAGAGAGCATCGGTGAAAAGAAGATGAGGGAAGTTTACTCTGAAACCGGAAGTCTGAGTGATGTTCGTGATGCTGTCAAGGGAATGAAACTGAAAAAAAGACGTTTCCTGATAATGGCTGACAGTCTTCCGGAGGGGGAAGCAAAACGCCTGGCAAAGTATCTGAATAAAGATGACCTTCCGGGGATGGAGTTTGACTGCATGGAGCAGTTTCGTGAATGCTATGAAACCATTGATAGGATTCACGATGCGGACTATGTGATATTATGTGTCAAAATCGGTAAAAGCAGCCAGATGACACTGAGGAAGTTCCTGCAGACACTGAAGCTGTATAGAAAATCAATATTCGGTGTAGTGGTGTTTAATTAATTAACTAAAACTTCCCACATATAGTCTGTGGAAAGAGAACGACGACTCGCATATGCACCGGAACCGATGCAACGCCTCGGGATTGTTCCGG
>OCVV012823502.1_pt1 | contig 103271 bp, 90 predicted proteins | sample 1539721 | NCBI WGS metagenome assembly OCVV01 (sample SAMN02144230, study PRJEB22623) | gut metagenome | biome: sheep rumen | host: Ovis aries | place: New Zealand
ATTAGTTTCCCGAGGCGTTGCATCGGTTCCGGTGCATATGCGAGTCGTCGTTCTCTTTCCACAGACTATATGTGGGAAGTTTTAGTTATTTAGCCGAATCTCTGTGCCGCACATTTCCGATGAAGTAACAACTAACACTCCCCACACTTGTCATACCGGCAACCAGCCTGACGGTGCAGGAAGTTTTAGCTAACAAAATCCGATCCACCCTCACTCAGGTAAATACTCGTTGGTAAAGCCAAAGCCTGCAGGTATCTCTTCACTGAGCCCATTCTCGGATAGCCATGTAAAGAATGCATCCCAGCGTGCCTGATCGATATATCCCCACTGTGACACCTCTGCCTTGTACTGATCGGCAAGCCAGTTCTGGCTTTCCTTTACAAGCTCTGCGTCAAGCTCCGGAACCTGCCTGCACAGGATCTCAGCAGCGGAATCAGGATCAGCTATTGCATACTCGTATCCCTTTGCTACTGCCCTTAAGAAAGCTTTGGCAGTATCAGGATTCTCGCTTAACCAGTTTGTATTGGAAATAATGACAGGACTGTAGTAATCAAACTCAGGCGTAATATCCTTAAAATATATCATATTTGTATCAAGCCCGGCCTGCTTGCAGCTTATACCTGCCCATGCATAGTAAACCCATATAGCGTCGATATCCTGCTGAAGTGCCACAGGCTCGTTCTCCACATACTCGGGGATCATATTTACCTTTGAAAAGTCACCGCCGTCCGCCTCAACGATATTCTGCATCATAGCCTTTTCCACCGGAAGATCCCATGTAGCATAATTCTTTCCCTCTAAACCCTTAGGCGAATCTATACCGTCCTCCTTTAAGGAAATGATACCCGATGTATTGTGCTGTATCAGTGCAGCAACAGCCTCCACAGGTATTTCTTCTTCTGATGTGAATACAGGTGCGAGATAATCCTGAAAATCGATCCCGAACTGGGCCTGACCGGAAGCAACCATTGCAACAGCACCGTCTTCAGGAGGCTGCACAATAGAAACATTAAGTCCCTCCTCCGCAAAATATCCCTGATCCTGTGCTATGTAAAAACCCGTATGGTTTGTGTTTGGTGTCCAGTCAAGAACAAGGGTAATGTCCGTTAATTCTTCAGCCTGCTCTGTTTCTCCCTGTGCTTCAGGAGCATTCTGAGTGCAGGCAGTCATTGATAAAGCCGTAACAGCGGCTGCACCTAAACCTATAAGTTTCTTTGTGATGTTCTTTTTCATAGTTTTCTCCTTGTTGTATTTATAATATTTATTTTCTGTCCTATCTGTCATCTAGATGTTCCCACGGCATGGATCTGTACTGTATGTACTTAACCGCTTCCATTAGCAGCAGACTTATAAACGAAACCAGCAGTATAACAGCAAACATCTTGTCATAAGAAAGAGACTTCTTCACCCTTGTCATATACACGCCAAGACCGGTAAAGCCCCCCAGCCATTCGGCTATTACTGCCCCCACGATGGAATAAGATACCGCAATCTTAAGTCCGGAAAAAAAGTTTCCCATTGCAGAGGGGAATTTTACATTCCAAAAGATCTGCATTCTTCCGGCGCCCATGGACTTAAGCAGTTTTACCATATCCGGATCCACAGACTGGAAACCTTCCAGCAAACCAACTGCCATCGGAAAAAATGACACCAGCACCACAAGTATTACCTTAGGCACTATGCCGTAGGAAAACCAGAGTATGAGCAGCGGTGCAATGGCGACAGGCGGTATAGTCTGAGTCAGAACCAGTATCGGATATAAGGCACTCTTAACAAGAGGAAATGTATCCATCAGTGCCGCACAACAGAAACCAAGCAGTACTCCGGCTACAAGTCCCAGAAAGGCCTCCAGCAAAGTAACGCCCGCATGGTGCATAAGAAGAGGAAACTCACTGACAAGCGCCGCACCCACATCAAGTGGTGAAGGCAGCATGAATCCCGGCACAAGTCCCAATACACAGACTATCTGCCATATGACAACAAATGCAATGACCGTGCCCAATGGAATCAGTATTTCCTTTGCCTTATTCTTTCCATTCATAAATAATATGAAACCCTCTTATGCCTGATGATGCTTTGCGGTCTTCCGTTCAATAGTAAGTTCTTCACCCGCAGGCTTGTATGTAATCTTTACATAGCTCATCACGCTGGGGGCTCCTGCCTCAATAGCAATGTACTGGCAGTGCTTTACGATTTCCATCAGTTCCTCATAGTCACCTTCCATTGCTGTTTCGCAGGGGCCCACATAATACTCCACTCCGGTACTCTTTATATAATCGATGACCTCGTCCACAATGCGGACGATTTCCTCATCTTCCAGAACTGACGGCAATACCTGAATAGCTACATTTGCATTTAGTTTTTTCATGATTTTTCCTTTCATATCTGCACTTCAACACACTTCTCAGAAAGCGCCCGCTAGTGCGTTGCCGGCTTATCGCACAAAAAAAGCTCTTCCTGCCACATCGGAAGAGCCCTGACATCATTAATACATAATACTCCCTACGCCGGCATTATCCGGATCAGGTTCTGGGGTTCTCCCATAGGATTGATGACAAAACAGCCATCTCTCAGCCTAATTCATTAAGCACTCCCGTGACATCTGCTTATTATAGTTTTCTGTTACTTGATTGTCAAACAGTTATTTTATTTAGTGCTCTTTTACCATTTCAACAAGCGTCCTTCCTATCTTCATCTTATGGTAATCCGGATGCACAAGCAGGTAATGCACATACGCATTCATAATGCCATCATCCATAGCACAGATCAGCCCAACCAGCTGGTCACCATCCCAGGCAGAATATACGGTCCGGAAATTTTCCATTGCCACAACCAGCTTATCCGGAAAATGTCCGTATGACCATTCCACCGACAGGAAAAGTGCTTCTATTTCCTCCCTGGTGAATCTTTTTATATCTTTATACTTAATATTCACAACACGCATCTATACACCCCCATCGTACATGTCAACGTTACTATCAGGATAGGTCACACTTCCTGCTCCTTCACTTCACAGAGACATCACTGGCGTTATCAAAATGCCACAGGACAGACTGGTCATACTTGCCGTTATCCAGCTGAGTCCATTCCCCGTCATCATATTCTACATACCACTGACCATCTTCATATTCCATCCAGCCATAATCACCGAAGTCGGAGGAAATATCTTCATACCAATACTGCCAGAGATTAGGACTCACATCAGTGTTGTACCATACATAACAGTCCGTATCTTTATCATAATAGCTCTCATAGGAATAGTCCCAGTAGAGCACCTTATCATAGTCCCCTGAATCAGAAAGAGAATATCCGTCAGCTCCGTTTTTCAAATACAGTGTGGAACCGAATATATCCGTATTGGACACCGGCTTGGAGGCTGATTCTACGTTTTCCACAGGCGTGTATGTATAATTTTCTCTGTATGCCCGGTTAAGCCTGAAAAATGTCCCCAAAAAAGACATTGCTGCGAATGAAAGAATAAAAGTTATCGCAGTTATCACCAAAGCTATGCTAAGCCCCTTCCTTTTTGCAGAAGAAATGCCATAATCCGGAATCTCATGATCAGGCTCATCCAGCACTGCTTCGATGATCATATTAGCACCGCAATTTTCACATGCCATGGTCTGACTGTCATCCGTCAGATCCCTTACGCAAGTGGTACCGCAATACTCACATCTTAGCGGAACATTCTCATATTTCTGATTATGTTTTAAGATAAGAGTCTCATAATGATCACCATTTTCATCATAGTAACCCTTTTTATATACAGTACCAGTCTCTATATCAGTCCAGTCTGCCGGATAAAATATATACTCATGCTTCCTGCACTTATAGCTGTTTACATATCCTGAACCGCAAAAGCCCCTCGGCTGATTTACTCTTGGTTTCACAAAATGCGTTGTACTTAAATTACGGTGACTCACAGAACTGTGTGAACTCGAACTGTGTCCATGATAACTGCTTCTTGACCCACTTCCGGAACTGCTTCTTGATCGCGAGCGACTGCCGGAACTCCTATGTGAACTATGTGAACGGCTGCTGTGTGAACTCGAACTGTGACCTCTCGGCGGCATATGCTGCCCTCCCCCATTTGATTAAATTATGTTTTCAAAACATTATACCACTTACAGCGGCATTTATGAATGACAGCCGGAATCTCACCACACTTCATATGTCTGTTCCGAAAGCCTGAAATCTACAGAATAGGGACCATACTCCATATGATAGTCTCCCTCCGAAAGCTCACCCAGCAGACTGCTCTGCATTTTAACTGACAGATATGAATTGTCCACTGCCTCAGCAGTAAGCATATAATCCGATGGCGTGATATCCACAAAGCTGCCGCCATCTGATATATACAGCTTGAATACATCCTGCTCTTTGGCAAGTCCGTTGTCATCAATAAGATAAAAACTCAGCGTAGTCTGTTCTTCTTTATCTACCTCACCGTAAATATTATAAGCCGCATTTTCGTGATCGTATTCGCAAAAGATCATAGTTACGCTTCCCACAGTCTTGGACGCACTGTACTCGCTTTCATCAACCCCAAGCTTTGTATACACATTCGGGCCGATATCCACACATGCATTATTGCTTTCCTTTCTGTCGGTAATATCCCCCCAGGCCTGTACAGAAGTATCATAGCTCTGATACATCCATTTGCTCTCATTCCTATCCCTGAAATCGCAGTATGTCAGCTCCGGTCCGTTCTTAAAATCTATATTGCAGCGTTCGTCCCCGCTGTCAAACATTACCGTATTCAGTGTTATCCTGCTGTCAAATGAAAGACGCACATAACAAAAACCGTTTTTTTCGGTAAATTCAGACTCATCAAATTCAAAATATCCATAGGGGCAGACACCGGAAACCCTTGTGCACTCACTGATAAGACCGCTGTCCACTCCCCCCTTCCCCGGGTTGTCAAAGGCAAGAACGATAGTTGAGATTTTCTGATCACTGCAGGTACCGACTGCGGTCAGTCCGAAAAGATTATCCGTGGGATACTCTTCCCAGAACATGTTCTCTGCTTCGATGCCGGAATACTCGGAGACAGCCTTCTCTGCTGCTGTTTTGCCTGACGGCAGACCACAGGCTGTAAGTGATAATGCTAAAACTATGGGAAATATTTTTTTTGCTGCACTTTTCATAGATGGCGCCCTTCCTTTTTAGCTGTACAAAGAGATTCAGCTTAATGCAATGTTCTCTTCGCCTGATATTTTCAGCTATGAAAGATACGAAAGTGACGCAGATTTTTATGGAAGTTTTTATTAAAAAATTAAGAGTTATTTTTTTTATTTTTCGATATTATCATATAGCCTGCGACTACAGCTGCAACTCCGAGTATAGCCAAAATGATGCTCACAAGTCTTATACTATTTCCTGCCTTTTCCTCACCCCCGGCAGGATCCATACTGTTATCGTGATCACTGCCATTACCATTTTCATGTTCACCATCACCACTATCATCGGAACTGCCGTCATAAACAGCTCCGTTAACTGACGGCTCACTATCCGAAGCTTTTGACGCCTCATCTGCCTCATCCGCTGACACATTAGCCGGCTCATCCTGTTCTGCCGCATTCCCACTCTCAGGCGCATCTGCTTTCAATGTATCATCTTCAGCATTATCCTTTCCTGTATCGCTCATATCAGGCACAGGTATCACAGCCGGCGCAGACACTCCGTTTACCGCAAGCATGCTCCTTAATGTCTCTTCAAATTCCCAACGAGACACCTTTCCATGTGGATCAAATTTCTGTTCCTCCTTCGTTGATCCCGGTTCTCCCTTTCCGCTCATGATATTCCAGGTTACTGCCCAGGTAACTGCTTCCCATGCGTACTGGTCAATATCGTAATAATCGGTATAATCATCTGTCCTTCCAAAATCAATTGCTCTTTTATAGCCCTTGTATTCAGAATAGCGCATCAGCATAAGTGCCATGTCCTGTCTTGTCACCCATTCTCCCACACCGAAACCATCCGATGAGACATCCGGATAACCAACACAGATTGAATTCCTTTCTCCCCAAAGCAATGCATCTTCATACCATGCATCTTTTTTGACATCTGAAAACCTTGAGTCTAAGCTGCTTACAGAAGGCTTCCCTGCCAGGTCATACAGAGTCCATATCACAGTTTCCCTGGTGACAAAATCTCCGTTTTCTTTCTTATCAGAAGCTTTTTCTTCAGAAGCTTTTTCTTCAGAAGCCTTCTCTTTTTCGGAGGACCTGTCAGCCGGTTCAGCAAGCAGGTTAACCGTATCGTCAAAGCAAAGGAAATACAGGTCATCATCACCGGTAGATGATTCTCCGCCGTAATCAATGGTCCAAGAATGACCGTTGCACACTGCAGATTCATCCTTTTTTACGCCATCTGTATATGTCTTTATGAGAAAACGGTTGCTTCCGATATCAAGTGTTGTGAAACTGTTTGTAAAGGCCTGCAGAAAATGCAGCTCTGAATTTTCTGACAGATCTAAAGCACCTATCTGATTATCGGCACAGTCAAGATAAAACAGCTTTGGATTGTGGGACAGATCCAGTAAGCGTATGCTGTTATAACTGCATATTAGCTTCTGTAGCTCGGGATTACCGCTGACATCCACTGATGTGGCACCATTGTAGGCACAGTTGTAATACTGCAGTCCCGGGTTATTGCTTACATCTATGCTGCCCAATCCCGGATTATTCCAGATATCCAGACGTTTCAGCTTAGGATTCTTTGTTACATCAAGAGCGGTAAGATGGTTCTGAAAAGCATCCAGATGTGATAGCTTGGGATTCCTGCTGACATCAAGGGATGTAAGCTCGCAGGTACCGCATGTAAGGTGCTCCAGTACAGGATTGTGTGTAACATCCAGAGTTCCCAGTGGATTGGTATTACATTCAAGAAATGCCAGTTTCGGATTATTTGACACATTCAGATATGTGAGATTACAGTCATAACAGTATACCCATTCGAGCTCCGGGTTCTCTGAAAAATCCAAAGATGTAAATCTGTTGCCGGAACACCATACGCCATGGATATCCTTATTTTTGCTTAAGTCCATCGACTCTATCTCGTTATCCTTGCACCAGAGTCCCTGCAGAGCAGTAAAGTATTCCACTCCTTGCACTGACCTGATTCCCATTCCCTCACAGTAGATATTGGTAGTAATACTGATCTCCGTCTCATCCAGTATCCCATTACCGTCCCTGTCTATATCACTTCCCGCAACGACAGACCTGAATACCGGATCCGGAAAATTCACCTCATTGATCTGAACTTCCTGAGCAGCCCGGACACTGCCTGAACCACACATAAAAGCCGTTACCGCTGCCATAATGCCTATCATACCGGCAAAAGCTCTGCCAATCACTTTTAGAAATTTCATATTGCCACCATAATATAAAGCTTTGTTTTATCGGATCTTATTATATGAACAAGTCAATGCCTCTCAAAAATTCTGAGAATTTTCACATGTTCATCAGACAGGAATTTTTATATGACTATCCCTTCCAGATGGTCGCACTCATGCTGGATGATCTGTGCTATATATCCGGCATATTCCTGAGTATGCTGCCTGAATCCGTCATCCAGATACTTTACCCGGATTTTTTTATAACGCTTTGTCTTCCTCACGCCATCCAGCGACAGACAGCCTTCTTCCGTATCATAGGGTACAGACTTCTGCAGTATCACAGGATTGACCAATACCACATCCATATTCCCCATCGATACGATGATGATACGCTTCTTATAACCTATCATATTTGCCGCCATTCCCACACAATGGTCACGGTTTGCTTTCAAGGTATCCTTCAGATCATCAATGACCTGCATGTCATCTCTTGTTGCTTCCTCGGATCTCTGCCCCAGAAAAAATACATCCTTAACTATCTGCTTAACCATTCCGAATACTCCATCAGCAACTACTGTCATATGATTCTCACGGTATATGTTTATACACCATATTTGAAATCTTCTTTCCCACAATTTTTCCGATTCAGGAATTTTAGTTTAGCACTATCCATTTCTATACTCAACGCATAAATAATATCATTATGCGATCTTTCCTGTTTTCTTCAGCCATTGGATCTCATCACGTATGGTTTCCCTGTATGATCTTGTAGCGTATCCCAATTCCCTTTTAGCTTTTCCTGAATCAAAATTATTATTTCTTGCCAGATTATAAACAGAGAAGCGTGTCATAAGAGGCTTTTCCCCGTTCTTTTTTGCTTTCTTTTCCATGATTCCCGCCAGGAATCCTGCAGCTCCGACCGGGAGAAACAGTTTTATCGGTCTGCAGCCGCTTTCTTCAGCTACCAGTCTGGTAAATTCCTTAAAGCCTACAGGCTCATTCCCAAGGATATAACATTCCCCGCTTGATCCCTTCTCGGATGCACTTATTATACCATTAGCCAGATCCCTTACATCACATAGATTAAAACTTCCATCTATACCGGCCGGCATTTTTCCGTTGATGATATCCACTAATGTTTTTGTAGTCTCTCCCATGGCAAAATCTTCCGGTCCGAGAATGCCTGACGGATGGACCACACAGGCTTCCAAACCTTCTGCGGCCGCTTTTAGTACAAGATTCGTTGCAAGAGCTTTCGACAGGGAATAGCACCCACGTATGCGTTCAGGATCAATTGGGATCTGTCCCTCACACTCATGTATAGCTCCGCTCTTTTCTTCGGGAATAGCACCCGTGGAGGAGCAGTATACAAGTTTCTTTATTTTTCTTTCCCGACAGAAAGCTATGATATTTTCCGTGCCGCCAACATTGACATCCATCACCTTTTTGCTATACTCCGGATTCACCGTAACTATGCTTGCGATATGTAAAACATATGTCTCAAACATATCCGTATCCTTAAAAAAGCGAGAAAGATCATCTCTGCTGCACAGATCTCCATAGATGATGTCAATACCGTCCGGCAGATATTTTACCGAAACATCTCCCGGCAATACTAAGGCTCTGACCTGCGCACCTCTTTCCAAAAGCTTTCTGCACACAGCACTTCCCAAAAATCCGGCTGCACCCGTTACAAGATATAATTTCTTATCCATGATATTTTCCTCCTTTTACCATTCTGTCTTCCACAGGCTATATGTGGAAAGTTATATTCGACTAAATATTTAATTAACAAAAACTTCCCACTTATTGTATACCTCTAACTTCCTCACACCGGTAGCTTGCCTGACGGTGGTGCCGTTCGCACTGCTCACTTAAACACCGTCAGACAAGGCTACACGGTGTGGGAAGTTTCAGTTATTAAAATTCTACAGTTGGGGAAAATAAAAAAGAACAACACAATCTCCCGAATGTGTTGTTTTCAGTTATAAAGGTCCCACCATAATTTTAGAATTGTGTTGATTAGCGTGATGGCTCAGGGTTTTATGATACATCTCCGGATCACGGTTATAAGTTCTTCCATAGGCATCTCACAGTCTGTACGTACCCACTCTGTAACCAGTCCCAATAATCCCTTCATGTAAAAAATCATTATGTATGGCTGTTCCGTCTCGGACACACCAAAACGTGTAAGTATGGGACTGAATATTTCCTCATACCATTTCCTATACATTTTTTCAGCCCCCAAAACATCATATTTATCATGCATAAGACGAAAAAGCTTACGATTATCCTTAACAAAAGTCAGATACGGTGCCAGATATTCGTTTCCAACCAGAAAAAGATCCCCTTCTCTTTTTTCAGAAACCCTGAACCCATCCTGATGCATAGACCCAAAACGGTCAAAAAAATCCTGATACACAGCTTCCATCGTTTCCGCAAGCAGATCATTTACGTTATCATAATGAAGATAAAAAGTCGAACGGTTCACACCTGCCTTATCGCAAAGCTCTCTGACCGTAATAAGCTCAAAATCTTTCTCATCCAATAGTGCGATCAGGGCATTGTGCATTTTATTTGCTGAATTTCGATATCTGCTTTCATTTTTATTCATAAGATTTTCTCCACTGCCAGCTTACATATACCAATCCCATAAAATCTGTTCACGCGCAAATTTTCCACTAAGCCTTTATTTTACGTAATGAACATCGGACAATTTAAGATTATGATATTATGACACAGGCATCTCCTGTTACCACTCCAAATATTCCGGCTTTCAACATTCATAACCAAACAATACAGTTATCACTTTATCTTAATCCCATGTCCGCATATGATCCTCTCAAACCGGTCAGCCCTGCGTGCAAGTTCACAGAGGGTACGACCACATTCCTCACGCCAAATATTATCCTCGGGATCTGCCGGTACTATGCCGCAGCCGATTTCATCGGATATTATTATCACATCCGGATTTCCTGAACACAGTTTTTCCGGAATAACGGACAAATCTTCAGCATGTGAAGTCTTTCTTCTGATATATGAATGAAAATGATTGATTATTTTATGTGACAGTAAATCATCATCACCGCATACATCACCATCTGCAACATCATTCTCATTTAATTCCTCATGGATATCCAGTACATACTTAAGCTTTCCCTGGCATCTTCCGCCTACATAAAGTTCCATTTATCCTTCTCTCTGCCTCAAATATATGCCATCCTGAACCTCGCCCTTTATCCAAATAGGATAGGAACAGACCACCTCTGCTACAGCATCTGCCTTTTTTGAAATTTCTCTGTTAACATATCCCAATGCCTCTATGTATTTAAGGCTATATTCATCGTATTCATTTCCATCTGAGAAAACATCTTCTCCTACAATTACCGCATTCTCAAAGTATGCAGCAGCGTTAAGCAGTTCCTCAAGCACATATTTTCCGGCATCTTCCCGTACAATGCCATCCTTAAACATTTCATTAGCCAGCAGTACTCCCACACTTTCCATAAGCACAGTATCGCTTCCGTACCATTTTTCTTTACCGGGTATATCCGTGCATTCTTTTTCATGTGTTCCAGACAGTTTTATATTCTGCACGCTGTACGCAAGAGTTTTTTCCAATTCCATGTCCACATCACAAGGTATCTCCAGCGTAATAAATCCTTTTCCTTCCCGCAGTTTTCTGTGACGTTCGATCCGTTTTTCTGCCGTTTTACTGTCATTTTTCATAAAAGCAAGATAGTACTTGCTCCCATCGCCGTTACGTATTCTTTCCGTTATCCCCTCCGCAAAAGCTGACTTACCGGAAGCAGATCCGCCGGTCACCAATACAAGCATTATCCTTTCCTGCCTCCCATAATGTCGGTTACAGCCTCAATAAATGTATCATTATCTTCGGAACACTTAACAGCTATACGGTGCCAGGTATCATCCAGTCCCCTGAAATTACCGCAATTACGGATCATTATCCCTCTTTTTATAAATTCATCTTCCGTGAGTGTATCACTTTTAAAAAGTATAAAATCCGCATCAGACTTTACAATCCTTGCACCGCTTTTTTCAAGCGCCTCAATCAGTCTGCTTCGCTCAGCACTGACCGCCTTCCTCACTGCATCTATATACTCTTCCTGTTCAAGAGCAGCTACACCTGCCTTGCATGCCATGCTGCTTACCTGCCATGGTGCACCGGCGTTTTTTATCTTCCCGGCAAGCTTTTCATCACCGCACAGACAGTAGCCAAGCCTTATCCCCGGCATTGCAAAAATCTTGGTAAAGCTACGTATTATGATCACATTCTCAGTGAAATCTTCTGCTAATACAGACAGACCATCCTTTATGAATGGCAGGAAGCATTCATCCAGTATCAGATATGTTCCACACTCCCTGCATTTCCTTAATATCTTTTCCAATGTACTGTTATCTGTAATCCGTCCGCTTGGGTTAGAGGGAACCCCCATTATCACAGCCTCCGTATCCCTGCCTATTTCACACGCAAGTCCGGCATCAATGTCAAAATCCTTTGCCCCGTCAGTATAATAGAAATCTGTTCTGCTCCCCGAAGCAGAAAACGCTGCATCATATTCGGAAAAAGCCGGCACAGGTATGAGTACATTCCTGCACCTTAACGCATATGCAATACGGTAAATCAGATCAGATGCGCCATTACCGATCACCATGCATTCTGAAGGAATACCATATTTGTTCGAAAGTGCATTTCTGAGATCAGTACACTCGTTATCCGGATACCGGTGTATATGATCCGTCTCATTAATAAAAGCTCTTTTTACTTCCTCCGGCACAGTCAGCGGACTGATATTTACAGAAAAATCCAGCGGTTCCATTCCATTTTCTTTCAGATAGGGATATATATTCCCACCGTGTGTATTCATTTTTCCATAGATGTCATCCATTGGTATAATTTTCTCCGAAGATTTTTTCGCTGCTTTTTACACACATGGCCGGACCATTTTAATTTTTGGGTTGTTTGCCGCACCGGATCCCGGTCGCTGCAGGCATCATATTTCTCTGCATAATCCATGTATACCCCCGCGGGGCATTATAGTAAACGCAATTGTACCCAAACAGTCACTATTCGCCGGCTATATAATTATGCAAAATGCTCATACGCCTTTATCCCGCCGGCACTAAATGTATACCCCTGCGTATACACTGCCAGAGCCATATCAAGCAGCGGCATAAGCGCAGCTGCACCTGTCCCCTCTCCAAGATGCATCCCGGCATTTATGGCGCTCTTTATGCCCAGCTTATTAAGGATCATTTCTGATACAGGCTCTGAAGAAATATGGCTCGCAATCATCGCTGCTGATGCTTTTTCCGTAAGATTCCATGCGGCAAGAGCTGCCGTCTGACTGCAGATCCCATCCACTATCATCGGGATACGATATATTGCCCCGCCTATAAAGAGTCCACACATCCCACACAGATCAAAGCCTGAAAGTTCCGAGAGTACTCCCAGGCCATCATTTTTTCTTACATTGCTTCTCTCCACTGCCCTTCTCACTGCATTTCTTTTTCTTACAAATCCCTCGTCCGAAAGTCCGGCACCGCGTCCGGTGACTGTATCGGGATCTATACCGAGCAGTACCGAAAGAACAGCCGCTGAAGTGGTGGTATTTCCTATTCCCATTTCCCCAACACCTATGATGTCATACTCTTTTGAAAGCAAGCGCATCTGTTCTATCCCTGCTATAACAGCTTCAGCCGCCTGTTCCCTTGTCATGGCAGGGCCATCGCATATATTTTCTGTTCCGTTCCCTATACGGATACTCCTTACACCGGAATGTCCTTTGTAATCCTTTATTCCCAGATCCAGGGGAATCACATCACACCCTGCAACTGACGCCATCCGACAGATTGAAGATCTTCCATCTGCTATGTTATCGGCAACAATTCCTGTCACACTTGAATCAGTCTGTGAGATTCCCTCTGACACTACGCCATTGTCAGCACAGCACACTGCCACGGCCTTACGTTTTAAGCTTACATCCGCATTCCCCACCAGTGCTGCGATACGCTTTATATCCTCCTCCAGCACACCCAGGCCATTCAACGGATGTGCAACAGAGTCCCAGCGCTTTGCGCTTTCTTTATACGCTTCTGAATCCGTATCTTTGATACTTTCTAACAGCCGTTTTAGCTTTTTTTCCTTATCTCCGATCAATTCCTGAACCCGATAACCTTTCTTTATTTAAAGTCCTGCGATTTTCCTTATCTTATCCATATCCACAGATGCTCTCACACTGTCAGCCAGTTTCTTTACGCTGCGTTCAAATCTCTCTTTTTTTGTTTCTGTCTTTCCTTCATCAGGGAATGCTATTTTTCTTTTTTCACACACAAGATTTAAAAGCTCATCAGCAAATTCTCCTGTATCAAAAAGTCCATGCACATAGGTTCCTGCAGCGCAGTCGTTAATACACCCCTCCGGGAGAATACAGTCATCTAAATCCAGCATAAACAGACTGTTTCCTCCTATTTTACTTTCACCCATGTGTATCTCATATCCTTCTACTGCTGCTCCTAAGTTGCTCCTTCCTTTTACCTGTCTCCTGTTTTTCTCCTTTGAAAATACGGTATCTACCGGCAGGAGCCCCAGCCCATCTTCATTTCCTCCCCCATCCTCACCATACGGATCGGAAAGTTTCTTTCCAAGCATCTGATATCCGCCACAGATACCGAATATGAAGCTGCCGTTTTCAGAGGCAGTAAGTACTGCCTCATACAGACCGCACTGTTTCATCCACCGCAGGTCGGAAACAGTGGTCTTTGTACCCGGAAGTATGATCATATCCGGATCACCCAGCTGTCCGGCATTCTCTACATATCTGACGGATAAGAATGGGTTATCCTCAAGCGGAATAATATCCGTAAAATTAGATATCCTCGGAAACCTTATCACAGCTATATCAACACAAGCCGCATCATTCATTTTGCCTATGGTTCTAAGTCTGTCGCTTATGGAATCCTCATCATCTATTTCCAATCCTGCCACATAAGGCACCACGCCTATAAGAGGAATCCCGGTCCTTTCAAAGAGCATTTCCGGTCCGGGACTTAAGAGGGTGGGATCCCCCCTGAATTTATTAAATACAAATCCCTTTATCCTGTCGCGCTCAGTCCGTTCCATCCATTCAACGGTACCAAGGCACTGGGCGAAGACTCCGCCCCGGTCGATATCCCCTGCAAGTATCACGGGCATATCCGCTGCTTTGGCAAGCCCCATGTTCACTATGTCGTTCTTATTCAGATTTATCTCAACCGGACTCCCTGCACCTTCCGCTATTATCAGATCATACTCTTCTGACAGGCTATCCAGGTCCTTTAATACCTCCAGCATGAAATCGCCGCGCTTTTTAAAATACTCTCTAGAATTCATGCTTCGGAGCACTTTTCCGTTAAGTATCACCTGACTTTCCGAATCAGCTGAGGGCTTTAACAGTATGGGGTTCATTCTCACATCCGGCATAAGTCCGGCTGCAAAAGCCTGTTCTGCCTGTGCCCTTCCCATCTCAAGACCATCGGCTGTCACAAAGCTGTTAAGTGCCATATTCTGGCTTTTAAACGGACAGACCTTCACACCATCTTCTGCAAATATCCGGCAGAGAGCAGTAACAAGCAGGCTTTTCCCTACTCCTGACATTGTCCCCTGTATCATCAGGCTCTTTGCTTTCATCTCACATTCCCCGATGCTTCATAAAGAAGCGCATTAACAAGCGCCGCCGCGATAGTACTGCCACCTTTTCTTCCCATGGCAATAATTGCAGGTACTCCGTATTCCGCGCATACTTCCAAAGCCTCATCCTTGCTCTCAGTAACATTGACGAAACCCACAGGCACTCCTATCACAAGAGCAGGCCTGAATCCTTTTCTTATAAGTTCAGAGATCGTAATCAGTGCAGTTGGAGCATTTCCTATGGCGTATACCGCATCAGGATACAATCCTGCTGCATGGCGCATAGACATCTCTGCCCTGGTAGTCCCAGCTTCCTTTGCCTCGGCAGCGATTTCCGGATTCCCCATAAAACATACTGCCTCTCCACCGAGCAATTTAAGTGTTCTATCATGAATTCCGGTTTTTGCCATGTTGGTATCGGTAACTACGCGGCTTCCATTCTTCAGAGAATCAATCCCGCACCTGACAGCATCATTTACAAACTTAAGATTCTCCGCATAGTCAAAATCCGCACTGGCATGTATTGCACGCTTCACTAACGGCAGTTCTTCAGTAGGAATGCTGTATCCCAATTCCTTGAGCTCTGCCTCTATTATCTCCATACTCTTATTCTCTATATCCATCGGAAGCTTTATCAATACTCTATCCCCAGTCTGGCCTTTACGCCGTTTTTTAGCGGATGCTTTATGCATTTCATCTCAGTGATATAATCCGCGCCATCCAACATCCATTGTGCCGGATTTCTACCGGTAAGCACTACTTCTTTGTCCCGTCCATACTCTATCGCACTCTTTATGATTATTTCATCCACACAGCCATACCTTACAGCTGCGCAGGCTTCATCCAAAATAATCAGATCAGGTTTTAACAAAATTGCGTCTTCAAGATTTTTGTCGTGGACTTTTTTTAACTCTTTCAGTTCTTCATCATTCATTTTCGATGCGAACTTACTCTTTCCCGAAGGCCTGATTACAGTTATACCAAGTGTTTCGAGATTAGCGAGTTCAGATGTATATCCCGCCTTTATGAACTGTACAAAAACCACTTTAAGTCCCGCGCCTGCAGCCCTTACGCTAAGTCCCACAGCCGCTGTGGTTTTGCCCTTTCCCTCACCATGATACAGATGTACCATTATCGCTTACGCTTTCCTTTCTGTTTTTATAATTCTGTTTTATTTTTCTGCCTTTATAATAAAACTTCCCAATTGTTATATACAACAAACTTTCCCCACCCCGTTTTTTTATTATAATTCTGTTTTTTATATCTCTGTTTTTTCACATGAATCAAGAAATCCTTTTATAAAACTCACACATCCTGCCGGATATAGATGCGGAAATCCGGCATATCCGCCGTTTTGCCTGTAAGCCTCACTCCAAGACCTTGTACTCATTGGTTTTGTCACCTTGTAGTCACATCCAAGATATTCTTTCCCGACATCATAATGATGAAAAGAATGACCGTTCAAAATGCTACCGTTCCCATCATCCATTGTCACATATCCAAATCTTACCAGTCCCTTGGTCCTTTTCGCACACCCGCCATACACACCCGCCATTTCATAGCGCAAGCCATTTTCTTCAATAGAATCCTGAAGGTACATAAATCCGCCACACTCTGCTATTACGGGCATGCCTGACTCAATAGCTTTCTTTACGGATTCTCTCATTGTTCTGTTATCTGAAAGTTCTTTAGCGTAAAGCTCAGGATATCCTCCCGGTATATACAGTCCCTTACAGCCATCCGGAAGCTTTTCATCATCGATCAGACTTACAAATTCTATATCAGCGCCAAGTTTTTCAAATAATTCCAGGCTTTCCTTATAGACAAATGAGAATGCCCTATCCTGCACTACACAGATTTTGACATCAGCCGCCTTTGTTACATTCTTTATATAACAAATATCTTCTTCATATCTGCAGGAGCTGATCATATCACTCAATTTTATCGTATCAGCCGCTTTATCCGCCGACTTCTTTATACCTTCGATCAGATCGTTATTTTCTGAAGCTCTTATGAGCCCCAGATGCCTGCTCTCTATTTTTATACTGTCCGTTTCTTCAATATATCCGAAATAATTAAGTCCCGTTTCCGCGGCTATAGCTTTTCCCATTCTTTCTGCCATCATAAGAGACGTACGATTCAGGATAAAACCCACAATATTTGCATTACGTCTGAATTCAGCAAAGCTTTTCAGCACAGCAGATACAGAAAACGAAAGCCCTTTTGCATCGATCACCATAATCACCGGAAGCCTCAATAATCTGGCTACATCATAGGAACTTGCCTTTTCGCTTATGCCGCCAAGACCGTCATAGAAACCCATTGCGCCTTCTATCACAGCGCAATCCTTTTCGCCGCACGACTCAGCAAAGATGCTTTTCACAGTATTCTCATCAGACATGAACAGATCCAGATTATGAGTATCCACTCCCTCCACGCATCTGTGAAATTCAGGATCTATATAATCCGGTCCTGTCTTAAAGGAACAGAGCTTTAATCCCCTGCGTCTTAAAAGCTCAAGCAGTGTCACCGTTACCATTGTCTTACCGCTTCCTGACTGAAGAGCGGACAACATAAACGAGATCATACCGCCTCCCCGCCAATATCAAAACTGATGATAAACACCGGACTCTCAGGTCTTAGCATATGACTGCTTCCTATCTTTTTTACATTACTTACAGCTATCTCACACATGGATGCTTCCATATTTTTTTCTTCAAGGTATCGGTGAATCTCACTTATTGTATCAATAGTAACTGCTGTCATCACGACATGTATCTTTTGCCCTGATCTGTATAAATATTCGAGTATGAAATACAGCTCCCCGCCGCTTCCTCCTATAAATACCACATCAGGATTTTCCAGACTTCCCAGAATATCAGATGCCGCACCGCAGATAACCTCCATGTTGTATGTATGGAATTTATTTCTGTTCTCCCTGATAAGTGAAACTCCTTCATCCTTTATCTCTACTGCCTGCACCGTAGCATCTGGGAAACACAGTGCAGCCTCCACGCTTACACTTCCGGTTCCGGCACCTATGTCCCATATGACTGATACCTTTCCTTTTGCAGCTGCCATTTCAGATATAACAGCGCTCCTTATATATTTCTTCGTCATCGGAATATCACCTCGGATGAATTCCTCATCGTCTATTCCCGGAATCCGTCTTTTATACACATGTACTTCCGGAACATATACGATATTCGGATCTGCAAATGTCTGTCCCAATATCACTTCAGCAGAATCCGATACTAATGTTTCTCCGCTTTCCCCCAGTGATACCCCGATATACATACACACATCTGACAGTCCGGCATCAACAAGGACTTTTGCGATGCGTGCCGGAGAATTTTCCCCGCCTGTAAGGAAAAAAACTGACCTTCCCTTCATAAGCGCACCTGTCACAGCTCTTTTAAACTCGTTCTCACTGCCGCATCTTCCGTGAAGCGAAACCAATGTGCTACTCCTGTAATCAACACCTATCCTTGAGGCCATCACAGAAAAAGAGGAGGCATTAGGTATGATCCTGTACTTGTATTCCCTTTCATCAAGTACTTTTTTTAATCCGTCTGCCCCAGAATAAAAGCCGGTGTCACCTGAAAAAAGTACACAGATATCACCCTCTTTATGTTCTTCAATGTATCCGACAATCTCAGATGCACGGATAATGCTTTTTTTCTCGCCATGTGTCCTGTCATCAGGAATATTATCAAGAAGACGCTTTGCACCAAGCAGACATTTTGCTCCGGCTATTAGCTCTGACTCCTCTATGGTAAGCCCTTCATACCCTCCGGCCCCCATTCCCATTATATAGATCATATCTTTCCCCCTGTGTTTAACTATTTTTATCTTATACCAGATCAAATAAAACTCTTGTTATATCTATTTGATCATTCAAATTTTGCGATTTCTTCAATAATCTCCTCTATCCCGATTCCTTCCCTGCCTTCCGGCCGCTTTATTACGACCATCTGTATTCCGCACTCCCTGCAGGCTGCGGCTTTCTCAGGAAATCCCCCGGCAGTACCGCCATCCTTTGTCACAAAATATTCTATATTTCTTTCCCTTATGGCTTTAATATTATCCTCTTTCGAAAATGGTCCTACCCCTGTCAGGATATTCTCTTCAGTTAAGCCGGAATCTTTTGCACTCCTTAGCGACTCATCCGCCGGCAGTATCCTTACAGTAAGCCGCTCCTTTCCGACCGTAATAAATTTCTTTAATTCCTTGGCGCCGGTAGCGATCAGCACATTTCCTTTTTTTTCTTTAAGATACTCTGCCGCATCTGCCACAGTAGAAAAAACTGCTGCATCATCCGGGATCTTACAAGCCTTACGTCCAAGCCTTAGCAGCCTGATTCCGGCACACTCTGCCGCCTTTTTAATATTTTCTCCGGCTTCGACTGCGTAGGGATGAGTAGCGTCAATGCAGGCATCATAATCCTTCATGAGCGTTTCCATTTCATCCTCAGTCATCCTGCCGGATAAAACTTTTATATGCCCTGAATCCCCATAGCTTTCTTCAAGAATTCTGCCGTATTCTGTCGCAACTGATGCCGTCACATCGTACTTTTCCGCCAGACGATATGACAATTCCCTGCCATCCGATGTACCCGCAAATATAAGTATTCTCATTTTCTGCCTTTCTATTTATATAGTAAACGACAAAACACTTTTTATTTTTACTGCGCTTACTATAATAATGCATCACCGGACACAGGATTGCATATGCTTAATCCTGTGACATTTTATATCCTCTTGGCGTAACTATATGACCATCTTTTTTATAACTCAGACTATTCCCTATAAAAACAGTATCTGACATTGTGACCTCATTATCACAAAGCCGACCAAGATCTGTTATTGTCACACTCTCACCATCACGACCTATACTATGCGCTATACCACAGACCGTAGACTCCGGAATACCACACTCCTCTAACACTTCTACCGCTTTTTTAAGTGCATCCGGCCTTCCCTTTGATGCAGGATTATAAAGAACTATAGGGAAATCCGCAGCGGCAGCACCTTTTAACCTTTTCACTATCACCTCATACGGAGTAAGCCTGTCAGAAAGTGATATCACACAGAAATCATTGCTAAGAGGTGCCCCCAGTATCGCTGCTCCTGAACAGGCTGCCGTGATACCCGGTATTACTTCCACGCTTACGTTCCTTTCATCAAGCAGCTCAAGAACAGGCGATGCCATACCATACACTCCGGCATCCCCGGTACATATCACGGAAACCGTCCGTCCTTTGGCTGCTTCCCCTATGGCATACCTGCACCGCTTAGCCTCTCCCATCATTCCTGTGTCATAGAAATCCTTATCCCGCATCCAGACCTCTTCTGAAAGACTCTCCTTAAGCAATCTGATATAGGCCGTATATCCTACTATCAATTCGGATTTTTTTATAGCATCTATTGCCTTTATGCTCATGTCCGCATATCCGCCGGGACCTATACCCACTACATACAGTACACCCATCATTTTCCTCCGCACAAACTCTATATCAGCTTACCACTGACTGACAGCATTTATTTCTTCTCACTCACCGGTGCTATTACTCCGTAAACAGCTGCCAGGGTAACTCCGTCATAAGCTGTCTTATGTACAGAAACTGCTTCTCCCGCCAGCTTAACTGCCGCCCTCTCACAAACGTTATCACATCCTGTGATCTTCATCACAAAATCCGAAGATTCAAACTCGCCCCGAACTTCCATGAGCTCTTCCGGTGAATAAAAGGCTATAGGTATTCCTTTCTTATCTGCAAATTCCAGCAGTCCCTCTTCGTCCTTTTTCAAATTTATGCTTGCAAATGCACTGACTTCATCATAAGGGATGTCGTTATCCCTTATGAAAGTCTCATATGCCTTTTCTATATCCTCGTACGAAGTTCCCCGCTTGCAACCTATACCTACCGTAACATATCTCTTCTCATTCTTTTTTCCCTGCCTGCTTGTTATGACAGCCTGTGCTCCTGTTATTCCCGCTATCTCCTGAGCAATCCGGTTTGCTCCGCCATACTCCTCAGACAATATGGGGATTGCATACTTTCCGTCCTCATCCACTACCACTACCGCGGGATCCGAAGTCTTTGACCTGGGAAAAGCCGAAATCGCACGGACAGCTATCCCTGCCGCGCCTACGAATACTATAGCCTCTGACTCGTAAAACATGCTCTGTGTCCATTTTGAGAGACCACCTCTTTCAATGCGGTCGCAGGTAATATAATCCGGATTTCTACCTTCCGAATCTGTCCTATCACCGATAGAACAGCCTGCCTTATTCTTAACAGCATAACTATTCCTTAATGCTTCCGCTATTTTTTTGCCCAATTCATATCCTTTATCCGTAAAAGCGGCAATACTCAGCTTTCTTTTTTTCTTACCACTCCTGTACATAGTCGTAAAATCCGGATGATAAAGCTTAGATCGATCTCCCGCACCTTTCAGGAAATCACCCACCAGTATCAGGGCAGTCTTTTCTATGCCTTCCGCCTCCGCAGCTTCCGGAAGAGTATCTATTGTACATTTTATTATCTTTTCATCCGGCCAGGATGCCTTATAGACTATCGCAACAGGTGTATCCGGGGATAAACCGCCTGACAGCAGCTCTGTCTTTACCTTTCCCGTAAGAGAAGCTGAAAGAAAAATTGCCAGTGATGCTCCCGTAGCAGCAAGCACATGAAGCTGCTGACCCGCGGGCACCGGAGTACGCCCCTCTGCACGTGTGATTATCAGGCTTTGGCTCACTTCAGGCAGCGTATATTCTGCATCAAGCGATGCAGCCGCCGCCAAAAAGCTGGATACTCCCGGAACAGAATGGTGTTCTATTCCAAGCATATCAAGCTGCTCCATCTGTTCCCTGATGGCGCCATACAACGATGGATCCCCGGTATGGAGCCTTACTACCAAACCGTTCCGATATCTTTCCATGACGGATATCACTTCTTCCAGAGTCATCTTTGCACTGTCATAAACAGTGGTATTCTCCCCTGCATATTTTAAAAGCTCAGGGTTGACCAGACTCCCCGCATATATTATACAGTCTGCCTTTTTCAGGTATTCTTTTCCTTTTACCGTGATCAGTTCCGGATCACCGGCTCCTGCTCCTACAAAAACTACCATATCTAAATCTCACCGCCCCACTCTTTTATCAATTCCCTGCCTTTGTCAGTTACCCCGAATACGCCGTACTTCCTTGTAAGCAAAAGTGCGCCGATCCTCATATTCTCTCCTGCTTTCCTTTCAAGCCTGCTCTGTATGGCATCAAGTATCCCCTGTGTAGCAGCCTCCAATACATTATACTCTTTCAAGATATCCACACAGGCTTCCGTTGTAACCTGATCACCTATCTTTTTTATGCATTCAGCCGGTGCACCGCACATAGCAGCATGAAAGCCTATAACTTCCTGTCTTCCGTCAGCATAGGATGAGTGGGTATTCATTGCGCCACCGGCTATCTTTATGAGCTTTCCTGTGTGTCCGATAAGCATTACTTCCTTAAAACCGCCCGCCTTGCACAGCTCTATCGCATCCCCGATAAAGTTAGAAACCCTGGCATATCTGATGCCAAGCTTAGGATCCATGCACTTCTTTATAAAGTCTTCGCCCAGATTTCCCGGCGTGAGTATCACCCGCTCTGCACCTTCGCTGCGTATCTGCTTTAAGGCCACTTCTATGGTTTTCACCACAGCCCTTTCAGACATAGGCTCTACTATACCGCTGGTCCCGAGGATAGATATCCCCCCCTCTATCCCAAGGTAAGGATTCATTGTATTCTTCGCCCGTACCGCACCGTCCTCTGCGGATATCACCACATCAAAGCCTCCCTCGTATCCGTTTTCATCGGCTGCACGGATCACACTTTCCGTTATCATTTTCCTTGGTACGGAATTAATGGCAGCTTCTCCAATACTGCGGTCAAGTCCCGGCTTGGTCACCCGCCCTATACCGGCTCCTCCATCGATATTGACAGTACCGCTTTCGTTTAATCTGACACTTGATGTAATCTTTATACCATCCGTCACATCCGGATCGTCTCCTGCTCTTTTCTTAACGGTGCATACAGCAAGCTTTCCGGCTTCAAGAAGCTCCGATGACTCCGCCGACACGCTGACTAACATTCCTCCGGGCGTATACAGCGAAAGCTTATCCGGGACCTCCCCCGTAAGCAAAAGCATTGCCGCGCCATAAGAAGCAAGCGATGCGGTAGTTCCCGTGGTATAACCTATTTTTAATTTTTTATCACCGACTCTTTCATATATTCCGCCGGGATTCATTATCTCTTCGATCTTTTCCCTGCTTACATCATAAAGTCCTGACAGGATCTCAGACTTCATTACATCTTGGGGCAGACCATATTTATAAATCTTCCCGTCCTTTACCATCAGCACCCGGTCTGAAAAACTGTTTGCCAGAAAAAGATCATGCACAGACATAAATACAGTTACAGGAGACTCTTCCCTATGTGCAACGGAGGTTAAAAGCTCCATCATCTCTATCTGATATTTCAGGTCAAGGAATGCCGCAGGTTCATCAAGTATAAGCACCTCAGGGCACTGTGCCAAAGCTCTCGCTATCAGCACACGCTGTTTCTGCCCGTCAGACAGGTTATCGAAAAGAAGGTTCCTTAGCTCATAGCAGTCGGTTTCACGCATAACCTGTTCTATTATTTCTATATCAGCCCTTTCAGGGATACCAAACCATCCGGTATAGGGATACCTTCCGGCCGATACCACATCGAAACAGCTTTCATTTTCATGTCGTGTCCTGGCAGTAAAAAGCACGGCTGCTTTCTTTGAAAAATCTTTCCCTTTGATCTCACGGATATCGGTTCCGGATATATATACCGTACCGGCCATTGCCCCAAGCTGTCTTGCCACCACATGTAAGAGAGTTGACTTTCCCGCACCGTTTGGACCGATCAATGAAATCAGTTCCCCCTTCGAAATAGTAAAGTCAATTCCTTCCAGCACTGTTTTTTTACTGTACCCTGCTGAAATCCCACTCGCTTTTATCATGTCACTCATCCCGCTGCCCTCTCTTTCTCCCGGCCATTATAAAGAGAACTACCGGTGCACCAAAGAAGGCCGTCACGGTAGAAAGCGACAGCTCGATCGGTGAAAACAAAAGCCTTGCAACTATGTCGCAGAACAGAGTAAAAGCAGCTCCGGCAAGTATAAGTGCCGGTATCAGGATTATCGGTCTGGACTGCTTTATGAGTTTTTTTACAAGAAAGGGAACTGCTATGCCAACGAATGATACGGGACCGGCATAGGCTGTAACGACCGCGGAAAGAAAGCTTGAAAAAATGATCATCAGCAATTGAAGCCCACGAACATTGACCCCCAGACTTTCAGCATACTTTTCTCCCTGCATATATGCGCCTATAGGCTTTGACATAAGGAATACTCCTGCGATTCCGATAAGCACCAGTATCACGGCAGTATACGTTCCGGGAAATGCCGCACTGGAAAACCCTCCCTGCGCCCAGCCGTGAAGGCTTATTATAGAAGTGTCATCAGCAAATGTTACTATGAATTCAGTGACAGCCGTACAGATATATCCCACCATTATGCCTGCCACCAAAAGCACACTCATGCTTTTAACTCTGAAAGACAATATGAGTATCAGAAAAGTTGACAGCAGCGCACCTGCAAACGACGCAACGATCTTAAGGACTGATGTCATACTTCCACCACTTGCCACGACAAATGTCATGGCAAGAACCATAGTCATTTTTGCTCCTGATGATATACCCATTACATAGGGACCTGCTATCGGATTTCTGAAGAAGGTCTGAAGAAGATAACCAGAAACTGCAAGAGCCGCACCTGATACTGCCGCCAAAAGAGTACGCGGCAATCTGATATCAAAAATGATCATGCTGTCATTATCCGAAAGGGGAGCAAAGATATTTACGGAAACACTCCCGGCGGCAACGGATATGAACGCTGCCGTTCCCAGCAGCACTAACATTATCCCAAAACCTATGATCGTTCTTTTTTTCGTTCCGGCTTTTTCCAATCAGTTATTTCCAATCAATTTTTTCCAAGCTTTCTGAGGTGAACTGTCTCCCCTTCTCCTGTCAGCATATTATGTATATCACTGACTATTGTTCCTACTTCATTTGAGTTCTGATATAAAGAGCCTTCCATCACCCATACATTACCTTCCTCAAACGCCTTGAAATTAGCAAACATTGCATTCTTGTCTATTATATCATCCAGACTGTCGACATGGTCAATTGTAGCATCATATACCAGAAAATCCGCCTCTCCGGCAAGTGTCATGAATTCTTCCATTCCGTATTTTACAGTCGACTTTACACTTTCATCATTCTCATCTGCAGTAAGTATATAGTTTCCCCCGGCCATTTCAGTCATCCTTGCCAATGAGCTTCCACCCTTAGTACAGACTATCTGTCCATTGGCACTTACATAGCAGGCCACCACCGTAAAGCCTGTGTTTCCATACTCTTCCATTGAATCAACTATGGCTTTCTGTTCATTAAAGGCAACCTCCGCAACATCCTCTTTCCCGAGGATCAGGCCGTAAACCTTTATCCACTCCATCCTGCCAATAGGATCAGCCTCGTAGCTGGCACGATCTATCAGAACCGGTATTCCTAAGCCCTCAAGCTTCTCAACGACTTCAGGCTTATGGTTTACCATGGTATTCTCTATTGCAAGTTCACACCCCTCTGCCGTAAGTGTTTCATAATCCGGTGCACCGTAATTACCGCAAAAGATCATATCGCCGGATTCCATTGCACATACTGCTTCATCTATGGTCCAATCGTCTTTTTCTATTCCTGAAAACCTGACAGCATCAACGGCCTCAAGCTCTGCAAATTCACACATCGCCGCAGAATTTGCCAGATAGATATTATCCACAGGTCTTTTTATTACCGTCATTCCCATTGTATCCTCCGGGACCTCGGCTCCCTCGGGAACTATAAGGTATTTCCTGCCATCAGATATCTCTATAGATGCATAACCGCCTGCATAGTCAGTTATGGAAAACTCTGTAGCGGCAGCATTCTCCCGTATGCCGGTTATCTTCAGGGGCACAGCTCCGGCATCTGCTGCCTGATTTTCCCATTCTGCATCCTGTGGTATATTTTCCGCTGTATTTCCATTCTCAGAAACAGAAAAAGACTCTCCGCCCGTACATCCGCACAGGGATATACAAGCGAAAAGAGTCCATGTAATTACAAGTTTATTTACTTTTCTTCTATAGTTGAAGAATCGAAGCATATTGTATATTCAATCTCGTGAGGCTTGCTCATTGCTGTAGTATCTGCAACAAAGGGAATCTCAACATCAAAACCTACGAGAGGAAATGCAAATACTGACAAACCTGAACTAATATCTGAAGTATATTTTACATCATCCCATATGGCATAGTCATAATTGTCACTTGAAAATTCAACATAAACTGTAGCCTGACCGTCTTTAACAGTAAACTCGGCAGGTGAGGTAACCGATGCTTTACCTGTTCCGCCTGAAAGAACTGCTTTTACAGTATATTCGCCGTCTTTCAGCTGAATATCGGCTGAAGCATCCTCTGCCAGCTCAACCTTTACTTTATGGTCGTACCACTTTCCCTTTTTTCCTATGATAGCTACATCAAATTCCTCGCCGATCACGGGAACCGGAATGTCAAAGCCATTCACCACTTCGGTAGAACCATCATCATATGTCACCGTATCCTCGGTGGGATCAATTATCTTGGCGCCTTCCTTTTGTGCATCTTCGGCAGTTCCCTGGAATACATTCAGTACCCCATCTCCGGCAAGGCTCACATGGATCGTTGCCACACCATTTTTTACAGTAAGTGTTCCCTGATCGTTAAGAGTTTCATTTACATGAAACATGGAACTGTCTGTAGTAAATACTGCTGTGTATGTACCATCTGCAGGCAGCCCCGATGTTCCGTTTAAGTTACTGCTCAGAGTTATTTTTTTTTTAATGCTTCATCGATATGTGCTACATAGATAGCTTCTATTTCAGGAATAGAACCAAGTCCAAGGATCTGGCAGTCAACTGAATCAAACTTTCCGCTTGCTTCGAACATGCTCTTCCATGAATCCTCTTCGTCACCTGCCATATCGTTATTTGCATGGTCACCGGCAACAACCATGAGAGGTCTGAGTACTACATTTGTATATCCTGCAGCCGAAACATTATCAATAACAACAGAACATTCAGTGCTCTCAGGCTCACCCTCTACTGTTCCTACAAATACGTTATCATATCCAAGAGCATCAAACTGTGCCTGCATCTGCTCATAGGTTACCTTTGCCTTATGTGAAGTACCATGTCCCATAAGAACGAATGCTGTTCCGGCTTCTTTTGCAGCCTCAAGGCTGTCAAAACCTGCCTCGCTTACTGCAGCTGCAACAACTGCCTCTGCAACAGCCTTCTTGTCATCGTTGGTTTCTGTTGAATCAGCACCAACCTCACCCAGCATAGGCTCGGAAACGATGATGGACTCAAACTTATCATTGTATTTCTCAAGTGCTTCAACAAGCTCATCATACTCAGCACCATGCATAAGGTGTGTAGGCTGAACAACAAGATTCTTAACACCGTTACTTACAGCACGGTCCAGAGCCTGCTCCACATTATCAATAAACTCACCGTCACGAGCCTGTACGTGGTTGATTATGATCTGTGCGGTAAAAGCACGTCGTACGGACCAGTCGGGATATGCTTCCTGGATAGCTTTCTCGATACCGCCTATGTCATTTGTACGGCTGTCGTTGAATGATGTTCCGAAGCTTACTACAAGTATCTCATTCTCGCCTATTTCATCAGCATTAAGCGGATCGTCCTTTGATGCATCACCGGTATCACGGCCGAAATAATCGGGATCGGCAAATTCGCCTTCTACAAGTTCTTTCTGTGCATCTGTAAGTGCATCCCATGCTTCCTTTGCAGCAGCACACTGCGCATCTGTCTCGTCAGTCCTGGTCTGTACATAGATAGCATCGATAAGTTCTGCAACATTATCTGCCAATGCCTGATCCTCCTCTGCTGAACCCTCACTGCCCTCCTCAGTAGCTTCTGCAGAAGGAGCAGCTTCTTCCGTAGCTTCAGTCTCTGTTTCCGCAGGTGCAGGCTCACTGCCGCCTTCACAGCCAGTCATCACTGTTCCTGCTGCCAGCATTGCTGTCAATGCCATGGCAAAAAATCTCTTTTTCATGTTTTTTTCCTCCTTTGTGATCAACATCTGTTCTTAAATTTAATATAAGAACAAAAAAACTCCCTGCCGTAGGCAAAGAGCGACTTCCGGAACCCCCGTTTCCTTCCACACCGTAAACAGCCTGACCAGGACACACTGCTTACCGAGCTTTCAGGACACGACAATTCCACGACGCGCTCATGCCGGATCTCGCGGCACGCATCTTCGTAAGGCAGGTCTCCCGACTTAAGATCATCCCGGCCCACTTCCCTTCCCGGATTTCTCCAGTGGGCAGCCATATGAGCAGCCGGTCATTATCACGGTGACGAGCTCGTCAGGGATTTTCACCCTGTTCCCTATTATCCGGAGCATGACCTCCGGCACCCTGCGAAACACACAAGATTATAAGACTTTGTTTGCATTATTGCAAATAGTAAATTTCAATATTATTGAAAAAATCCCTTTCATAGACTAAAATAACCCATGGTAACATTTGCTGAACAAAACAAAGTAATTGAAATCCACAGTTAACAGACCATAAACCTTTTTTCAGGAGACATAGAAATGGCTAAAACAAAAGAAATAAAAACAATCGGCGTACTCACAAGCGGTGGAGATTCACCGGGAATGAATGCTGCCATCAGGGCGGTAGTCAGGAAAGCACTTGCCAACGGCATGACAGTGAAAGGCATAAAAAAAGGCTATCAGGGCCTGATCAATGAAGAGTTCATGGATATGGACAGACATTCCGTATCTGAAGTAATAGGACTTGGCGGAACCATACTTGGAACCGCAAGATGCGAAGAATTCAAAACCCCCGAGGGTGTACAGAAAGGCGCAGAAATATGCCGTAAACACGGGATTGACGGCATTGTGGTCATCGGCGGAGACGGTTCATACCGCGGTGCCCAGAAGCTCTCACATGAGGGCATCAATACGATAGGCCTTCCGGGAACTATCGATCTGGATATCGCATGTACAGACTATACCATCGGCTTTGATACAGCCATCAATACGGCAATGGAGGCCATCGACAAAGTCCGCGATACATCGTCCTCACACGAAAGATGCTCTATAATAGAAGTAATGGGAAGAAATGCCGGCTTCATAGCCCTGTGGTGCGGTGTTGCTAACGGTGCGGAGGACATCCTGCTTCCCGAAAAGTATGACTACAACGAGCAGACACTTATCAACCACATAATCGAAAACAGAAAAAACGGCAAGAAACATCACATAATCATCAATGCCGAGGGCATCGGACACTCCACCTCCATGGCTAGACGAATAGAAGCTGCAACAGGCGTTGAAACAAGAGCTACCATTCTCGGATACATGCAGCGCGGCGGTTCCCCCACCTGTAAGGACCGCTACTACGCTTCCATAATGGGTGCAATGGCTGCAGACCTTCTGAAAGAAGGCAAGACAAACCGTGTGGTTGCACAGAAGAACGGCGAGTTTGTTGATTTTGATATAGACGAAGCACTTGCCATGACCAAGTCAATACCGGATTATGAGTACGAACTTTCAAAGATATTATGATAACATCCGCAGCAAACGAAAAAATAAAGCATCTCATAGCATTAAGGGATAAGGCAAAGGTCCGCCGTGAGGAGGGCCTTTTTCTTGTGGAGGGAATACGGATGCTGCGCGAAATACCGCCTGCGGATCTGGATGCTGTATTTATATCTAAGGAGTTTTATAAGAAAAATCCGAACGCACTACCTTCAAATGCCGAGATCCTGGATAACAGGATCTTCGAAAAGGTTTCAGCTGTAAATACACCGCAGGGTGTAATCGCCGTTGTCAGACAAAAGCAATATGTAATAAATGACTTAACTGCCGCTAAATCCCCTATGCTCCTTATGTTAGAGACTATTCAGGATCCCGGGAATCTGGGCACAATGTTCCGTACGGCAGAAGCCGCAGGCTGCAGCGGGATCATCCTGACTTCAGACTGTGCCGATCCCTATTCCCCCAAGACAGTACGCTCCACCATGGGCGCAATCTTAAGACTCCCATTTGTCACGGTGCCGCAGCTTGATGATGTTTTTAACGTACTTAAGAGTAAAAATATAACCACATATGCGGCTGCACTTGAGGCATCGGTTCCATATACTACCACGGATTACACTAAGGGCAGCGCCCTGCTCATAGGCAATGAGGGAAACGGATTAAAAAAAGAGACTTTGGAAAAAGTAACTGCTTCAGGCGGATGCACAATCCATATCCCTATGGCAGGCAAAACGGAGTCATTGAATGCTTCCGTAAGTGCGGCTATACTTATGTACGAAGCTGCAAGGCAGAGATCGTTTATATCACATAGCTGACAGCTTTCGTAACAGACAATGCCTCACAGGCAAGCATTATCTGTCTCGAAAGCGCGATACATTCGTTACTATAATAAAATCTCATACAATAAAAGGAGGAACATCATGAACATAGGATTTATCGGAATGGGTAACATGGCCGGAGCAATGATTGGCGGTCTGTTAAAAAACGGACTTGAGAAAAAAGAGAACATTTACGGTTCCGATGCAAGTGAAGCTGTTGTGAAAAAAAGGACGGAAGAATTCGGTATCAATACTACCACTGATAACCGTGAAGTTGCTAAAGCTTCAAATTATCTTGTACTTGCAGTTAAGCCTCAGTATGCAGTATCTGCCATAAACAGTTTTAAAGATGTCATTACAGATGATACAGTCATCATCTCCATTATGGCCGGCAAGAGCCTTGCATGGCTTGACGAAGCTTTTGGCAAAAAACTCAAATTCGTAAGATGCATGCCCAATACTGCAGCCCTTGTAGGTGCGGCAATAACAGGTGTAACCCCTAATGATGCGGTAACAGAAGACGAACTAAAAAATGCGATTTCCATAATAGAATCTTTCGGAAAAGCATCCGTTGTACCTGAAAACCTTATGGACGCCGTATGCGCAGTCAGCGGAAGCTCTCCTGCATATGTATTCATGTTCATCGAAGCAATGGCAGATGCAGCCGTTGAAGAAGGCATGCCCAGGGCACAGGCTTATGAGTTTGCTGCCAACGCAGTTTATGGCAGCGCAAAACTTATGATAGATACAGGCAAGCATCCCGGCGAGCTCAAGGACATGGTATGCTCCCCTGCAGGAACTACCATTGCAGCTGTAAGAGTACTTGAAGAAGCAGGTTTCCGCGGAACCGTTATAGACGCTGTAGAAGCTGCCGCAGAAAGGTCAAGGGAACTGTAATCTTTAATCACCCATAGTTATCGGCGCCACCCCTTTACCTGAGGCAATGCATATGTGACCTTTACATTATCATTCCCCAGGACTTCCCGCAGTTCACTTACTAACTGTGCAGAAATCTCAGTGCCGCCTTCATCCGGATGAAGTACCTTTTTCTGATCTGATATATATCCTCTCAGTCCATCCAGCCCCGGGTGTTCGGAGAGGATTTTTTTTATGTCATTAATCTTATCATTTCGCTCAGCTTCGTCTTTATACTGTATCCAAAGAGTCTTCTGAACAGACTCTATACTGTCGATCCTTTCAGCGATAAGTTTACCGTCCTTTTCTTCCTCGGCACTGACTTTTCCGTTTATTATCACTTTACTGTCCTCGGCAAGCAGCGACCTGTACTGTGTAAGAGTCTTTGGAAATACTATGACCTCAGCCTGTCCCACCAGATCCTCCAATGTAACAAAAGCCATGGCATCGCCCTTTTTCGTATACTTGATCTTTATGGCTGAAACCATCCCTGCCAGTGAGATCCTTGAACCGTCAGACACATTCATAGTCTTAAGCTCGCTGATATTTTCGTATTCCTCCAGATACAGATCCGTAGTGTAATTGGTCACCAGCGAATCCCACAATCCCACGTATTCCTCAAGAGGATGACCGCTTAAATATATGCCAAGCACTTCCTTTTCCAGCTGGAGCAGTTCTTCACGATCAAATTCTCCTATATCCTTTGGTATAGCTGTCTCCCGCTGGCTCCTGCCTTCCTCTCCCATAAGATCAAACAGGCTGATCTGCCCCGCCATGGAGCTCTTCCTGTCCGCAGCTACCGAATCCATTATGTCAGGATAAATATACATAAGTTCCTTGCGCTTAACACCAAAGCAGTCAAAAGCTCCCGCTTTTATAAGATTCTCTATCAGGCGCTTATTTATGCCTTTATCCGATGTACGCTCGATAAAATCACGCATGCTCCTGTAGGGACCGTTAGCATCACGTTCCTTTACCACTGCCGCAACCACATTGCCCCCCACACCACGGACAGCATTAAGCGCATAATAAATCCCGTTCTCATTTACAGTAAAGCCCACTCCTCCATAGTTAATATCCGGAGGAAGGAGATTTATACCCTTTGCCCTTATATACATAAGGTACTCGGAAAGCTTTGTGGAATTATCAATAACGGATGTCATGATAGCTGCCATGAACTCCGCCGGATAATAATGCTTGAGATATGCCGTCTGATATCCTACCACCGCATAGCAGGCTGCATGTGATTTATTGAATGCATACTTGGCAAAGTCCATCATAGTTGCATAAATACGGCTGGCTGCCTCCTCGGATATCCCGTTCTTTACGCAGCCCGGAACAAAGGCAGGCCAGTCAGCCTCCGGAAGCCCCTTTTTCTTTGCGGCCTCTATCTCACTCTCATTGCCATGTATGAATATATTGCGCTCATGCTCCATGACATGTTCTTTCTTTTTGCTCATGGCACGGCGCACATTGTCAGAACGCCCCATGGAAAAGCCTGCCAGATCACGCACTATCTGCATAACCTGCTCCTGGTAAACTATACATCCGTATGTAGCCTTCAGTATCGGCTCGAGCTCCGGACATTCATATACTATGTGCTGCGGATCGTTCTTACCCGCAAGATACTTCGGAATGAAATCCATAGGCCCCGGACGATAAAGCGATATACCGGCAATGACATCCTCAAGACACTGCGGCTTAAGAGTCTTCATGAAATCCGTCATGCCCGCACTTTCAAGCTGGAACACACCGGTACAGTCACCGGATGAAAGCATGGCATAAACGGCCGGATCCTCATAGTCGATCTTTGAAATATCTATTGTCTTACCGGTGGCAGCCTTTATATTGTCTAAGGTATCCTTTATGACCGTAAGTGTCCTAAGCCCCAGAAAGTCCATCTTAAGCAGGCCCAGAGGCTCCAGTGTAGCCATGGTAAACTGTGCCATCACAGCATTGTCTCCCCCAAGTGCCAAGGGAATCATATCATCTGCAGCCTTGGGACATATCACGACTCCGGCGGCGTGCATGCCCGTCTGCCTCGGAAGCCCCTCCAGCTTGAGCGCATAATCAATAAGTGTATGTACATCATCGTCTCCCCTGTATTCAGCCATAAGATCCGGATTCTTTTCCAGTGCATCAGACAGGGTGATATTCAGCTCGTCAGGGACCATTTTAGCTAACTGGTCACATTTAGCATAAGGCAGATCCATTACCCTGCCCACGTCCCTTATGACGCCTTTTGCCAGGAGTTTTCCGAAGGTTACGATCTGAACTACCTTCTCGCTGCCGTACTTTTCCCGGACATACTGTATGACATCCTCACGGTGGTTATAGCAGAAGTCCACGTCTATATCAGGCATGGATACACGTTCCGGATTAAGAAAACGCTCGAAAAGCAGCTGATAGCGTATGGGGTCGATATCCGTAATGTGAATCGCATAGGATACTATACTTCCGGCCGCACTTCCACGCCCCGGTCCCACAGGAATATCATGCTCCTTGGCGTAGTTGATATAGTCCCACACTATCAGGAAGTAATTCACAAAGTCCATGGTCCGCATTACATCCAGCTCGTATTCCAGACGTCTGCATAATGCATTCCAGGACCATATAGGAGAAATACCTCCGTCATCGGCATATTTTCTTTTTATCTCATCGTCCTTTATGGCACTGTCTATCATGCTGTCCAGTGAACTGCCGGCATCTTTCTCAGCAGCCGGCTCAGGTACCGGTACCACCTCTCCGCAGCCCTCCTGTGAAAGCCTGTACTGCTCAGGATACCTTTCCCGCATTCCCATATCACAGAGGTAATTCAGATACTGCCAGGAACGGATATATTCATCTACGGTAGCAGTACCGTCAGTTTTTTCATTTCCTGATTCCCCTCCGGCTTTACGATAGCTGTCCTCACCTTTTTTTATGTATTCCCTTCTGGATTCCGGCAGACTCTCTATGTATGCATCACTGTCAAATTCTTCCGGAATCTCGTACACCGGCAGAAGAGGCTTGCTGTAATGTATTTCCACATGACAGCGCTCGGCAATTTTTGCGGTATTCTCTATCGCCTCTGTTGCGTAAGGGAATAGTTCACGCATCTCCTCCTCACTCTTTACATAGAACTGTCCGCCCTCATAACGCATACGGTTCTCATCGCTTAAATGCGCACCGGTCTGTATGCAGAGAAGCACATCGTGTGCCTGTGCATCATCGGCATAGGTGTAATGGCAGTCATTGGTGGCAACCAGCGGGATATCCAGGTCACGGCTCATCCGCATAAGCTCCATATTTACCGTTCTCTGTGCCGGTATGCCGTGATCCTGCATTTCCAGATAATAATTGCCCGCACCGAAAAGATTTTTGTACCAGAGTGCAGTTTCTTCCGCCTTCTCTATCATGCCCCTGGTTATAAATCTGGGAACTTCTCCGGCAAGGCAGGCCGACAGACAGATAAGTCCCTCATGATACTGCTCAAGCACTTCATGATCTACACGCGGCTTATAGTAATACCCTTCGGTAAATCCCTTGGATACTATCTTTACAAGATTACGGTAGCCTGTATCATTCTCCGCAAGAAGAATGAGATGGTTATACCTGTCGTCACCGCCTGAAACTTCCTTGTCAAATCTTGAACCGGGAGCAACATATATCTCGCAGCCAAGGATAGGGTTGATCCCAGCCTCCTTAGCAGCCTCATAAAAATCGACTACGCCGTACATAACGCCATGGTCTGTTATGGCTGCGGCAGTCTGCCCCAGCTCCTTTACCCTGCTGACATAATCCTTTATTTTGTTTGAGCCGTCTAACAGGCTGTATTCCGTATGCGTATGTAAATGGACAAAAGACATATTAACCCCCGTTTTTTAAAATGACTCCATAAGACCGCTTAAACCGCCTTCCCTGTATACATCTTTGTAATAATCCAATTCATCGTTTATCAGTGAATCGATCACCTGCATCCCCAGCAGTTCAACAGGTGCCTTGTCATCAGTAAGTACCAGTCCCGCACTCTCATGTACCGACAGCCTTTCCCTGACATCCGTAAGCTGCTTTTTCAGACCTTCATCAGGAACATTCTCACATCCTTTTGATAGTGCCGACATCATGTCCGTGTCGACAGATGCAAAAAGCTCACGGTTGGTGGAATTCCTCACATCGACTACAACCACATTTGGAAATACACTTGCCACCGTATCCGAAAGATAGTTAGTTATATCCGGACCACCCGCTTCATCATAACCGTGCATGTTCATATTGACTACCATCACACCACCGTCTTTCAGATGATCCCTTACCATTGTAAAAAACTCCACGCTGCTCATCTGGAATGGTATGGTTATATCCTGATAGGCGTCCACCATGATCACATCGTATTTTCCCTTATCTGCCTGCAGATAGGCACGTCCGTCATATGTATGGACCACTATGTCATCCGACAGTTCAAAGTATTCATGTGCAAGACCAGTTATCTTTTCGTCTATCTCCACACCGGTCACTTCAGAGCCCGGGAAAAACTTAGTACACTGCATACCGAAAGTTCCCGTTCCCATTCCAAGGATCAGTATGTCCAGATCCTCTGAGGATTTTGCTTTCTCTCCGGCATACATGGCCATAGTCGGTGCTGCCAGCGCGTAATCGTAATACATTCCTGTCAGATCACTGCTCTTCATGCGAATAGACTGTACACCGAATAAAACATTCGTGGACAACATGGTAGCCCGGTCAGAATCCGTCACCTGCAGATAGTTATATATTGACTCACCCTCATAGGTCAGCGAATCATTCCAAAATGCAAAATTGGAACGGTGCCCTAATATGCAAGCAAGCAAAAACAAAGCACTGCCGGCTCCAAGAATGATTTTTTTTATCTTCCCACTTTTTGCTGTCAGAAAATATACGGCAGCAATTATTATAAGTATCCCTGCAAAAATCAGGAATGTGGCAGATGTTCCTACGGAAGGGATAGTTACAAAAGTAGGCAGAAATGTCCCTATGATCGATCCGATCGTATTGCAGGCCCCCAGCTTTCCGGCCACGGAACCGCTCTCTCCAATATCAGATATGGTGTATTTAATAAGGGACGGTGTCACTGTTCCCAATAAAAACAGAGGGAAAACAAATATGATCATACAGGCAGCAAAGGATGACCAGATCAAAAGCCCTGTTGAAACCGTAACTATCATCAGGCCTGTTATGGCCAGTATGATATATTTCCCAAGGACAGGTATAAAGGCTATCCAGACCGCCGCTATCAGTATCCTTGTAAAAAGCTTGTCCGGTCCGTCTCCCTTATCGGCCCATTTTCCCCCGATCACATTTCCAAGTGCCATGGCGATCATAATGGTGCCTATTATTATGGTCCACACTATCTGTGACGAGGAAAAATATGGCGCCAGCTGCCTGGAAGCGCCCAACTCCACTGCCATCACTGCCATTCCTGCAAAAAACTCGGTTATGTAAAGGTAGTATCTGTTTTTTAATATATCAATCTTCACTGTAATTCCCCGCTCTCTAAGTATTTCGGTACAATAATATGTGCGGCTGACTGAACATCCCGCCTTCTGATCCGGCTCAAACTGCACTTGCACCTGCTCCGGAGGCCATTGCAGATGCGGTCGTCATTTCGGCCATAACATACAATATATGGATGATTTTGTTACTGACTCAGTATGCAAAAACACCGGCACTTGAGCCAACAACGAACTAATGTTCATTTTATCATATTATGGTTTCAAAAAAAATCATGTTTCGAAAAATAATACCGCCAATATAAACAGGCAGGTGTGCTATAATACAATTTATGAAACTTGCCATCACACAACCTTATCTTTTTCCATATATCGGTTATTGGCAGCTGATCGCAGCAGCGGACCGTTTCGTCCTGCTGGATGATGTGAATTATATTAAAAAAGGATTTATTAACAAAAACCGCATACTATACAATAATTCTGCCCATCCCTTTACCATATCCCTGGATCATCCGTCCCAGAACAATCTCATAATGGATTCAAAGCTTTCCGCCGATCCTGAAAGCCGGATGAAATTTCTGCGGCTTGTCAGGGATGCATACAGGCATGCTCCATATTTTGATGCAGTTTATCCGATGGTGGAACGTGTGATGACGAATGCTGAGACAGACCTTACGGAATTTATTTTTTACAGCATCAGGGAGACAGCCTCCTACCTTAATGTGCAGACAGATTTTACAAAATCCTCCCTGGTAGAAAAAGATCCTGCCCTTCGCGGACAGAACCGGATTATAGCCATATGCAAAAAGCTCGGGGCAGACACCTATATTAATCCCACCGGGGGGCGGGCACTTTATGATCAGGAATCCTTTGCCGCCAATGGAATGCAGCTTTACTTTATCGATATGAAACAGGATATGGTTAGATACAGGCAGTTTGCAGAGCCTTTCGTTGAAAACCTTTCTATCATAGATGTGATGATGTTCAACAGCGTGGATGAGATCGGTGAAATGCTCAAACTGTATGAACTGAATGCACAGTAATAAACTTAACAGAACCAAACTGTCGTGTGCAGATCCGGTTACAGAAGCAATATCCGGGTAACCTTATTTCATAAACATATCTATGGCTTTGTTCATTTTATCCACCGCTTCCTTGTCGTCCTCTGCGACTGCTTCTACTATACAGTGCTCAAGATGTTCTTTCAAAAGTGCCTTTCCGGCATTATTCACTTCACCCTTAATTGCCGCAAGCTGAATGAGCACGTCTGCGCAGTCCTGCCCGTCCATGAGCATTTTTTTTGTTGACTCAAGGTGACCGATAGTTCGTGAAAGGCTGTTCACGATTTTCTTTATCTCGGCGGGATCATGGGTATGGCTGTGTGTATGATGTCCGTTGTGATCATGTGCATGCTGTCCGTCATGCCCCTGCCCATGACCATGTCCACTATGCTCCTCATGTTCATGCTGAGATGTATGCTTATGATATTCTGTATTTTCTTTTCGGATTCCCGCCATTTTTCTTCCTCTTTACTATCCGGTACAGTCAAAAATTTTCTTTTCTAAAGGTCTGCCAAAAGAATAAAACGATATCTTTCATATTCTTTCAGAACCATTTTATTATAAATCATGCAATATCGCCACAAAAAACTTGTTCTGAAACAGTTTTTAATCTATCATAGTATCCGGGTATTTTTCCGTATAAATAGCTTAAGAATATACCTTAATTCATTTTTCAAAAAGGAGCCTGATAATGAAACATATCACACTTGAAAAAGATATAAAGGATGTCGTTGTTTCCGTCATCCTGCCTGTTTATAACGAAATAAGGACTATCGAAAATGTCATAAACACTTTGCATGCAACTGACTTTAAAAAGGAATTGATCGTCATAGATGACGGATCCACTGACGGCTCAAGGGAATTATTAAAAAAACTCAGGATAGAAAAGAAAATAGACAAGCTCATACTCAACAAAAAGAATATGGGCAAAGGAGCGTCATTAAGGAGAGGTTTTAAAGCTGCCGCAGGTGACCTCGTCATAGTACAGGATGCAGACTTAGAGTACGATCCCAATGACATAAAGCTTCTCATAGTCCCCTTTGTCGAAAGCGATGCTGAGGTAGTATACGGATCCCGGTATCTAAAGGGCAATAAATACCGCGTAGATGGTTTCTACCACGAATTTGGAAATAAAGTTCTCACAGGTATGTCAAACATCTGCTCAGACCTTTCCCTTACGGACATGGAGACCTGCTACAAGATGTTCCTGCGTGAAGTCATCCAGTCTACAAAGCTCTGCGAAAACAGATTTGGTTTTGAGCCGGAGGTTACAGCCAAAATTGCGAAGCAGAAAAGAAGGATATATGAGATTCCAATTTCCTACTCTCCCAGGACATTTGAGGAAGGGAAGAAAATCGGAGTAAAAGATGCTTTCCGTGCGATATGGTGCATACTAAAATACAATTTCTTCAGATAATACAAAGCCCCGCCAACCGGCGGGGCTTTTTGTTTTTTTACAGCATGAACTTTTTCAGCTTACTCTGAATACCTCCATGGAACCGGACATGTAATTGCATTTCTCCTGCCCGTTCTCACAGTCCGTACAGTGTAAATCATAAATACTTTCAACCCAGATATTTCTTCAGAACATCAACCTTGTCTGTCTTCTCCCAGGGAAGATCAAGGTCATCGCGGCCGAAATGGCCATATGATGCGGTCTGCTTGTAGATAGGTCTGCGGAGGTCAAGCATCTTTATTATGCCGGCAGGACGGAGGTCAAAGTTTTCCCTGACGATCTCTGTCAGCTTATCATCAGCAATCTTACCTGTACCGAAAGTGTCAACAGATACTGAGGTGGGTTCTGCCACTCCAATTGCATATGAAAGCTGTATCTCACACTTGTCGGCAAGGCCTGCAGCCACAATATTCTTAGCCACATATCTTGCTGCATAAGCGGCTGAACGGTCAACCTTTGTGCAGTCCTTACCGGAAAATGCTCCGCCGCCGTGACGGGCATATCCGCCGTAGGTATCAACGATTATCTTTCTGCCTGTGAGACCGGCATCACCATGAGGCCCGCCTATTACGAAACGGCCGGTGGGATTAATGTAGATCTTTGTATCCGCATCGATAAGCTCCTTGGGAAGTACAGGATCAAAAACGTACTTCTTTATATCCTCATGGATCTGCTCCTGTGTCACATCATCATCATGCTGGGTAGAAAGAACAACAGCCTCAAGCCTTACGGCCTTGTCATTTTCATCATACTCAACCGATACCTGACTCTTTCCGTCAGGACGCAGATACTTAAGGGTTCCGTCCTTACGAACCTTGGTAAGCTGTCTTGTAAGCTTATGCGCAAGCGAAATAGGATAGGGCATAAGCTCAGGAGTCTCATTTGTTGCATAGCCGAACATCATCCCCTGGTCACCGGCACCTGTATCAAGGTCATCTTCAAGAGTGCCTTTCTTTGCTTCCAGAGCCTTGTCAACCCCCATTGCGATATCTGCTGACTGCTCGTCAATGGCAGTAAATACAGCGCAGGTGTTGCCGTCGAAACCATACTCGGAACGGTCATAACCAATCTCCTTAACGGTATCACGAACTACCTTCGGGATATCAACATATGCTTCTGTTGTGATCTCACCTGTTACTACTACGAATCCCGTGCAGGCCATTGTCTCGCAGGCCACACGGCTCATGGGATCCTGTGCCATGCATGCGTCAAGGATCGCATCCGATATTGCATCGCAGACTTTATCGGGATGACCTTCAGTTACTGATTCTGATGTAAATAATCTTTTTTCTGACATTTTTCTTCCTTTCTTTTATTTGATATAAATCGTTACCAACTGTTATTAGCCGGTGCAACAAGCATCCTTTCACGAAGCCTGAGCGGCTTTTATGAAATTTCCTGTCCCTCCGTCCTGCTGCATTTTGCCTAAGCCAGAAACCGCTTTCGCAGTCCTAACAGCAAAATAAAATCCGCTTATCAATAAGCGGACTCCCAAAACGAATCCTCTTATTGTTCGACAAAGGCTCGGCACCGGACCGTCCTCTCGCTCAGGTTGGCACCTTCCTTCATCTCTTCCGGGGTTGCCGTGGTTTCATAGGTCCTATGTACCTCCACCACTCTGAATAAGAGTTCATCAGCTATTCTTTTTTTCAGACATAAGCATACAACGACTGTGCCTATGTGTCAATAAAAAATTAAGTTTTCTCCCGCGTTTTAATTAACATAGACTATAACCATAAACGGTTAATAGTCTCTGTCCTGTAATAAATTTACAAAAACTTCCCACTTGTTGTATACCACTAACTTCCTCACACCGGCAGCTCCTCTCCGAGCAGCCATTTATACAGAGAATTGTTATTTCACTTTCATGCTGAGAGATATCCGCTTCTTGCCCGGATCTACTCCCAGAACCTTAACCTCCACAATATCCCCCACTGACACGACCTCAAGCGGATGCTTAATATATCTGTCTGACATCTGGGAAATATGCACCAGACCGTCCTGATGCACTCCTATATCCACAAAGGCACCAAAGTCGATGACATTCCTCACTGTTCCCTTAAGGATCATTCCTTCCTTAAGATCCTCCATGCTCATAACATCCGAACGGAGTATTGGCTTAGGCATATCTTCTCTGGGATCCCTCCCGGGCTTCTCCAGTTCTTTTATGATATCTTTTAAGGTGAGTTCACCTACGGACAGGTCTGCGGCCAGCTCCGATGTATTTTTTATTTTTGCTGAAAGTCCGGGCAGCCCTCCCTTTTTTATATCAGCCGTCGAATAACCAAGCTTTTCCAAAAGCTTCTTTGCTGCATCATAAGACTCCGGGTGTACCCCTGTCCCATCCAGAGGATCCTTTGCATCCGTTATCCTTAAGAATCCCGCACACTGCTCATAAGCCTTAGGACCGAGCTTCGGTACCTTAAGCAGTTCCTTCCTGCTGCCAAAGCTTCCGTTTTCTTCGCGATAGCTGACAATATTCTTTGCCAGGGTTTTATTAATTCCTGAAACATATTCTAAGAGAGATGCGGAAGCGGTATTCAGATCAACACCCACTCTGTTTACACAGTCTTCTACCACCGCCCCTAAGGCCTCACCCAGCTTTTTCTGGTTCATATCATGCTGATACTGGCCTACACCAATGGACTTGGGATCTATCTTAACAAGTTCTGCCAGGGGATCCTGGACACGCCTTGCTATGGATGCTGCGCTTCTCTGACCCACATCAAATTCCGGAAATTCTTCCGTTGCAAGCTTACTTGCAGAATAAACAGAAGCACCGGCTTCATTGGTAATCACATACTGTACCGGCTCCGATATCTCATGAAGCATTTCGGATATTATCTGCTCTGACTCCCTGGACGCTGTACCGTTGCCGACAGAAATCAGGTTTATTCCGTATTGTTTTATTAAAGCTTTGACAGCCGTCTTTGCCTCCTCAACTTTATTCTGAGGTGCTGTAGGATAAATCACTTTAGTATCAAGGACCTTTCCGGTAGCATCAACCACTGCAAGCTTACAGCCGGTACGGAAAGCCGGATCCCAGCCCAGCACAACAAGTCCGTGTATAGGAGGCTGCATCAGTAACTGGGTAAGGTTCTTTCCGAAAACTTCTATGGCACCGTCCTCGGCTTTTTCGGTAAGTTCGCTGCGGATCTCACGCTCTGTTGATTCTTTGATAAGACGGAGATACGCATCCTGACAGGCTTCTTCCAGACACACTGCCGCTGCATCATCCTTTCTGATGATCACCTTTTCTTCCAGATATCGTATTATATTTTCCTCCGGTGCCTGTACCTTCACATTGAGGACCTTTTCCTTCTCACCGCGATTGACAGCCAGAGTGCGATACCCGGTCATCTTAGAGACCGGTTCCCTGAAATCATAATACATCTCATAAACGGAAGATGCCTTTTCATCTTTAGCTTCGGAAATGATAGTTCCTTCACGCCTGGTGATATCCCTGATCCATTTGCGGTATTCCGGTTCATCGGATATGAGCTCCGCAATTATATCTTTTGCGCCCATGATAGCATCTTCAACAGTCATTACGCCCTTTTCAGCATCTATATATTTTTTTGCTTCCTCTTCCACAGAATGTGTAGAATGCTGAAGCTGTATCCATGTTGCCAGTCCCTCCAGCCCCTTTTCTTTAGCTATGGCCGCACGGGTCCTTCGCTTCTGTTTATAGGGACGATAAAGGTCTTCAACAGCCACAAGAGTCATTGCATCCTCTATCGCTTTTTTTAACTCATCGGATAGCTTTCCCTGTTCCTCTATGCTTTTTAAAACCGTATCCTTACGTTCCTCAAGACCACGAAGATAGTTCAAGCGTTCCTCAAGATTTCTGAGCACTTCATCATTCAGGCCTCCGTGCATTTCCTTACGGTATCTGGCAATAAACGGAATGGTATTTCCCTCGTCAATAAGACGCATGACCGTTTCCACCTGAGAAGGCTTTATCTTTAATTCCGCTGCTATGACCTTTGCAATATCCATTTATTATTCCTCCGTACAAAATATCTCTGAATATTTTATAACAGTTCAAAACTTTTTTCATTCGGTTTACGGCAATTTACAGAAACTTTTTATGATAAAGCAAGCCGGTACTGACATGACCACCACTAAAGAAAATCATATAACCGGGTTAATGATTAAGTGACAAAAACTTCCCACTTATTATATACCACTAACTTCGAGTAAAATGTCTGTTAATGACCTGTAACATAAATGTGCACAAATACTTGTCCTCCGGGGTTGACAATAACGTAATTTATTTTATAAAATTTTGCATAGTAATAAATTTGGTGAATTAAGTTATGCAAAATATGACAGTCTGATTCATCGAGAATAAAACCAACAGAAAGAAAAAAATGTACTGGATAACAACAAATATACAACTGGCTAATGGATACACTTTTCTCCCCTAAGGGGGATAGTGCGCCCTTTTTCAGGTATATTTGTTATATTTGGACTATAACACTGATACGGAAGTAAGCATTATCTCCATAATTTGTTTAGCATTATCAAACAGATAAGGAGATTTTTTTATGTTCAAAATCAAGAAACAGATAAATACATTATATTTGACATCAATACTGGGCAATCTGTCCATTACCGGAGCATGGGTTGCCATACTTGCCGCAAGGGGCTTTTCTCTTGTACAGATTGGTTTTGCGGAAACTGTTTTCCACATTACCAGCCTGATCTTTGAAATACCATCAGGACTGATGGCAGATGTCTACGGCCGAAAAAAGATGCTGCTACTCAGCAATCTCATGACAGCACTGGCTGGGATAATAATGGCCATGACAGACGGCTTTACCGGTGTCTGCATATCCTTCGTCTTCCATGCGTTGGGATACAATTTTGCTTCCGGTTCAGGAGATGCCCTTGCCTACGATTCATACCAGCTGGTAAATATGGAGGACCAATATGAAAGATATGCCTCCAATCAGCTCATAATCTATCGTGTAACCAGCAGCATCTCCACCCTGTGTGCCGGACTTGCACTGCTAATAGGCTACAAGCCTGCGTATCTCATAAGCGCAGCCTGGAGTCTTTTTACCATGCTGGTCGGATTCAGGCTTGTTGAGGTCAGACCGGATACGGCACGGAAGGAAAAAAGAGAATCCGAAACTAAAGGAATCCTGAAAGAATTGTTCTTCGATGTCATAAACTACTTTAAGGAAAGCCTGCTGTTCCTGATAAGGAATCCAAAGGCTTCGAAACTGATGTTTGCCAATTCCTTTGTAGGTGCCATCGATATACTGCTGCTTTTCTTCCTACAGAGTAAGTTGCGTACGGCAGGCATATCTGATATGGCACTGGGCATTGCCCTATTCATCATAGAACTGGGAGGAGTAGCAGGTGCAAAGCTTATATTAAAAGCAAAGAAAGTAAGATATGCCCGTCTGTTCATCATATGTACATGTGGTGTTCTGGCCGGAATACTGCTGGAACACACCTCCATAGCGGCACTGATGACTCTTGGCGGTTTCATTTCATCCATGGCAGATGATGCACTGCAGGTACGGACAGATGCCAAGCTCCAGGACAGCTTTCCTTCAGAACAAAGGGCAACACTGATATCCATATCATCCTTCACATTCTCTGTGATCATGATAGTGCTGTCGCCACTGGCAGGATTCTTCTTTGAGATGTGGTAATACCAGTATCCCAAAGACCAATTGTTTTGTAAAAACACAAAATAATACCCCCGCCCTTACTGTAATCCGGTAAGGACGAGGGATTTTTTAGCATGATCCTCACTATTGCTTTGAATTTATTTCTGCCAACATTGCCTTCAGTTCAGCATTCTCACGCTGACTTTCCTCAAGCTGAGCTTTAACATCGTCATATTGGCTCTTGACATCGTCATATTGGCTCTTGACATCGTCATACTGGCTCTTGACATCATCATACTGGCTCTTGACATCATCATACCGGGCTTTAGCATCATCGTATTGTCTCTTCATGTCCTCGATCATATATTTAGTCGTATTACGATCCATTATCCTCAATGCCTCCGAAAACATGCCGATCACCTCCCCTGGACTTTTCCTAAAGTCTGCGATATCCCTATATAATTCTATGAACTTTGGATAAGCTTGGACAAGCTTCATTATTTCCTCCGGCTGCTCGAATGTAAAAAAAGCCAGCCAAGCATCAAGTTCATTATTAATTTTATTGTGCATTTGTTTCTTGAAAGTGTCAAGGGAAACATATACGACATTCTCAAGAACTGTAACCACTGCACCACTACTATAATTGGTTATTTTTTTATGTATGTATTCCGGCTCAACATCAGCAAATTCATTCGAGCTTTTTTCCATAAGAACTATCAGAGTCACAGGTTTAAGATCCCTGTAGCTGAATTTATCCCCCTTTTCCGAGCGACACTTTCCATATTGCCGCATAATCATATCAGCAGTGTAGCATCCCGATCTCTCTCCCGGAAAATAATAGCCTATCCGCTGCATTTCTACATTCACTATGGCTCCTGTAGATGTTTTCACTATGATATCCATAATGACCTGACTTCCACTTTCCGTTATTGCTGTGCCTTCACGTGAAAGAATCTGAACTATCTTAACAGGCTCACCAAGTATCGCAGAAACAAGCGACTCAATTCTCTCCGGATAATCATCCGGCTTGAACACGTGCCGGAAAAACTTGTCCGAAAGGATCTGCAGTGATTGTTTTCCCTCCAGAAACAAAAGAATACTTTCCTGATCTTCCCTTGAAAACCCTCTCCACTCAATGTAGTGAGGATCTGATTCAATGAGGTCAAGTATTTCCGCACGTGTCCTTAACTCACCAAGGATATCGCTGAAACTTCCAACACTTTTTCTTTTCTCTTTTGACATAATACTCCCTTCTGTGACCGTACGGAAAGGAATGAAAACACACCATGACCGCCTGAATCACTTTGCATGTTTTATTCTGTGAATTTCGGAACGACTGTTCCTCTGATGCACAGCCATACGAAAAAGCTATGCAGAGACTCACGATTGTTACCACAAAAGATTAACAAAAAAATATAGAATATGTCAAGGGGACTTGTATGACTCAGGCTGTCATTCAACCGCTTGATTCCCAAATGTCATAACACATCTCCTTTGTGGCACCTCATAGTCAGAATCCTTTATATCCCGGTTCAGTATGAAACGTCGGGGTTGTCAATAGCTTCCTGTACAAGCTTTTTGTTCTCCTCAAGTACAGTAGTGGAAGGATAATTATTCATCTGTGCCAGCGCCGTCTTAAGAACAGGCTTGCTCAATGCAAGGTCATATCCGGACAAGAGCACACTTCCAGCATTAGGATATATATCCCTGCTTGCCATCACTTCCTTTTCATATGCAAGTATATAATCTGCATTCTGTGCTTCAAGCTTGCTCAGCGGATCCGGCCTGTTTTTGTCGAAATAATCCGGGGCATATTTATATGGAAGACTCAGGTACCAGCCTTTTGAATAAAACCACTGATTCAGAAGAGGATCCTTAAACTGTCTTCCATGTCTCGCAAATATCTCGTTCCGGGCAATCCTAAGTTCTGCAAGACTTAACCCCGCAAGATCCGCATCCGTCACTTCCCTCTGTGATGTAAAATCCAGTATGTAATCCTTGTTCATGTATACCATGGAGAATGCACCATTTATATCTGATACCGGTATATAGTTTCTTTCGGAATGTCCGATGTACCTGCCCCCCTCGGATGTATCTATGACCAGATCTCTGAATACGTCTGTTTCCCCCGTATTTGCCGATGTATACTCGATCACATAATAATCCTGCTGTTCCTTGTATATGCTTATATATATGTCCTGAAGTATGGACTCTATGTCAGAGTCATTAGCCGAATAATACCGTCCTGAACACTGAGTGGCAAGACTGCTGAGCGTAGCGGAATCATATCCATAGTCATCCACTCCGATGATATATACCGGAATGGATGTATTGCTGGCAATGTCTACCACATCATCAAAAGTATAGCTGCTGGCATTTTCTTCTCCATCAGTAAAAGCTATCACACATTTAGCGCCACTCTCGTAATAAGTCTGAAGCACACCTGAATATATAGCATCATAAAGAGCTGTCCCACCATTCGGATTGATACTGTCCACTGCGGACATAAGAGAAAACCGGTCACTTGTAAAGTCCTGATCCATAAAAACGTAATCATTAAAGGAAAAGATTGAAACCCTGTCGCCCTGATCGAGGCTCATGTAATCCAAAAGGCTTTTCGCCGCATTCTTCGCCTGTGTCATCCTGCTCCCCTGCATGGAACCGCTGGCGTCCAGCACAAGATTCACATTGACATTTTCTTCTCCGAGCATTTTATAAACATCATTTATTGAAGCCCTTGAGACATCACCCCCTGCGCTTATCTCCGTCACTTCCAGATCTGCAGGCTTAAGGTCCTCAATTGTATCTCCGTTCTCGTCAGTTACATATACATAAACTGATACCTGCGGAAACTGCGAGTTATCCACCTGACGCACCTCCACATTGATATCCTGCTTCTCTCCTATAAATGCTGACTCCGTCGCCCTACTATCGTTGCTGTCTCCACTATCCGATGACGGTGCCTCATCAGCCTGCAGGTCAGCCTCCTGCGCATCATTCCCCGTACCATTCTCTGCTTCTTTTATAAGAGTCTGCAATTCATCACTTTCCGTTAGATTTATTCCCACATTCAGTATGGCTAATGCAGCTTCATAATCATCCATTTCCATATAAAGCTCAGCCAGTGCCTTATATCCTTCAGGATTTTTAGGATCTATATCTATCGCTGCTTTATATGCGGCAATGGCCTTTTCATAGTCAAGCTCCTCCAGATATCTTGCACCCAGAGAAAGCTGATGATTATAACGCAGCTTAGGACTGCCCAAAGCCGTAAGACCGACGATTGCAATGATTGCGATGATCACGACGACAGCTGCTGCTATGACTATCGGAAGGAACTTAAGTAAACCCACCTTCTTTTTTATTGAATCCGTTGGAACTGTCGTCTCATCTGCATTGTTTGGCTTTGCCGGTGAAACTGCCGCCTTATCTGCGTTGTTTGGCTTATCCAATGAAACTGCCGGATTGCCAACCGGAACTGCATCAACTGCTGCAACCGGTGCACCGCATTTACTGCAGAATCTAGCATCATCATCCAATTGTGTACCGCATTTTGAACAAAACATAATCCATTACCCTCTACAATTTTCTATTCCGGTATTCCATCAAATATCTTGCCGAAGCAAAATATTCAGGTTATCATTTCCGACGAAATCATACAGATTCCTGATAATAATCGGAATGTCTTCAGCATCATGGTTATAATTATAAAACACTTTCTATCTTCCGTCATCAGGACAATCAGGACATATCGCCTGCACAGAGTTAACAACTGTATGCGAATTCATTAAAATTTAAGTCGATAACAGATTTTTGATTATTTTAATTTACGGGCTTTAACCAGAGGACCAGGCCGTCTGAGTAGAATTTTCTCGTTCATTCCAGCAGTCCCAGTAGTTCTTCGGTACTGAGCTCGAACAGGCTCTTGCCCTCACCGCTAAGGATTTCCTCAGCAAGATCTTTTTTTGCCTCCTGCAGTGCCAGTATCTTTTCTTCTATCGTGTCTTTGATTATCATGCGGTAAACAGTCACTTTTTTCTGCTGGCCTATCCTGTGGGCACGGTCAGTTGCCTTTTACACAGGTACACTCTATCCACTCAGTTTTCCAGCCATAGGAATACGAGCTCGCCTCTCCACATCTGCCCCACAGCGGGAGTTGCCGATACAAGTCCACTGCCTTGCTAACTTGTTCAGTATGCCAATTATACTGCGTTTGTGAATTAAGCCTCAAACCACGCGCCTACCATTATAGCAAAAAACTGTCATACTCTAAAAACAAAAAATGGCACATAAAAAACGATGCAAAATACAATTTCATATCCTGCATCGTCTTTATCTATACTTATATAGCGTCTATTTTATATAGTTGTCAGCTGCAAAACCTCATTCATCTTTTCTTCAAATTCTTCCATTGTACCTACATACGCCGCAATCTTATGGAGTTTTTTCAAGCATTCCATATCAGTAGTCTGCTCAAGTGTTTCGCTTACGCTATCAGGAACATCCCCTACTTCTTCCAAAAGCTCTAAAATAGCCTCAACTTTTGTATTGTGCACTGCATATCGGTTCTCCCGATCAATTATATCTCCAAATGTCATAACGCTCCTCCTGACTTCTGGATCCATTTTTACCTTACTGACATAGCTTGCAAGCTCCCTAGTTGCACTGTCAACCCTCATATGAGTTGCTGTTGCAAACATTATAATAACCTGTATCCGTTATATCTATATAGAAATACTTTAATAAATACATTCGTATTTTACAATATACTATATAAGTAGGTTTTCATATTCTTGTTTTTCAGTATTAGATCACTATCAGTATTAAAAATTGTTTAATTGGGATTTCTTTGATTGGAGATATTATGGAATACAATGAGAGTCTAAGAAAAATAGAAAAGCTTATGAATGAGCGAGGCTGGACTATGTATAAACTTGCAAAAGAAGCCGATCTTCCCTACAGCAGTTTAAATAATATTTTCCAGAGAAATACTGAACCAACAATTCCTACATTAAGAAACATCTGCAAAGGGCTCGATATCTCGCTTTCAGAATTCTTTTCTGATGAGCCGTCTCCGACTCGCTACGATTTCACTTCCGACGAAAAAAGCCTTCTTATTGAATACCGATCCATGAGAAAATCCGATAAGCAACTCCTGAAAACCTACGCCGCCGGTCTGAATAAGAAACTGCCCGAGAACCCGGAATAAACGCATCAGAAATATTATTATTTTCACGCTAATACACCTGCTCTATTCACTACGAAAAAAAAAGCCGCCACGTCTATGTGGCAGCTCTTTTCCTTTTTCAATACTAGTCCTTATTTATTCTTCCGGGCATCCTCCGGGTATCTTCAGCGTATCTTCCATCCCCCGGAGTCAACGAATACCGAAATCAGATAAACCCATCCAGCTTCTTAAGTCTTGAAGGAAGCTTAAGCTTCTTTATGGCTCTGGCCTCGATCTGTCTGATACGCTCTCTTGTTACGGAGAACTTCTTGCCCACCTCTTCAAGCGTCTGGGGCTGACCGTCACGAAGACCGTATCTGAGTATCAGCACCTCGCGCTCCCTTTCATCAAGAGCTTCCATGGACTCCATGATCTGCTGCCTGAGCATTGTCTTGGCTGCAGCCTCTTCGGGAGCGATGGTTGTCTTGTCATCAACCATATCTCCGATGGTGGTATCTTCCTCTTCACCCACGGGAGTCTCAAGGGATATAGGCTCGGCAGAGATCCTTGTGATCTCCTGTACTTTGCTCTCATCCATATCTGCTCTCTCAGCAACCTCTGCAGTGGTCGGTTCACGGCCAAGCTCTGCAGTAAGGGTTCTCCTGATACGCACTATACGATTTATGTTCTCAACCATATGTACCGGGAGTCTGATGGTCCTGGCCTGGTCTGCTATGGACCTGGTGATAGCCTGTCTGATCCACCATGTGGCATATGTTGAGAACTTGTATCCCTTATGGTAGTCGAACTTATCTACCGCACGCATAAGCCCTAAGTTTCCCTCCTGGATAACATCCAGGAAAGACATTCCGCGTCCCAGGTAGTGCTTTGCATTGCTGACTACCAGTCTCAAATTAGCGCTGGTCAGATGGTCGATAGCGACCTTTGAGTCTGCAATTATCTTCTTGTTATTGCGGATTTTTTTCTGATAGTTTTCCTTTTCACGCTTATCCTTATCCGTTATGTTCTTCTTATTCTTTATCTCATCGATCTTACGCTGGAGCTCCTCGTTCTCACGCTCAGCCGCCTTGCCCTTTTCGATACGCTTGGCAAGCTCGATTTCCTCTTCCATACTTAAGAGATCCACGCTTCCGATCTCCTTGAGATACATGTGCACGGAGTCTGCCATCTGAGAGTCATCGCCTACCACGTCCTTGTCGAACTCTTCGATTTCTCTCTCGATTTCTTCGCTTTCTCCGTCAATCTCGCTGAGCTCGGCATCAGTTGCATCGTCGCTGTCCTCAGACATAGAACTCAGTACTATGCCGTTTTTGTCCAGGGCATTCCAGATGTCTTCGAATTCTTCTTCTGTAAGTTCGTATTTATCAAAAACCTCTATTACTTCCTCGTAGGCAACAGCGCCTCTTTTCTTACCGCTTTTGATAAATTTGTCCAGCTCTTCTTCAAGAGCCTTCTGCATCTTCTCGTCCATTAAGATTCCATCCTTTCCTTTGCATTGCCTTAGGATCAGCCCCGGAATAAACCCGGCATCTTGCTTGCCTGAATCTGCACAAGCTTCGTTGTCGTCAGTCGTAGATGCCCGCATCGGCTCCTTTCTCCGCCTTTCTTGCGCTGATTCATCCGACGTAACATGTTCAAGTTATTTTATTACTGATCCTTAGAAATTCCGGTATGATCATTTCCTCCGAATGATCATTTTTGTTTTCACAGTTGATTTTACTCCTTGCCGTCCCAGCAGTAAGTACATACCTTGCACTGGGGCAGACCGATCGCCGTTATCATGTCATCAAGCCTCTCGTACTGCAGGGAATCAAAGCCCTGCCTCTTGCAGATTTCTGCAACCATGTGCTTGTAACAAGGATGATCCGGATTGCTGTAGTCATCAAGCTTCTCAACATCACTGTCCCCTTCAAAATCGTGTATCACACGTCTGGTAATAAGGTCCATCACGGATCTGGATCTTGAGAAGTTAAGGAACTTACATGCAAATGTGATCGGCGGGCAGGCCGCTCTTACATGAACTTTCTTAGCCCCGCTGTTGTAAAGATATTTAATTGTATCTCTGAGCTGTGTACCGCGTACTATCGAATCGTCGATCAACGCTATTCTCTTATCCTGAATAAGCCCGTCTACGGGTACCAGCTTCATTCTTGCGATCATTTCACGGACACTCTGGTTGGTCGGCATAAAGGACCTGGGCCAGGTGGGCGTATACTTTATAAAGGGTCTGGAAAAAGGCACATGCGCTTCGTTGGCATATCCTATGGCATGAGCGGTACCGGAATCGGGAACACCTGCCGCATAGTCTATATCCCGGCATGCCTCATCCCTTTTTGCGATCATGGCACCGTTGCGGTAACGCATTTCCTCAACACTGATGCCTTCATATACGGAATTAGGATATCCGTAATATATCCATAAAAATGCACAGATACGCATCTTATCTCCGGCAGGCTTGATTTCTTCCACTCCATCCGGGGTGATGAAGACCATCTCACCGGGACCTAATTCTTTATAATCCTTATATCCTAAATTTACATATGCGAAACTTTCAAAAGATGCACAGAATCCCCCTTCTTTATGTCCGATCTGAAGAGGTGTCCTTCCTACCAGGTCACGGGCTGCGTAAATCCCCTCCTTGGTAAGCACTAAAAGCGTCAGGGAACCATCAACCATTTCCTGCGCATATCTTATACCATCGGCAATATTGTCCTTTAAGTTTATAAGGGAAGCAACTAATTCTGTAGCATTTACTTCCTCGGAGCTCATTACCTGGAACTGTGTATGTCCGGACTTGTATGCTTCATTTATAAGCTCCTGCATATTGTTGATTTTGCTGACAGTTACCAGTGCAAAAGTTCCCAGATGAGACTGCACAAGTATGGGCTGTGGCTCATAATCGGATATACAGCCTATGCCCAACTGCCCTTTCATGGACTCAACATCGTGTTCGAACTTTGTCCTGAACGGGGTATTTTCTATATTATGTATTGCTCTGGAAAAACCTTCGCGCCCATATACCACCATACCGCCGCGGCGTGTCCCCAGATGGGAATGATAATCTATTCCGAAGAAAAGATCGTATACCGAATTATCCTTTGATGCTACACCGAAAATTCCACTCATATACAGGCAACCTCGTTAATGATTTGTAAGCCGACGCAACTTATCATTTATATTAATCAAAATTCGTTAACTATAATACCGCTTAAGTTTTTCAGATCAAAGCGGTAAAACATACATTTTATAACACAGTTTCGTTCTAAATACTACAAAAAGATATGTAAAAACCGTCCGAACGCACAAAGTGCACAATAAACAGATTGTTTAACTCAACAGTTCCTTAAGTATCTTATTGGCAGTACCGGGATCAGCCTTGCCCTTTGCAGCCTTCATGACCTGGCCTACTAAGAACCCTATAGCTTTTTCCTTTCCGCCCTTATAATCCGCAACTGACTGGGGATTAGCCTCTATCACCTGCTCACAGATACTCTTTATGGCACCCTCGTCATTCTCCTGCTTCATGCCGTGCTCTTCCACGTACTTCTCAGGATCTGCGTCTTCCTCAAACATTACCTCGAAGACTTCTTTTGCGGAATTATTATTGATCACCTTTGAATCAACCAGCTTAATAAGCGACGCCAGGTGCACGGGACTGAACCTTATCTTATCCGCATCCATGCTCTTTTCTTTTAAGAGCCTCATAGTCTCTACCATAAGCCAGTTGGAAACCTTCTTGGGCTGGCCGCAGATTGCGGTAGCTTCTTCAAAGATATCCGCCATACGCTTGGATTCTGTGATAAGCTCTATATCATAATCGGGAATTCCGTATTCTTTTTTATAACGCTCTATCTTGGCAGGTCTGAACTCAGGCTGTGAGGCCTTTACTCTTTCTATCCACTCTTCGGATATATCCACTGGGATCAGGTCCGGATCGGGGAAATAACGGTAATCCTGAGCATCTTCCTTGCTCCTCATGGCATATGACTCGCCCTTGGCATCATCCCAGCGTCTTGTCTCCTGAACGACCTTGCCGCCGGACTCCAGTATATCCATCTGCCTCTCACGCTCACCTGCAATGGCATGCATGATAGATGTAAATGAGTTAAGATTTTTCATCTCGGTACGGGTACCAAATTCCGTGCTGCCCACTTCCCGCAGCGAAAGGTTTACATCCGCACGCATTGAGCCTTCCTGAAGCTTACAGTCAGAAGCCCCCAGATACTGTATGAACATGCGGAGCTTTTCAAGATAAGCGATAACCTCCTCTGCAGATCTCATATCAGGCTCGGAAACTATCTCTATAAGAGGCACGCCGCTGCGGTTATAGTCCACAAGTGAAGCATCCGCCCAGTCATCATGGACAAGCTTTCCCGCATCTTCTTCCATATGTATCTCGTGGATACCTATACGCTTGGTCTTAACCTCTCCCGACTCTGTCATTCCGGCATTTTTCTGGTTAACGGAAAGCTTTCCCGTCTCAATCTCCACATATCCGTTACGGCATATAGGAAGATAAAGCTGGGATATCTGATAGTTCTGCGGGTTATCCGGATAAAAATAATTCTTGCGGTCGAACTTGCAGTGTCTTGTGATATCGCAGTTGGTCGCCAGTCCGACAGCCATAGCATATTCCACTACCTGCTTATTCAAAACAGGCAGAGATCCGGGCATTCCCGTACAGACAGGACAGGTATGTGTATTGGGTGCACCGCCAAAAGCAGTAGAACAGCCGCAGAAGATCTTGGTCTTCGTAGCAAGCTCCACATGAACCTCAAGTCCTATGACGGTTTCGTATTCTTTACTCATTCTAAGTCACCTCACGTTTAGATCAGGCAAACTCGCCACGTATCTTCTCATAAGTATATGCAGCCTGTATAAGCGTACTGTCCTTAAAGCAGTCGCCTATCAGCTGCAGGCCGATGGGCAGCCCCTTTGAATCCCTGCCGCAGGGCAGGCAGATTCCGGGAAGTCCCGCCAGATTTACCGATATCGTATAAATGTCTCCAAGATACATGCTTAAAGGATCCGATAAACTCTTTCCAAGCTCAGGTGCACTTGTAGGCGCCACCGGTCCAAGTATCATATCATATTTTGAAAATGCATCATCAAAAGCTTTCTTAATAAGAGCCTTTACCTTAAGTGCCTTAAGATAATAAGCATCATAATAACCGGATGAAAGCACAAAGGATCCAAGCATTATACGCCTCTGCACCTCAGGTCCGAAACCTTCCGACCGCGTCTTCTTGTACAGGTCGTGGAGATCCTTAAAATCCTCTGCCCTGTAGCCGTACTTTATACCGTCGAATCTCTCAAGGTTCGAGCTTGCCTCAGCATCAGCTATGGTGTAGTAAGCAGGGATCGCATATTTTACCAGGCTTAAGTCGAATTCCTCCACTATAGCCCCTGCTGCCTTCAGGTCATCTGCAGCTTTTTTCACTGCAGCGGAAACTTCCGGATCAAGACCTTCTCCGAAATAATCACGGGGAACTCCTATCTTCATCCCTGCCACATCTTCTATCAATGCAGATGTGAAATTTGTATCATCACGGTCAACTGAAGTTGAGTCCTTTTTGTCATATGAGGAAATGGTCTCCAGCATGACTGCGGTATCTGTCACATCCTTTGTGATAGGACCTATCTGGTCTAAAGATGAGCCATATGCTATCAGTCCGTATCTGGAAACGGTTCCGTAAGTGGGCTTCATTCCCACAACGCCGCAATACCCGGCAGGCTGTCTGATGGATCCTCCTGTATCAGAACCCAGGGCACACGAACACTCATCTGCTGCAACCGCCGCTGCAGAACCGCCCGACGACCCGCCGGGAACATGAGCGGTATTCCTGGGATTCTTTGTGACACCGAAAGCAGATGTCTCGGTGGTTGAACCCATGGCAAACTCATCCATATTGGTCTTGCCGATAACTATGGCACCTGCCTCTTCAAGATTTTCAACCGCCGTCGACGAAAATGTCGGTACAAAATTATAAAGTATCTTTGATGCACAGGTGGTCTTTATCCCCTCCGTGCACATATTATCCTTTATTGCTACGGGAACGCCCGCAAGGGGATGTTTTAAGGAGCCGTCACTTATACGCTTCTGTATGTCTTCAGCCCTTCCGTATGCCTTCTCCCTGTTAATCTCAAGATACGCATGTATCTCGCCATCTTTTTCATCAATAGCAGCAAAAGAAGCATCAAGGGCTTCCTTAACGCTTACTTCACCGGCACTGATCTTTTTCCCGAGCTCTACCGCCGAGAGCTCATTTAACTTCTTTTCCATAGTAGTCCTTCATGCCGAGCACTTTGTGTGAGGCACGCGCGGCAAATAACAGATTTGCCGCTGCGATCGGGCGATTTGGGCTCGACACAAATCGCCGGTGAAAAATCAGCTCTTTCAGAGCAAATTTTCACACTAGTCACCTGTAGAGCTGCTTTTAGTCAAATGTCCTTGGAACAACAAAGCTTCCGTCTTTTTCCTCCGGTGCATTTTTAAGGATATTCTCCCTGTCATCACCGTTCGTGACCTCATCCTCCCTGAAACGGTTCGTAAATGGATGCACATGAGTCATGGGCTCCACGCCCTCCGTATCAAGTTCCCCAAGCTGGTCTATATAATCGAGCATCTGAGCCAGATCCTTCTTGGCCTGTTCCTTCTGCTCGTCATCCAGCTTAAGCTTGGAAAGTATACCCACATATTCTATTGTCTCATCACTTATGACATTAGCCATTTTGTTTCCTCCACAAACAGGGATCACGTATCAGTCACGCACCTTGATATGAACTTCCCTGAGCTGCTGCTCCGTAACCTCTCCGGGTGCGCCGCACATAAGATCCTGTGCAGTGCCGCTCATAGGGAAAGGGATCACCTCACGGATATTCTCTTCATTCTTAAGCAGCATGATCATACGGTCCACTCCCGGTGCCATTCCTGCATGAGGCGGAGCACCGAACTGGAATGCGTTGTAGAGTGCGCCAAACTTTGCTGCGAGCACATCCTTGTCATATCCTGCAATCTCAAATGCCTTTTCCATGATCTTCATGTCATGATTTCTTACGGCGCCGGATGAAAGCTCCACGCCGTTACATACTATATCATACTGGTATGCAAGTATGGTCAGGGGATCCTGCTCCTCAAGCGCCTTCAGGCCACCCTGGGGCATTGAGAAAGGATTGTGTGTAAAGCCTATCTTCTTTTCTTCCTCATCATACTCATACATGGGGAAGTCATTGATATAGCAGAACCTGTACGCATTCTTTTCAATAAGCTCCAGTCTCTCGCCAAGCTCTGTGCGGATCTGGCCGGCATAAAGGCTTGCCTGCTTTTCCTTGTCTGCGATAAAGAATATGGTGTCGCCGGCCTGAAGCCCTGCAAGATCCTTTATCTCAGTCTTCATATCATCGGGGATAAACTTGTCGATAGGTCCCTTATAGGACATATCTTCCTGCACTTCCAGATAGCCAAGGCCGCCCATTCCTATGGACTGAGCGAACTTAAGCAGCTTTTCATGGAAGCCCTTTGACATCTGCTGATGTACATTCACCGCACGCACGCATTTTCCGTGGAAGGGCTTGAATGTGCATCTCTGGAAAAAGTCCGTTACATCTATTATCCTTAAAGGATTGCGAAGATCCGGCTTATCCGTTCCGAACTCCAGCATAGCCTGCTTATATGAAATGACAGGGTAAGGAGCCTGTGTAACTTCGTATCCTTCCGGGGCAAACTTGCTGAATGTAGCAGTAAGCACTTCCTCGCCTACCTTGAACACATCTTCCTGTGTAGCAAAGCTCATCTCGAAATCGAGCTGGTAGAACTCTCCCGGGCTTCTGTCTGCCCTTGCATCCTCATCCCTGAAGCAGGGAGCGATCTGGAAATACTTATCAAATCCGGACACCATCAGAAGCTGCTTGTACTGCTGGGGTGCCTGGGGAAGTGCATAAAACTTACCCTTATATCTTCTGGAGGGTACTATATAATCGCGGGCACCTTCCGGTGAAGATGCACAGAGAATAGGAGTCTGAATCTCCATGAAGCCAAGCTCTGTCATTTTCTGCCTGAGGAAGCTTATTACCTGCGAACGGAAGATCATATTATCCTTAACCTTCTGGTTACGAAGATCAAGATAACGGTACTTAAGCCTTACATCCTCGCGAGTCTCCTTGGATGTCATTATTTCAAAAGGAAGCTGGCGGTATACTTTGCCCAGCACTGTCACGCTCTTTGCTTCCACTTCGACTGTTCCCGAAGGGATCTTGGGATTATAGGTTTCCTCATCCCTCTTTTCCACAGGACCTTCTATGGATACACAGTCCTCTCTGGTAAGGCCTTCCAGCATGGAAGTATCACGCATAACTACCTGCACTACGCCATACATATCCCTAAGGTCAATGAATGACACTCCGCCGTGGTCTCTTATATTCTCAACCCAGCCTGCAAGCTTCACTGTCTGGCCGATCTTATCCTCACCTATCTCATTTAATGTGACTGTTCTGTACTGTTCGCTCATAACCGCCTCCTGAGTACTGTTCAAAATCTGACATGATATTATAGCACAATCTTAAGATTTCCCGCAATCTGTATCGATGGACTTTACATACTTTTTTCTCAAAATAACATGCTACTGCTCCGGAAAGATCTCCGTCCAGCATTCCGGATCCAGGATATTATCCTCCACATGATACCAGAATGCATCATATGGCCAGAGTCTGGTATCCTCATTTCCCTGCACTTTGGTATCCATGGCGCATATAATATCCGCGCCTTCGCCACTGTGTGAAACAATGGCATTGCCCGTGTACGGGTTGACAGGATCTTCGATCAGCCCCTCCAATGCCATTACCGGTGTCTCTGCATTAGTCTTAAAGGAATCATCCGTAACAAAGCCGGTTGCCCCGAAATCCTTTACCATAAACAGGGCATTAACGCCCTCCACATCCAGCTCTTCAAGGAAAAGCATATCCTCAAACTGTCCTAACGCCCTTCCGTGGTCTGCCACGATTATTATCCTGGTATTGTCATAAACTCCCTCCTCACGGAGTTTGTCAAACCACCTACCCAAAGACATTATAGCCGCCATATTGCAGTGATAATGGGATATGCCGTATTTTCGGTTATCTGTCCCGTAATCCAGCACTTTGCCGTCAAGCACCGGATTCTCATCCCAGCCTGCAAATCCGGTATTATCAACAGTCTCTGCCGGTGTATAATCCGGGAGCTGGAGTATGGCAGGTGCGTGGGTAGTATTGTTATCCATCATAAACAGGGTATTTCCCGTCACGCCTTCGGTAACGGTAACCTCCGGCATGTGTTCCAGCACTTCCCACGCTTTCAGGAAATCATTGTTTGCGGCCAGGGGCGCTGCTGCCATGTACTCGCCGCTGTCATAAACCTCGTCCTGCAGCATGGCGGGCACCACTTTGAAAATGCTATAGAAGAAAAAATTCCTCTCTATCATTGCCAGATAATTTTCCTGCCCTATGGAAGGCGTATATCTGCCCTCCACATTTACGGCATTTACATATGGATATTCATCAAAAACCGACAGATCTGACGGGATGCAGTAGTTAGCATACGGCGGATCCCAGGTAGTCACACGGTAGCCCTCCTCTCCCAGGAGTCTCGGCAGCAGTGTTATCGCCTCGTTCTGCTTATCCCGCAGCTTCACATCATCCCTTGCATTAAGCGCCGCTGCCGAATAATCATATCCTCCATACAGGGCCGGCGACCCATAACTGGTAGTCTGCCCGTATGAAACCGTATTGGGGTAATATACGAAACCGTCATACTGATTTCTAAGCTCAGGCTTTTCAGCAAACAGGTACGGTATATATGCACCTATCGCCCTGTCCAGCATTATTACCACCACATTTTTTCCTTCCTTTGAAAGCGGGATGGTAAGGTCTGCTTCAGCCGCAGCTTCTTCTTTTACTTCAACTATACGCTTTAATTCTGCTCCGGTCTTCGACATATTGACTGTGCATATTCCTAACAGGGAAAGTATAACGACAATGACGATATATTTCATCCAGTTCCTGCGAAACTTCCAGAGAACAAACGAAGCCCCTGCAATGCCTCCGGCCATAAGAAGATTGGCTACGCGCAGCACTTTCCCGTATTTCGGAATATGATCAAAGGAAAGCTCATTTGAAATAGTACCTATATCCGGCTTTACCAGCATAAAGTTTGCTATAAACATAAGGAGAAGCACAAATAATATCAGGCTGTATATGTCCTTGCCCCTTTTATCGGAAATATAAAGAATAATGCCTCCCCACACGATGAATACTCCGGCAAACATCACGCCCGTGGTAAACACATAGTGAAGTGGGGACATATAATTATAGACATTCACAAAATCCACCGGAGATGCGGATATCACCGACAGCGGGATATACACACCGCAAAACAGTGCGAGCGCAATCTCTAACAGCACAGGAAGCGACTTTGACGTCACTGTACCATCCTGCTTTACCGTATGCTTCTTTTTCCACAAAAACAGTACAAGAGGTGAATTAAACACACAGATAAGCACAAACCATATGAGAAAAGCTTCATAATCCCGTCCCTGTCTTCCGAACCATGAATTATACATCTTGCCGGATATTAAAAGATACAGGACGAATGCCACAGAAATACCGCTAAGCAGTATCCCGAGAAACCCTGCCGGATTCTTTATATGCTTCATAACTATATTTTTGCACAATGAATAAAGATTGTTCATGGTCCAGTACAGGACAAGACCTGACGGGCTCCGGTACAGAAGCACCAGGAAAACAGATGCCAGAACATATATCTGCAGCTTTGCCCGCAGGGGAAGATCTCTTGTATATACAAAGCCGGACACACAGTTTATCACTGTCATAAGTATTGGCAGAAGATTTATGTGGGCCACGCCGAGGGCTATCAGTCCATCCGGCCTGCCCAGATCGGCTATGGGGCCGAAGCTAATCCCCGAAAGCAGTGAAAGCGTAGACAGATAGTGATATCCTGCGATAAAGAACGGGATCTGCAGAAGAAGGGAAAATGCACTGCGCAGCGCGTACAGCGGACGGTAATCCATCTCCCTGTAATATGCGTTCTCTATCATGTAACGTTCGTCACCTTTGAAAAACTTCCTGATATGCTTAAGCCACTTTTCCATGGCTTTCTGTTTTTTCTGTTCGCTTTCCTGTATGGCATCGGAGCGCAGGTAAAGAGGGAGCACCAGTGTGCTGACCGTAAGGCTCACCGCAATAATAGCCACGCCTGCATTGCCGAAAAAGGAATACATTACCCAGAAGATGGTTTCTATAAGATATTCAATAGGTTTTATTATCAGATTGTAAAGCAAATCAGACATCTCCGCTGCTTAAAATTTACTTGTTAAAACGCCCCGCCACCGACAGCCCATTCCGTTCTATTCCGCAAGCCTTAAAAAAGGCAGTTAAAACGATACCGGCACTTTATTCGTACATATCAGGGTACAATTATCCTATTTTGTAAAATCATGCGTTAACAACTTTACCACACCCTAGGTTGTTTGGCAACTTTTATACCTATCCATGGCACAATTGTGTTAAAATTGAACTGTTGTTTTTTGGGGTACAGTATATTTGCGGGCATAACGGATCAAATACCGGTATGGGATGATTTAGAATTGATTACGAGGAGGTATCTTATGAAAGATATAATCATAGTCGGAGGCGGTACAGCAGGGCTTACGGCCGCTATATATGCAAGGCGCGCCGGCAAGAATGTCCTTGTAATAGAAGCTGACAACTGCGGCGGACAGATAATCAATACCCCCGAAATAGAAAATTACCCGGGTATAAAAAATATCTCCGGCCTTGAGTTTGCAAACGGATTAAAGGACCAGGCAGAGAGCCTTGGGGCTGTGATAGAAAACGCAAAAGTGACAGGGCTTGAAATCAAAGAAGGAAAGGTAAAAACTCTGCACACCACTGCCGGCGACAGGGAATGCCTTGCAATCATATTAGCCACAGGCGCTAAAAACAGACATCTGGACCTTGAAAACGAAGAAGAATTTACAGGCTGCGGAGTATCCTACTGTGCCACCTGCGACGGCGCTTTCTTTAAAGACAGCATCGTGGCAGTAAACGGCGGCGGAAATACAGCTATAGAAGACGCCTTCTTCCTCTCAAACTATTGCCGCAAGGTCTATCTGATACACAGACGCGACACTTTCAGAGCAGACGCAAAAGAAGTTGCAAAGCTAAAAGCAAAAGATAATGTTGAATTTGTACTTAACTCCACCATCACCGCCCTGGGCGGTAACGGTGACCTGGAATATATCGAGCTGGAAAACAAGCTGAACCATAATAAGAGCAAACTGGAGATTGAAGGACTTTTTATCGCAATCGGACAGATCCCCGATAATAAAGCCTTTGCAGATTTTGTAACTCTCGATGAAAAAGGATACATCACAGCCGGCGAGGACTGCAGAACTGCCACAAAAGGCATATTTGCAGCCGGCGACTGCCGCACAAAATCAGTAAGGCAGCTTACCACCGCTGCCGCAGACGGTGCAGTGGCAGCCCTCGCAGCAGTGGCATACTGTGGGTAAACATCATGACATATACATGCTGTCACACTCTCACATAAACAGCAGGGTGTACACATACCTCCATCATTGCGCATAAAAAGCGGCCGTCAAAAGCCGCTTTTCTTAAATAAATCTCTATCTCTTCCTGTTACTATTGATCTGACCGATCATTTCTTTTCATCTTTGAGTCTGCCCACAAACCTCTCGATCCTGCCTATGGCAACTTTCAGGTTGTCTATTGAATAGGCATAGGATATTCTGAGATACCCTTCCCCGCAGTCGCCAAAAGCCGTTCCAGGCACTACAGCCACTTTCTCTTCCTCAAGAAGTCTGGTAGCAAATTCCTCGGAGGTCATTCCGAATTCTTTTATGCAAGGGAATACATAAAAAGCACCAAAGGGTTCAAAGCAGGGCAGCCCCATCTGCTTGAAAGCGTGCATAAGATACCTTCGCCTCTGGTTATAGGCATCACGCATCATGCGCACATCCTCATCACCGTTTTTCAGTGCCTCTATGGCCGCATACTGTGATGTGGTCGGCGCACACATTATGGCGAACTGATGGATCTTAAGCATCTGCTTAAGGATCACCGCCGGAGCACAGACATATCCCATCCTCCATCCTGTCATGGCATATGCTTTGGAGAATCCGTTAATATATACAGTTCTCTCCTTCATGCCCGGCATCTGTATGATGGAAGCATAATCATCTTTATAATAAAGCTCACAGTATATCTCATCCGTAAGGACAAAGATATCATGCTTTTCCACTACCTTGGCAATCTCTTCCAGATCCTTACGTTCCAGTACAGCTCCGGTAGGATTATTAGGGAACGGAAGTATAAGAAGCTTGGTCTTTTCCGTTATGGCTTCTTCCAGTTCTGCCGCGGTCAGCCTGAAATCATTCTCTGCTTTAAGATTAATGAATACGGGAACACCGCCTGCAAGCACTGTGCAGGGATCATACGAAACATAACAGGGCTGCGGTATAAGCACCTCATCCCCGGGATCCAGCATGGCGCGAAGCGCCATATCTATGCCTTCCGATCCGCCAACAGTAACGAACACCTCACTGTCCGGATCATATACAACGCCGAGTTTCCGCTTTACATATGCGGATATCTCATTCTTGAGATCTTTAAGTCCTGCATTGGATGTATAAAAAGTACGGCCTTTTTCAAGGGAATATATACCCTCTTCCCTTACATGCCATGGCGTATCAAAATCAGGCTCACCCACACCCAGTGAGATAGCGTCCTTCATCTCGCTTACAATGTCAAAGAACTTCCTTATTCCGGAAGGCTTGATGCTCTCTACTTTTTTATTAAGGGGATTTCTCATGGTGTAACCAGCTGCCTTTCGTCTTCAGGCTTCTTAGCCATGATAGTACCATGATCCTTGTATTTCTTTAAAATAAAATGCGTTGAAGTACTAAGGACATTTTCCATGGTCGAAAGCTTTGAATGTACAAACGAGGATACTTCCTTTATGGACTTTCCTTCTATGGTAACAAGCAGGTCATATCCACCGCTTATAAGATAAACGCTCTTTACTTCAGGATATTTATAAATGTGTTCTGCAATGCCGTCAAAACCCTGTCCGCGCTGAAGCGTAACATTTACTTCTATGAGCGCAGTCACTTTCTCCATGCCGGTCTTTTCCCAGTCTATCATGGTATGATAGCCGCAGATGACACCCTCTTCCTCCATTTTGCTCATCTCTTCAGCGATGACTTCCTCCTCGCTTCCGAGCCTTACAGCCAGCTCTGCTATATCAACGCGGCTGTTCTTTTCAATAGTTGATAATATCTCATCTCTCAGCATATTGTGCCTCCATTGGCTTTCGCTTTCTTTCAGCCTTCCGGCTTTGTAAGGTATTGTACCTCGTCTTTATTGATCAAAAGCTTTTCTTTTCCTTTTAATGTATAACCTGCGATCACACAGGGAATCTTTCCATCCGCCGCCCTGCTTATGATTTCAACGGTTCTTGCACCACAGTGGGATGTAAGCACCATACAGCCGTCGCTTTTCAGCCTGTACGGATTCAGGTCAAACATGTTACACAGCTCTATGCTTTCCTGCCGTAACGGAATGCTTCTCACATCAATGTGCATTCCGATATGCGATGCTGCCGTCATGTGCCACAGCGCGCCATAGATGCCATCAACTCCACACTTCCATATCACGGTCTCGGAGTCTTCCGTTTTCACAGCAGACAATACCGCCTCTTCATAAGCAGCAAATTCATCCATGCAGACCCTGACATTGTACTTTATCCTGTCTGCATACACCTGCCCCAAAACTTCCGCTACCCGGCCATATTCAGTGGTCAGCAGATCAATAGTGGCAGGCAGAGCCGCGTAACCGTAAACAACAATGTCACAACCGGCTGCAGACTTTGCATCATTTTCGGATAAATCCTCGTGGCGCTGCATCAGGGATCCACAGAGGCACTCTGGTCCATCGCAGCCTGTGCTGCTGCGGCAGCTGCCATTTCATTGAGCTGTGCCGCCATGGCCTTACAGTTATCGATACTTCCTGTCGCTATAGCCGCCTGCATAGCCGCTGTATACTCGGGATTGGCTGAAGCTATACCCACAACCGCAGTTCTGGGAGTTGCCTTATAAGTACTGTTATTAACCACCTCACGGCTGACTTCCACGCCGTTTTCATAGACTATCTTCCAGAGCTTTGCAGTATATCCTATATGAGCAGATGTTGCACTTACATATCCTATAGGCTGTGAGGCATCTGCAACTATATCCTCATGATCGGGAACAGTCTCAGTAACGATCTCGCTTTCAAACTCAACTTTCCTGCCCGGATCCCTGGTCTCTACGCCATAGATATTGAAAGTGATCTTTTTATTCTCTGTATATCCCTCTATATAAATAGGATAATCCGTATTATTTACAAATCTGAAATCCTTTCCTGATGACTCAGCTATAGCGGCATCAGCAGATTTATCAACATAATTAACTACCATGGAATGGCTGTTTCTCTCAACCACCTGAAGCTCAGCCCTAAGTACAGCATTATACAGAGTGGATGACACCTGACAGATACCGCCGCCAAGGCTCTCAACCACCTGTCCGTTTAAATAGGATCCGGCAAGAAAATAACCGTTTTCTTCAGTAAATGGCTTGATAGTCTCATATGCGGAAAACTCTTCCCCGGGATAAAGAACAGTGCCGTTTATAAGCCTGCAGCCGTTAGCCACATTACCGCTCCTGTTGCTTCCGGATGATGAATAGCTTGTAGTAAATGAACCCAGAAGATCATGAACCTTAGCAAGATCCTCTACGGATGTATCCGGCTCTGTCGCCACAACAGGCAGTTTTATCGTAGTCTGCCCTGCCCTGTAGTCTGCATAGAATTCTTCCTCAAGCTGTGCAACGGCAGCAGGAATATCCAGCCCCTGCCCGCCTTCACCATTAATGATCGTAAAGTCATTGCCTTCCCTGACAAGAGTAGGATTCTCAACCGGTATATCGTATATGGAGCAGTTTTCCTCAAGGTAAGCGGAGAGAGCAGCATCATCAAATGTGATCTCCAAAGGGAAATTCAGGCCGTTATGCTCTATATCCTTTTTCATCTTGTATCTTGCGATAACATTTCCGTCCGTGGTATTCTCAGCCGCCTGCGAAACCACCTCCGGATTACTCCATACAGGTGACAAGTCAGCGACGGTAACGGGAACTTCCGTATCCTGCGCAACTACCAGCGTAACCTGGCTTGCGGAAAGCTGTGCAATGTAATCCTCAACAGCTGTCCTTGCCTCATCCTCTGTCATCCCGGATACATCTATATCATCGATATGTACCCCGGGGAAAATCTTGCTGTCGCTCTTTTCATCCTCATCATCTTCCCCGTCATCCGGCGGCAAAAATGTAAGTGTTCCCCTTACAATCTCACCCGCATCTGCCTTTATCCCCTGCAGGTCGTCAAACATGCCAAAACTCCCGGCTATTGCCAGGAATGCGGCAGTCATCATAGTAAAAATAATTGTTTTTTTCAGATTAGTCTTCATTATCACACCTCGCCTTGAAACTGCAGCCTGTCCCGTTGAACAGGTTGTATTCTGCTGTCCCCCGAATGCAACAAACGCTAACCCCCATACATGTGCATCCTTGCACTATAGTACAAAAAAGTCTAAAATATAGTCGTTGCTTTTACATAGAAAGGTATGCCGCTATAGACGGTAATATCATCGCAAGAGCGAGTATAACTATTAAAACAGTCCTCAACACCTTGCGTCCTTTGTTACTGTGCATATTAAACATTGCAATTTCTCCAAAATTTATGTTAAAAAATCGTCATTTTTTCTAATTTGGTAATTATAAATGAAAATGCCCGTTTTGACAAGTGTAGTAATATTCGTAATTTTGCTGTTCTGGTTCATCAAGCGCTCCGCAAAAAAAAGCAGAGATGAAATGGAAGCCTTTATAAGCCGGGAAAATGAGGCAAATTCAGCCAGAAGACAGCCAATCGATGACCTGCCCTACATAACGATCCCGGAAGAACTGTTCCTTATAAAATACAATGAATCAGCAAAAATGCAGGAAGTCATGCGAAATCTTATTTTTCTTAAAGATAAAAAAATACTTAATCTCACCGGCATCAGCAACACAGACCTTAAATTAAAATACGGAGCCGCAAATCTCCCTGAACTTTCGGAATGCGATGAAAGATATACACTTCTTGTAAGGTCACTTCAGAGCTTTGCGGAAAACCTTTCCGAAAACGGCAGCGAGCAGGAGGCGATCAGAATCCTGGAATTCTCGATTTCCACCGGAAGTGATATCCTCGGCAGTTATACCCTGCTGGCCGGGCTTTATGAAAAAGCCGGTACCCCGGAAAAAATTAATACGCTCAAGGAAAAAGCTGTCAGTCTTAACAGTCTGACAGCCCCCTCTATAATGCGTATGCTGGAAAAAGCATCCCCTGATACCTAATTAATATTCGCAATCTTTTCGGGAGTCTTATCCATTCCCCATATCAGACGCCTCCACTGGGCCACTTCATCCACTGTCATAAATCCATTTGAGGTTCCCATAAAACCTACCTTGTAGGAAGCAAAGAGCAGTGCATTCTTTATGGCATTTACCGAATCTTTTGTCTCCACATAATAATGAAGGAAGCAAGCAAACAGTGCATTGCCGGCACCAACCGAGTTCACCACTTCATTAGTCTTTACGCAGTCATAATGCACATGAATATTCTGGTCCCTGTCATAAAGTATAAGCCCCTTATTTCCCTGGCCCATTACCATAACGGATATGTCATACTTCTCTGCCACTTCCTTCATAAAGCCGAAAGGATCATCTTCCACACAGTCATCATCAACATAAAGAATAGATGCCGCCTTAAGGAAATCCTCATTATACTGTTCCTTTTCCTTTTCAAAGGTATGCATATTGACCGCTACAGGTATCTTGTACTTTGCCGCTATATCCAAAAATGGCCTGCAGAAATTTGCATTCGCAACAACAAGAAGTTCAGAAGATGCTATAAGCGGAGTCACCATGGACATATCATATGCCACATCACGAAGATCCTTGATGTCTTCAAACACCTGCTTCTTTCTGTCCTTTCCGCAGAGTATTACCTGGGTCGCTGTAGCTTCAGCTATAGGGAGTATGTGTTCGGTAGAAATCGTAACCTTTCTGTCCGAGGGATTAAGCACGCTCATATCCTGGTTACGCCCCACTATGGAAAGAAAATTCACTTCGTCTCCAAGCCAGGTGAAAGCAAGACTTTCATTAAAGGCATCTCCCCCGGCTTCCGTGAATATGGTATTCGGCATGCTGCTTGATGAAACATAAGGCACCGGGACCTCGTCCACATTGACAATGGTTTCAATCTGCGTTATACCCGCTACTGTGATCCTGCTCACTTTTCCCCTCCTTATTTCTCAAGAAATACAGTGGTGCCGCCCGTTATCTGCTATTTTCTATTTGCTAACAGCTAACCGTTGTCCACTTACAAGATTATAACATAATCGAAGAGCGTTAACCACACCGTGTTATCTTTACAGGACATTCCCTGCCGCCTCACCACGCACGCAGATTCTGTCCCGATATTTATAAAAATCGTTATACCATTTAACATATAAAAAGCCACCGCACTCCAGCACGGTGGCCTCTGTATACTCACTATAAACCTACGAAAGATCTACAAATCTATTATTTCTTTGCAGCTTTCTTTGCAGGCTTAGCAGCAGGCTTCTTAGCCTCAGCCTTTGCCTCTTCCTTCTTTGCAGGTTCTGCCTTCTTTACAGGCTCCTCTTTCTTAGCGGGCTCTGCTTTCTTTGCGGGAGCTGCTTTCTTGGCAGGTGCTGCCTTCTTTGCAGGCTCCTCTTTCTTAGCGGGCTCTGCCTTCTTTGCGGGAGCCGCCTTCTTTGCAGGTGCTGCCTTCTTAACTGCAAATACGCTCTTGAGCTCAGCAACCTTCTCAACATTACCCTCAACGCGGATCTTGCCCTCATTGAAAGCTGCTACAGCATCAAGCTTGCCATCTACGATATCGATTATATCGCTGCCGTCAGCAATGATCTTTGCATCATGATCATAATACTCATAAGGCTCAACAGCACCCTTGCCATCCTTAACAGCAACGTAGAATGCACCTTCGCCTTCTCCTGTCACATCGATCTGCACAGCCACATCACCGGTCTTGCTGACGTCAAGCTTTGCAAATTTCTTCTGCACATAATCAACAATCTTTTCGTATGTCATAGTTCTCTCCTTTTCTCTAAAGCCGTTCGCGTCTCCCCAACACCGGCTATTTTCATGTGAAAGCTTGCATAAACCAATATGCTCTCTTATAATTACGCTAACACTATATCCCAAAAAAATTTATGAGTCAACACTTTTTTCATATTTATAACAAAAATGACGCAAAAAAATCTGCAAAAAATACTAAACATATTGGACGAACACTATGGTACAGATACCAAATGCTACCTGGATCACGACAACGCATGGCAGCTGCTTATCGCTACCATTCTCAGCGCACAATGCACAGATGCAAGGGTAAATATTGTCACCAAAACTCTGTTTATTAAATATCCTTCCGTGAAAGCCTTTGCCGAAGCCAACCTTAAAGAACTTGAAAAAGATATACATTCCACCGGTTTCTACCATAACAAAGCTAAAAACATAATAGCCTGCTGCCGCATGCTCATCGAAAAATATGATGGGGACGTACCATCTTCAATAGAAGAGCTGACCGCGCTTCCCGGTGTAGGCAGAAAGACCGCTAACGTGATCAGGGGGAACATATATAATGAGCCCAGCATTGTAGTGGATACTCATGTAAAAAGGGTATCAAAAAAGCTGGGGCTTACTGAAGAAACAGACCCGGTAAAGGTTGAATATGACCTTATGAAAAAACTTCCTGAGGACCACTGGATACTGTGGAATCTCCAGATAATAGCTCACGGCCGGAGCATATGCAAAGCCCCTAAACCTGACTGCGAAAACTGCTTTCTGAAAGACCTGTGCGATACCGGGAAAAAACAGCGTTAAAAACAAAATGCCGCATCCTTTCGGATACGGCATTTCTTCATTTAATCTTCAGAACTAATTTTCAGAACTAATCTTCAGAAATTATTCCTCGGAAATAGCACCTACGGGGCAGTTACCTGCGCAAGTTCCGCAGCTGATGCATGTATCAGCATCGATATTGTACTGAGAATCTCCCTGAGAGATAGCGCCAACAGGGCAGTTACCCTCACATGTTCCACAGCTGATGCAAGAATCATTGATTACATATGCCATAATAGATTTCCTCCTCTTTTTTGTTTTTTTACTCTGTGCAAAGCTTAACACAGTACATTGGGTTAGTGTTAGAAAACCTTTGTTTATTACTAAAAACTTTTTTCGTTGTAACTAATCTATGATAGAATAACAACAGCTGTGCGACCGCGGTGCAATTTACACTTTCGTACCGTCTAAAGAATCTAAAAATAAAGTTAATAAAGGCAGTACTAAACGGCTGTGGAAAAACGCCATGACAGATGATGAAAAAAAAGAATTAAAAAAACTTCGCATAGATATGCAGTCTTACAAGGAGCAGCTTTATCAGCTCGATACCGCAATTTATGATGTGCGAAACCGCCGCGCATTTTTATCCCAATGGAAACACCGGTCACTTATGGGATTCCTGATTTCCTTTGGCGCGTACTTTTTTGTACTGGCAAATATATATTTTTTTGCCATCAACACTGTCGCCGCCTCTGCCAACGCTACCATTTTAGACTCCGCTGCAGTATTCGTTACCGCTATGGGTTCCACGGTGCTCGGGCTGCTGTTTCTGATCCACTTTGTGCTTTTGATATTTGTCGTTGTCAGTGGACTTACCGCAATTGCCGAAATGGGCAACAGCCGCCTTTCCATGGCACTAGCGGAGCTTCTCCACAAACGCAACTATCCCAGCGAATTCAAAAAAAACGAAGAGCAGGAATACCTGCTCCTCAGGGAAAAAGAACGTCTTCAGGCAGATATAAACGAAATCCAGCCAAGACTTAAAGAACTGGAATCCATGGACAGCCACTGGTATGGGGTGCAGTAAGAGCAGTTCTCTTGCGTTTTCTTTTTATATATCCGGCCTGATCGCATCAAGCGTCTTTTTGTACGATGGCAGGAACTCATTAAGAAAAACCTCAATCTCCTCAAGCTCCATCGCCTTTATTGATTCAAGGGTTGAATGTTCCGCATCGGCAAATTCATCATTTCCCGCTTTCTTCTCTTCCAGGCACTTTATGTAGGCAGATATTTTATCGGCAGCTTTTACAAGCTTCACTTCGTACGAGTATTTTTCTTCCGGAAAAAGGACCTTGCGGTACTCATCCCTTATATCTTCAGGCAGAAGCGTAAGCAGGCTTTCATTTGCATCATCCTCAATCTGCTTATATGCGCCTTTTATGGTCTTATTCCTGTATTTTACAGGCGTAGGCATATCACCGGTAAGTATTTCCGAAACATCATGGTACATACCGAACATCGCCGCATGCTCTGCATCAAGATTTTTACCAAATCTCTTATTTCCTATCACACACAGGACATGTGACAGCATTGCCACCTGAAGTGAATGCTCCGAGAGATTCTCTTCCTCGGAATTTCTCATAAGCGCCCATCTGTCTATCCATTTAAGCCTTGCCATCATGGCAAAAAAAGCATAATCACCGTCACCCATTTTCTTTCTCCGCTTTCGTCAGTCTTTTTTCTTAAACACCCAAACCTGCTGAACTTTATAGCTTATAAAGAACAGTATCGGATCGACTATTATCTTTGTAACCATCGCAGGTATTCCGAGCCACATTGTCAGATATTTAACTGCATTGGCAGATACCACCATCTGCACAAGCCACAGCAGAAAATACCTCGGACCGGATCCCGCAGCATCCTTTTTTTTGGTTTTGAATATCATACGGTTTACACAGTAGTTGAATATACCGGAACAGACACGCGCTGCAACCGTTGAGATCTCTATGTAACTGATGCTGATTTCAAACAGACCGGTATATAATTCCGGCATTCTGTTTTCGAGAAGGCACACAAGAACTGAAAACAGTACATAGTCCACAACAAAAGACCCCAGCGAGGATGCTATGAACTTAAAGAATACCTTGTATATCCTGATGGAATCTTTTATAGGGTTAAAGTGAGATCCTTCGTTCTCGTTAAGATAGATAACTTCTATGGGAACTTCCATAAAAGGTATCCCCAGATCATGAAGCTCAAATATCATATTCATCTCAAACTCATAGCGTTCCCCCGGAACTGCGCATAGAGATCTGAGAATATCTCTGTCAAAAACCCTGAGTCCTGTCTGCGTATCAGAAAGTGTTATGTCCGCAAAAAGCTTGAGCAGACTGCTGGTGAGCCTGTTACCGAATCTTGAACGGGGCGGTATCTTTGTGTCTGATTTAAAATCCCGGCAGCCGAAAACCACCGGTCTGGTTTTCCCTTTAAAATCAGTAAAGCCTTTGCAGCATTTTAATGTATCCGATACTGTGTGCTGTCCGTCAGCATCAAGTGTGACCACTGCAGAGACTTCCGGCAGGGATTCCAGGATATATGAAAACCCCGTCTTAAGTGCAGCGCCTTTCCCTCTGTTTACCTCATGATGCAATATGGTGATGTTTGCCACTTCTCCGATTCTCTCTACTTCCTTAAAGATATCTCCGTAGCTTTCATCACAGCCATCATCAACGACAACAATATTCGAAAATTCAGAAACCAGCTCTCCCACTACCTTTATCATCTCCCTGTCGGGATTGTAAGCAGGTATGAGAGCCGCTATGTCTTCGATCATCTTTCCTCACCCCGGGCTTTACTAAGCCCCTGTCCATCTTCCGGCTAAAATCACTTACAGCCACAAAAACCTGTATACCCACGAACAGTTACAAGTATACCAAAAGACAGCTATTTATAACAGTACAATACGGATACATAAAAAACTGTTGCATATTCTACAGGACCGTAATCCCACAAAAAAGGCCAGTATGTTCCTTATCACCCACTGCCCCCCGCAACGATTTCCAACGCAAACCATATATGCGTCATCGGATCTTTAAACTGTCTTCTGTCTCCGGTCACGTTACGGCATTGTATCATAACCATCCCTTAACGTCAAAACCCGGCTGACATTCCTGCCAGCCGGGTTTTCTAATTCAAGTATTAACTATGAAGCTGTCTTCAATTTAGTTCTTTGAATACAGTTCAACGAGATTTGAAAGATGTGTAAATCTTTCCTTTGCAGCCTCTTCTGCTTCCTTGAAGAGCTCTCCTGCCTTTTCCTTGTTAACCTTGGTAAGAGCGGTGTAACGAGCTTCTCCACCGATGAAGTCAGCGTAAGGAACTGTTGCAGCCTTGGAATCAAGAGTGAACTTCTTCTCAGCAGTAGGATTGAATCTGAACAGATGCCAGTAACCTGCATCAACAGCCTTCTTCTCTTCTGCCATTGCTGCGCCCATACCCGCCTTGATACGGTGGTTGATACAAGGAGCATAACCAATGATAAGTGAAGGTCCGTGATAGCTCTCAGCTTCCTTGATAGCCTTAACAAGCTGGTTAGGATTAGCACCCATTGCAACCTGTGCAACATATACATATCCATAGCTCATTGCTATACCTGCAAGATCCTTCTGCTTGATAGCCTTACCGCCTGCAGCGAACTGAGCAACTGCACCGATAGGAGTAGCCTTGGAAGACTGTCCGCCGGTATTTGAATAAACCTCGGTATTGAATACGAATACATTCACATCCTCACCGGAAGCAAGTACATGGTCGAGACCGCCGAATCCGATATCGAATGACCATCCGTCACCACCGAAGATCCACTGTGACTTCTTAGCAGCGTAATCCTTGTTCTTGATGATCTCCTTAGCATGTGCGTTGGAATCATTAGCGATAGCAGCAAGAAGCTTGTCTGTAGCTTCGGTATTCTTAAGTGTCTCATCGAAAGTAGCAAGGTACTCATCGATAGCAGCCTTGATGTTAGCATCAGATGTCTCAGCAGCAAGTGCCTCAACCTCATCCTTTACATTGCCGCGGAGTGTCTTCTGTGCAAGATACATACCGAAGCCGAACTCTGCGTTATCCTCGAAGAGTGAGTTAGCCCATGCAGGACCCTGGCCCTTCTTGTTGGTTGTGTAAGGTGTTGAAGGTGAAGAGTTACCCCAGATGGATGAGCATCCGGTTGCATTTGCAATGTACATTCTGTCACCGTAAAGCTGTGTAACGAGCTTAGCATAAGGTGTCTCACCGCAGCCTGCGCATGCGCCTGAGAATTCAAGATAAGGCTGTCTGAACTGTGATCCTTTAACGGTATCCATTCCGAACTTGCTTATTACTTCTGCCTTCTCATCAAGCTCTACAGCGAAATCAAAGTACTTCTGCTGTGCCTTAAGTGCATCATCAAGAGTCTGCATAGCAAGAGTCTTAACGCCTGCCTCAACATTCTTGGGAGCCTTATTAGCAGGACATACATTTGCACAGGATCCGCATCCAAGGCAGTCCATCTGAGATACAACGATGGAGAACTTGTACCCGGGCATACCTGTAAGTTCCTTGAGCTGCATTCCTTCAGGAGCCTTAGCTGCTTCTTCATCAGTAAGAGCAACGGAACGGATAGCTGCGTGAGGACATACATAAGAGCACTGCTGACACTCGATACAGGTATCAGGATTCCATACGGGAACAGCTACGGAAACTCCGCGCTTCTCGAATGCTGCTGTACCTGAAGGTGTAGAACCGTCGGTGTAAGTCATTGTTACGGATACAGGGATGCTGTTACCTTCCTGTGAAGATACAGGGATCTGGATGTTGTTTACGAAATCCTGTACTTCCTTGCTTCCCTTTGTAGCCTTAGGATAATCAAGGCCTTCATCAACGCCGTTAGCCCATGAATCAGGAACCTTAACTTCTACGACGCCGGTAGCACCGAGGTCGATAGCATTCCAGTTCTTCTGAACTACGTCATCACCCTTAAGACCATAGGTCTTCTTAGCGGCAGCCTTCATAAGCTCGATAGCCTTCTCCTCAGGGATGATGCCTGTAAGCTTGAAGAATGCGGACTGAAGAATAGTATTGATTCTTGTAGGTCCCATGCCGGACTCGATACCAAGCTTTGTACCGTTGATGGTATAGAACTTGATCTTGTGGTCATAGATGTACTTCTTAACCTGGCCGGGAAGATGCTTATCAAGCTCCTCTCCTTCCCAAGGGCAGTTGAGGAGGAATGTACCACCGTCAACAAGCTCCTGAACCATGTTGTACTTTCTTACGTATGCAGCATTGTGGCATGCTACGAAATTAGCCTTATGGATAAGGTAAGTAGACTTGATGGGCTTCTTACCGAATCTTAAGTGAGACATTGTGATACCGCCGGACTTCTTTGAATCATAATCAAAGTATGCCTGTGCGAACATGTCTGTGTTGTCACCGATGATCTTGATGGAGTTCTTGTTAGCACCGACTGTACCGTCTGCACCGAGACCCCAGAACTTACAGCAAACTGTTCCTTCAGGAGTTGTAACAAGAGGCTCACCTGCATCAAGTGAAAGATGTGTAACATCATCGTTGATACCAAGTGTGAATTTCTTCTTGTCTGTGTTGTGATATACAGCAACGATCTGCTCGGGAGTAGTATCCTTTGAACCAAGTCCGTAACGGCCTGTGAATACCTTAACTCCTGCGAACTTGTCATCGCTCATAAGTGCGCTCTTAACATCAAGTGCAAGAGGCTCATCGATACATCCGGGCTCCTTTGTACGGTCAAGTACAGAGATAGTCTTTACGCTTGCAGGTATAGCACCTAAGAATGCTTCTACAGAGAAAGGTCTGTAAAGTCTTACTTTGATAAGACCAACCTTCTCGCCCTTTGCGGCAAGATAATCGATAGTCTCTTCGATAGTATCGTTAACAGATCCCATTGCAACTATTACATGCTCTGCATCAGCAGCACCATAGTAGTTGAAAAGCTTGTAATCTGTACCGATCTTCGCATTGATCTTGTCCATGTATTCCTGAACGATAGCAGGAAGCTCATCATAAGCAGTATTGCAGGACTCTCTTGACTGGAAGAAGATATCAGGGTTCTGAGCGGATCCCATTTCACGAGGGTGATTAGGATTAAGAGCACCTGCTCTGAACTCCTCGATAGCCTTCATATCGATGATGTCATCGAAATCCTCATTTGACCAGATATCGATCTTCTGAATCTCATGAGAAGTACGGAAACCATCAAAGAAATTAATGAAAGGAAGACGCCCCTTGATAGCTGCAAGATATGCAACAGGTGTAAGGTCCATAACTTCCTGAACGGAAGACTCGCAAAGCATTGCACAGCCTGTCTGTCTGCAGGCATATACATCGGAGTGATCACCGAAGATATTAAGTGCATGTGATGCGATACAACGTGCAGCCACATTTACAACGCCCGGGAGTCTCTCACCGGCTATCTTATACAGGTTCGGGATCATAAGAAGAAGACCCTGAGATGCTGTGTAAGTTGATGTGAGTGCACCGGCTACCAGTGAACCGTGTACAGTACCGGAAGCACCTGCTTCGGATTCCATCTCGACGATCTTAACCGTCTTGCCGAAATAGTTCTTCCTGCCCTGAGTTGCCCACTCGTCGGTGTGTTCCGCCATAGGTGATGACGGGGTGATGGGATAGATGGCAGCTGTATCTGTAAAGATATAACCAGCATGTGCGGCAGCTTCGTTACCATCCATCGTCTTCTTGCTTCTTGCCATATTTATTTCCTCCTTATTAAATTTTATGATGCCGGAACAGAAAAAAAGAACCTGACACCATTATGCAAGTACAAAATATGTCGCTTGCTATCTTACCATTAAATATTGAAAAAGTAAACAAAAGCCGTGCATAATGCACGACTATTTTTGGTTATTTTGTCTAACGCAAATTAGATATATCTATTGTGGGTTAGGCGTGTATTACCATTTTGATATTCAGATCACTTACCATACCTTCCGATAAACATATCTACCAGCTCCGCGGTATTATCTGCTGCCATCTTGCAGAATTCACCGAAATCCATTGTAGATGACTCGTTTGCAGAATCCGATATGGCCCTGACCACTCCGAACCTGATCTCATTCACGCAGCATACCTGTGCGATTGCTGCGCCTTCCATCTCGCAGGCAACCGCCTGGAATTCGTCTACTATGGACTTCTTAAGCCCGCTGTCAGCCACGAAGATATCACCGGAAGCAACTGTTCCCTTTATGGCATGAAGGGCCTTTTTCCCTTCCTTTTCGCGCTCAAGGTTAACCAGTTCCAGGCATTCCTTTATAAGGTCTATGACTTTGGAATTTGCAGGGAAGAACCTGTAATCACTGCCGTAAAGCTGGCCCTTTTTTAAGCCCAGTGCCGTCACATCCATATCGTGCTGCACCAGCTGTTCGGCCATCACGATGTCACCTATAGAAAGATCCGTACTAAGGCTTCCTGCCACTCCCACATTCAGTATCACCTCAGGGTGAAAATTGTCTATCATAGCCTGGGTGCAGATTGCCGCAAAAACCTTTCCGGCACCGCTCACGGCCATTACCACATCAGCTCCCTTTTTCTTTCCCAGGGTATAAACAACACCGGCATGCTTTTCCTCCGTTACGTCGGTCATGCCTACCCTGATCTTCTCAATCTCAAGCTCCATTGCACAAATAATACCTATCATAATTCCTCCTTCTGCCGCATCTATACGGCTTTACAGTTCAACCCGGACACAGATCCGCTTTATTTTCCTTCTTCCGCAAGCGGTGATGTCTCATCCCAGGCCAGCAGTCTCTCCGGCAGGTATCTTTCTGCCGATTCCCATATCAGATACTTCGGCTTCGTAGTCTGTATCAGCGGCAGGTCATAATTATCATGTGTTGCTACATACGTGTATTTAAACGCTCCTGCCATATAGTAATAAAAGCCGGAGAATGAATCACATTTTATAACCAGGGTATCCCCTTCTTCCCTGTCCGTCATAAGACGCAGTATCTTTGAATCAGGCTCCGAAAAAATATGATATTCAAGTATTTCCGGTGTCCGATCCACATAGCCGCTTAACTGATATTCCGTATCTTCACCGAGAACATCTGTCATCTTTATCAGCCGTTCAAGGTCTGCCGCATATCCCATTGGCGCCTGCTCCAGATCATCAAGATCGGCAGCCTTTATGCCACACAGCTCATCCAATAAAACTCCTGCTGTCACATAGGCCCCCCTGTGGTTCCAATGAGTATCATAGCGGAAATAAATATCCTTACACGTACCATTATCCGCATCTTCCGCCTTTTGTGCAAGCATTGCTTCTGTTGGATCGATTATCACAAGATCAGAATTTGCCCTCAGATAATCCTCTATCTGCTGCATACAGCTGGGATCAGCATGCTCGCCGTACCTGTCCGGCATATATTCGGGATATACCGTGGACTTATTCGGAATGAACAAAAACACAAGAGTGGTTCCTCTGGCTTTCAGTTCATCACTTGTTGCGGTCAAATCCGCACAGATACCGGCCAGTTCCTCTTCTGTCAGAAGATTTTCACCTGTATAGTCTGCCAGCGGATCCCCCTCAGTCTCACTGTTGAAATAAAGGAAATTGTTTTTTCCTACTATAACTTTCCCTATCTCACTTTCATGGAAAGCGTACATATCTATGGAATTATTTGCCGTGATCAGCTGACTCCTGAAAGGAAGGTGATCCTCAACATAGGATGTCACAGCTCCCGGATAGTCCGACAGCGGGGTTTCTTCTCCCGGCCATACAGCAAGCGGCCGTCCCTCTCCTGTAGGATCGTCATCCTTAATGGCAGGTGAAAACATCAGCCATAGCGGATACGGCAAAAACAGGAACACCACCATCAAGCAGATCCAGCATATTTTTACGCTTTTTTTCATTTTCTTACACAACCTTTATTTTTATATCGAAAATCAGCAATCTTTATTTAGCAATCTTTACTCAGCAGATTCTATCACCAAATCCCGATCGGTAATTTTCTTCATCCGGTGTTACCGACAGCAACGTATCCTTCACCCTCCGTTCAGAACCTGAAATATATAAACGGATTGTACGTCCCCGCAGCAAGCATTATCACACAGTAAACGAATATCAGTCCGCAGAATACAAGCTCCGCCATGCTGCCTTTCCACTTTTCGGTAAGATGCAGTTTCTCTCCCGCAAGCTGCAGCGGGCCGCATCCGATTATTGCCAGAATCCCTATAATGATTTTCTTAGCCGAAAGGAAACGGTATGTCACATACGGAACAAGCTCCGGTGCGTCATAAATAAGGAACATCTTCTTTCCCAAAACATATACCGCATTCTGAGCTGTGGTGGCTGAAAACATTACCCACCCGATCACAACAACAAACAGTGTATATATGTGTCCCACTGCCTTGTGTTCATCAAGCCATTTTTTTAAGAACGCCCTCTCTATCACCATAAAGAATGCATAATATATCCCCCAGAGCACAAACTGGTATGCGGCTCCGTGCCAGAGTCCCGTAAGGAAAAATACTATTGCAAGATTTATGCAGGTCCTGACTTTGCCCCGTCTGCTGCCGCCCAGAGGTATATAAACATATTCCCTGAACCACGCCCCCAGAGTCATATGCCATCTGCGCCAGAACTCGCTCACCGAAGCTGACATATACGGATAATTAAAATTCTCCGGAATACTGAATCCGAACATTTTGCCCAGTCCTATAGCCATATCCGAATATCCCGAAAAGTCATAATATATCTGCAGCGTGTAGAATACCGCACTGGTCCACGCATAGAGCGGCGCCATCTGCTCTCCTTTCATGCTCCAGAAATAAGATGTGGTCATGGCAAGAGTATTTGAAACTATAACCTTCTTGGCCAGACCATATATAAACCGCCTGAATCCATCTATGGTAAGGTCGGCATTGATTTCACGCCCTGCCAGCTGCGCCTCCATATCCTCATAACGCACGATAGGCCCGGCTATCAGCTGCGGGAAAAATGAAATATACAGAGCAAGACTGAACAGGTTTTTCTGGGCCGGATATTTTTCCCTGTACAGATCAACGATATAGCTCATCGCCTGAAAAGTAAAAAAAGAAATACCGATGGGAAGCGAAATGTGTTTAAGTTCAAGTGGAGCACTCCTGAAAACTGTATCATTCAGGATACCTATAAAAAAATCACAGTATTTGTAATACCCCAGCAGCGTAACATTACCGATTATTCCAAATATCAGCCAGGCTTTCTTTAATGAAGTGTTCGAAGAATCTCCCGCTCTTCCTATGAGTAATCCCATAACATAATTAAATACTATAGAAAGGATCATAAGGAGAACATACACCGGCTCTCCCCACGCATAGAAAACAAGACTTGCCGCAAGAAGCAGCAGGTTACAGGCCCTGCCCCTGAATACCCTTGATAAGACAAGAGTGACAGGCAGGAATACCCACAAAAATATCATCGAACTAAATACCATATATCAATCCTTTATATCTGCCGTGAAAACAAACGTGTCGGGCAGATCTGAATAATCACATTTTTATTCCGTATCCTCTGCAGGATCTGATGAAATCCCGTCTGCTGCTCCTTCATCATCTGTAATATCCGTCAAAATACCTGGCAGCACATTTATATCCTGCTGCTCCAGAGTCTGTACGGACGAAAGCTTCCTCGTCAGAGCCTTGGTCCTGGTAGTCATCAGTGCATCCAGATCCTTGCTGGTCAGGTCAAGGTGCTTTTGCATCTTAACCAGCTGCTCGGAAAATTTACCAAACTCGGTCTTAACATCTGCAAGCACTTTCCAGACCTCATCACTCCTCTTCTGTATAGCCAGTGTCCTGAAGCCCATCTGCAGGCTGCTTAACATCGCTCCCATAGTACTGGGGCCCACGATATTGACCTGATAATCCTTCTGAAGGGTTTCAACCATTCCCAGATTTACCGCCTCGGAATACAACCCTTCAAACGGAAGAAACATTATACCAAAATTTGTGGTATATGGTACAGCGACATACTTTTCCTTTATATCTTTTGCTTCCAGCTTCATCACATTTATTAATGCCTTTTTCGCCGATTCTATTGCATTCCTGTCTGCACTGTCATACGCATCCTGAAGCTGCCTGTAGGAATCTCCGGGAAATTTGGAATCTATCGGCAGATAAACGTAACTTCCGTCATTTCCCGGAAGCTTTATGGCAAATTCCACACGGTTGCTGCTTCCCGGTATGGTTGCAACATCTGTCTCGTACTGCTCCGGACTTAAGATTTCGGAAAGGATGGCCCCCAGCTGATACTCGCCCAGGATCCCCCTGGTCTTCACTCCCGAAAGCACCTGCTTAAGTCCGCCTACGTCGCCGGCAAGGCTCTTCATTTCTCCCAGCCCTTTATAGACCTGTTCCAGCTGGTCACTTACATTCTTAAATGACTCATTTATCCGCTTATTTAACGTATCTGTAAGCTTTTCTTCTACTACGCCCTTTATCTCCTCAAGCCTCTTGTCCGTTTTATCGCCCAGCTCCTTCAGCCGCTTTTCATTATTCTCGTTAAGCTCGGCTATTTTCTTATCATTATTATTTCTTATCTCCGTGAGATTTCTTTCCGTGCTCTCCCTGAGAGTCTTTATGGATTCATTTGTTTCTTCCTTGAGATCTTTTACTTCCTTAGCAGTCCCCTCTTTTATTTCAGAAAGGCTGCGCTCCATATCCTCAGTCTGTTTCTTCATTACGGAATCCAGGGTGTCGAGTTTAAGCTTTATCAGCTCATTCATTGACTCCTGGCTGGATTTCTGTGACTCCGTAAGCTTAGCACCCAGCCTGTCCTGGGCAGTTACCAGTTCATCCTTCAGATTGGCCGAAGATGCTGTGAGATCTTCCTTAAGCGCAGCAGATGAAGCAGTCAGTTCCTGCTTAAGAGCCCCCTGGGAATTCATAACATCCTGCTTAAGCACTGACTGTGAGGACATTATATCCTGCTTAAAAGCCGCCTGCGATGTCATTATGTCCTGCCTGAATGATGCCTGCGATGTGAGCAGTTCCTGCTTAAGCTCTGAATTCTTCTGCCCCTGCTCGCTGCGCAGGGCAGACATTTCACGGCTTACATGATCCTCGATATCCTTTCTGATGTCATCACATTCATCCCGGACATCCTGCAGTTTAAGAACATCTGCTTTCTTATCAGCAAAACTACGTACTATGATAACGATATTCAGTATCACACTGAGAATCACAAGTATTACGATGATATAATCCATCATTTTCTTTTATTCCGCCTCCTAATGATAGTTTTCGGTGCTGCCTTTCGCCAGGCAGTTCAGATTCATGCCTTAGCCATCGCATCAGCCTCTGACCTGAGTTCCTGATACAATGCCCTGAAAGACCATCTCAGATTATGCATCGTAGCCACAGCCGTAAGCCTTATCCTCGGTATACCGGCTCCCTTCATGCCGTCAAAAAAAGCTTCCATTTCCTCATTCGAAAAGCCGTATAACAGTAATAACGGTTCCACCATGTCCCTTCTGTGGATCCAGACATCAGGAGCAGCAAGAAAAGCCATATCCGCTTCCGTTCCTGCAGACGGGATGCAGAGCAGCTCCCTTAACTCACTTCGAAGCTCTGTTTTTTCAACCTTAATATAAAGAACATCCTGCTCCTTTGCCACTGTCTTTAACAGCGCTTCATACGGTGTATCTTCCAGCTTGTATACCAGGATCTTTTTCACAGATTCTCCTCTACTTCCTTTCTGCAAAACCGCATTACTTCCTCCAGGATATCCCTGGGATCACCTTCCATCTCAGCGCCGGCAGCATTTTCATGTCCGCCACCGCCCAGCATTCCGCATATCTTTGCGGCATTTACCGGAAGCCTTGATGTAACCGATATCCTGCAGATACCCGGCTTATACTCACGTACCAGCACATGGACATGGGCAATACCTTTATCCGGCTTGCATATCTGATCCACGGTATTCATAAAATCCCCCAGATCAGGATCCGTTATGGCATGGTGGGCATAATCCAGTGCATTCACATAGCTTCCCACCACTTCATTGTCCTCTGAAAAAACAAGCCTGTCATATACTTCCTTTTCCATCCCTATCTGTCCCGGAGTCTTTCGCATGTAATGATGTCTTCCTATTTCAACTATATCAGCTCCGCATGCAGCCAGCTCCGCTGCCGCTTCCAGGGATGCAGGGGTTGTAGACAAAGAACGGAAGCACGACACATCCGTCACAAGCCCCATATACAGAAGATCTGCCATCTGCTTTGTTATGGACACCCGCATAAACTTTAACAGCTTTAAGATTATCTCGGCACAGGAAGCAGCCTCCGGCTCCACATATCTGTACGGCGCCGGCAAATGACTGTCATCAGATATCAGATTTGTCACATGGTGATCCAGTACATAATCCATCCCAACGTTCGAATTTCTTCCAAGACGACTCTGTGTTGCGGTATCAACAGCAATCCTTAATGTACGCACTGTTTCTCCGGAGTACAGCATGCGTTCGGCCGGATCAGTCTGATATCTGTACATTTCCGGAACATGCTGCTCGCTGTCAACAACCTTCACACAGGCCCCCAGAGATGCAAGACCCAACGCAAGACCGTAAGCAGAACCGACGGCGTCGCCATCCGGCCTTTTATGGTAATAAATTTCAAATCCCCAGACACTGTCGCCTGCGTGATCCAGCAGTTTCTCTGCAATTTGCTCTAAAGGGAGCTCCTTTTCCACCAGATTGTCTTTCATTGGATTATTGAACATTTCTGTCATCGTTTACCCTTTCCTATTTACAAAAAGCGTTGAAATCAATTCACCACCTGTTACTCTCCGTCATTAAATATTTTACGTGACATAGTAGAATTGTGATATTCGGTATCGCTGGTTACATCTTCACCAAACCACTCCGGCGGAACAAAATCCAAAGCCTCTGCCTCAGTCTCAAACTCTACTTCTGCCAGTACCAGTGGTGCAAACGGCTTATCAAAGACATCCAGCTCTATCGTAAGCGAGGTCCCATCTATCGGTATGAGATACCTTTTCTTCCTTATTACGTTCCCATCGGCTTTGGCAGCCAGATGCTCATAAGATTCCTTAGTCAGGGGAAGATTGTACTCCTCTCTTGAAAGAAATCCCTTTCCCTTGTATGTCAGGTAATATTCATCATCTGACCTTCTGACTCTTACTACCGGTTCGGTACTCAGATATCCCTGCTCTATCATATGAAAAGGATAAGCCGCTATATTCTCCGGCAGCCTCTCTATCAGAAATTTTCTCTCTATTTCCACACTTTCCATACTTTCCATACTTTCCGTACTCTCCATATTTTCCTTACTTCCCACACTCCCCATAACACCCGCTGTGTGATATCTCCGGGTGATGTCCGATGTACGTCACTCCTGCATGCCCCCTGCTGCATAATGGCTTGCATGCGATGCCTGCCGTTTTTGTGCATTTACATCATATATGCTTTGACACTCACAGTAGATAATTGTATCATAATAGTTGAATTTTTAAAAAAAGACCATAAAAAGGTCCGCCCCGTCCGTATCTATATCAGATAGAGGAGACGGAGCTCAGATGGAGCGCCATTGACAGAAATCGAATTTCAGGAAAAAATTTCTGCTGTTGCAGCCGGTGACAGAAATGCCCTCCGGGAAATATACGATGAATACCTGCCCTATATCTATACGGTAGTTTATGGCGTTGTGGGAAACAGGGAAGATGCAGAAGACCTGGCTGCCGACTGCTTTGTGCGGATATGGGAAACCGCCGGAAGGTTTAAGCCCGGCAACGGCCACAAAGGGTATCTGGCAACGATTGCCAGGAATATGTCAATAGACTTTATCCGGAAAAAGAACCGGGAAATGCCCGTGGACGAAGTTCCCGAGGACGACTCAGGAGGAAGTCCTCCGACCGCCGGAGAGGAAAGCAATGTAAATGTGATAAGCGTACGTGATGCAATATCCACCCTCAGTCCGCCGGAACAGACAGTAGTAAATATGAAGATACTGTCCGACATGACATTTAAAGAAATAGCAGAGTCATTAGGACAGCCTATAGGGACAATAACCTGGCGATACAACGAAGCAATAAAAAAACTCAGAACAATACTTGCAAGTACAGCCTGACCGCAAAGACAGGATTTGGAGCAACTGTTTATGGATGAGAAAATTCAGGACAATAGCATATTTGAAGCTGAACTCTCAGATCGTTACAGGGAGGAGCTGCTGACTGATATCCCTGATATCTGGGATAAGATTAATGCGCGCCTGGATAGTGGTTCTGCAGCATCTGCAGAAAATGCCCCCATTTCAGGCGGCACAGGCAATGCCAGCAGTAATATCTCATCTGCCTATATACCGATTGAAGAAACTGCGCCTGTTATACGTTACAACAAGGCTGCAGCAAAAAGCAGCCACAACGTCATTACAGGTTCTGCGCTCATGCGTTTTGTTCCTATTGCCGCTGCCGTAGTAGTCCTGTGCATCTGTGTTCCGGTCTTTATTAAGCTGCAGCACAGCGGGCAGACAGAAAGTGCAGTCGCGACAGCCGACAATGCAACGACGTACGAAAAAACTTCAGACAGCGCCACATTGACCCCCGATAGTTCAACTTACAATTTTTCTTCTGAAACCAAAACCGCTGGTGACGATATATCATACGAAGATGCATTTGCCGAAGAAGCCACGGAATACTATGACAACACTGCCGGTGACTCAGATGAGCGCGAGGCAGTGGAATCTGTTGCTTCTGAAAACAGCGAATCCGGAGCATACATAATGATCTATGTGGTTCCCGACACAGACTACTCAAAGATCGAAGAATTGATATCCGCCTATAATATGGATCTTGAATCCGACAGCTCAGATCCCAATGCATATAAGCTTTTCCCCGGATCCGATATGGATCTGAAGGAATTATCAGGAATATGTGATGAGATCAGAAAGTATGATTTTATCGTTCAGGCCACACCCATGGGCCAGTAAAAAAGCGGTGAATACTTCACCGCCTTTTTTCTTTACCTTCCGTATAAAACAGTCATTTTCCTTATAGACTCTGCCAGATTCTTAGTATAAGCATCCGGCTTCATACGCCAGCACCAGTTTCCTCCCAGAGTGGACGGGGTATTGATCCTCGCCTCGCTTCCCAGTCCGAGGTAATCCTGCATGGGAATTATCGCCGTGTCAGCCACACTCATCATCGCATGCCTTATCAGTACATAATGAAAATTCTTTGCACTCTTTATCCCCATGTAATCTCTGGCGAATTTTTTATCTTTTGCTCCCGCACTCTCGTACCATCCGACAGATGTATCGTTATCATGCGTACCTGTATAAACTACGCAGTTCTTGTTATAATTGTGGGGAAGATAATCATTCTCTTCATTGCAGTCAAACGCAAACTGAAGAACTTTCATCCCCGGAAATCCGGTCTTATCCACAAGCTTAAATACCGCAGGTGTAAGATATCCCAGGTCCTCGGCAATTATTTCTTTTTTCCCAAGCGCTTTCTTTACTGCGGCAAAGAAATCATATCCCGGACCCTTTTCCCAATGGCCAAATTCTGCCGTAGCATCACCATACGGAATATTATAGTAGGATTCAAATCCTCTGAAGTGATCTATCCTGACTACATCATATAATGAAAAGCACATTTTAAGTCTCGATATCCACCATGCATATCCGGTCTTCTTATGATAGTCCCAGTCGTAGAGTGGATTCCCCCACAGCTGTCCCGTTGCGGAAAAATAATCAGGCGGGCAGCCTGCCACACCGGTAGGATCATTATTATCATCTAACTGGAACAGTTCGGGATTGGACCAGGTATCAGCACTGTCATATGCAACGTAAAGCGGAATATCTCCGATTATCTTTATTCCCTTTTCATTAGCATAGTTTTTCAGTTCAAACCACTGCTTATAAAAATAATACTGAATGAACTTATAGCACATCAGCTCATCGGAATACTTAGGATCATCCGCATATTTTTTTATTGCCGGCTTTGAATGCTTTCTTATCTCATCCGGCCAGTAAATAAAACTCTTGCCCTTAAAATTTTCCTTTAACGCCATGAAGAGTGCATAATCATCCAGCCAGAATTTATTTTCTTTAGCAAACTTTATGAAATCCTTATCTTCTGAGATTTTACTTTTGAGAAATGCCTTCTTTAAAATCTTAAATCTGCTCTTATATATTTTTTCATAATCAACTTTTTCCGGATCAGCTCCCCAGTCCCTGCTCTCACAGTCTTTTCTGCTTATCCATTTTTTTTCAATAAACTCTTCTATATCCACAAAGTAAGGATTGCCTGCAAAAGTTGAAAAAGACTGGTAAGGAGAATCTCCGTATCCTGTAGGCCCCATAGGAAGAACCTGCCAGTACTTCTGTCCTGCACTCGCTAAAAAATCCACAAATTCATATGCTTCTTTTGAAAAACAGCCTATGCCGTATTTTGATGGTATTGATGTGATAGGCAACAGAATTCCGCTTCCCCTCATAGCATCCTCCGAAAACGTTTTCTATTGATTATAACATACAGGCACTTTTCGTCAAGATTTATCCCACTGCACACTATTACACAAATATATTAAATGAAATTATTCATTTACAGCTTTCGTGACAGACAATTCCTGATATGCAGGCTTTATCTGCCATAAAAGCACAATAATTATATTCGTTTATCAAAAAACAGCACATGCTTGATGTGCTGTTTTCTGATATAAATTATAAATAATTAATCTAGCGGATTATTTCTTAGAAGTCTTCTTAGTAGCTGTTTTTGCTGCAGTTTTCTTAGCAGTTGTCTTTTCTGCTGTCTTCTTTGTTGCAGCTTTCTTAGCAGTTGTCTTCTCTGCCGTCTTCTTTGTTGCAGCTTTCTTAGCAGGTGTCTTTGCTGCAGCCTTCTTAGCAGTTGTCTTCTCTGCTGTCTTCTTGCTTGCAGCCTTGGCTGTTGTCTTTGCCGCTGCCTTCTTAGCTGTTGCCTTTTCTGCTGTCTTCTTGCTTGCAGCCTTGGCTGTTGTCTTTGCTGCTGCCTTCTTAGCTGTTGCCTTTTCTGCTGTCTTCTTTGTTGCAGCCTTGGCTGTTGTCTTTGCTGCTGCCTTCTTAGCTGTTGACTTTTCTGCTGTCTTCTTTGTTGCAGCCTTGGCTGTTGCCTTTGCTGCTGCCTTCTTGCTTGCAGCCTTGGCTGTTGTCTTTGCTACTGCTTTCTTAGCTGTTGCCTTTTCTGCTGTCTTCTTGCTTGCAGCCTTGGCTACTGTCTTTGCTGCAGTTTTCTTTGTTGCTGTCTTGGCTGCCGTCTTCTTCGCCGGTGCCTTTTCAGAACTCTTTTCTGATGCTTTCTTTGATGTAGACTTATCTGCAGTCTTCTTGCTTGTGCTCTTCTTTTCTGTTGCTTTTTCTGAAGTCTTCTTTGTTTCAGGCTTTTTGGCCGCAGATTTCTTTGTTTCTGCCATGGTCTTCCTCCGTTAAATTAAATGATGTTTTTCAAAAAAAATTTACAATAAACTTTTTACACTCACGATTTTATCTTATTGTTTAAATCATTTCAACCATTTTTGTTGATTTTTCAAGGTTTTTTCAGCTTTCTATCAGCTTTTTTAATTCTTCTATCGTGAATTCATAATCCTTTTCACAGAAATCGCAGTGTAATCTTACGGGTTCACCATCATCTATCATTGCCTGCAGTTCTTTATTTCCAAGGCTTATCAGAGCCTTTGTTACACGTTCAATAGAACAGTTGCAATAATACCTTACCGGCATCCGATCTTCGACACTGACATCATCAAGGAGCTCATTCATTATATCTTCCATGCTTTTTCCTTGTTCTAATTCCTGTGTAACAGAAGAAAATGAAGCTAATCTTTTCTCTATAAGGCTGAGCGTTTCGTCCGAGGCAAAAGGCATCACCTGAATTATAAAACCGCCTGATGTCTTCACGCTTCTATCCCTGTCTATCAGCACTCCCAAAGCAACTGATGTGGGAATCTGTTCACTTTCAGCAAAGTAGTAGGTAAGGTCCTCCGCTATCTCACCTGAATGCAGAAGAGTCTGCCCTACATAGGGTTCCTTCATTCCCATATCCCTTATTACGGAAAGCATACCGCTTCCGATCCCTCTTCCCACATCAAGATGTCCATCATCACGCAGCGGAAGCTCCACGTGATTATTGTAGACCATTCCTTTAACATTTCCATTAGGATCAGCCGTAACAGTAAGGCTCTTCACAGGACCATCGCCATCTATCTTAAGCGTAATTATATCCGATTCATCCTTTCCCATTGCTCCCATCATAAGACCCGCAGTAAGCAGCCGTCCTAAAGCTGCAGTACAAAGAGGAGACAGATCATGGATCTGTCTCGCCTCTTCAACCGTATCTTTTGTATATGCAGCAAAAAACCTTATCTGGTCACCGAATGCGGTGCCCCTTATCATCTCATCTTTCATAACGGACATACCCTATTGTGCACCCTTTTTTTCTTTCATTATCATACTTTCCACATTCTGGCAGTACCGTGCATGATGAGCCTTCTTTATCCCATACATGTGTTTATCAGCAACTGCCAAAGCTTCTTTTATATCAAAATCTTCACCAAATGATGTATTGCAGATACCGTAACTGGCCAGTACTCTGTAATCCTTTCCTGATGTTTCATTATATGCATCAAGTGAGTCGTCAATTCTTTTTATAATGGCTGCTTCATCACACTCGCCTATGATAACGGAAAATATCTCATCTCCGCCAAACCTCACATTGAAAGCATCCTCCGGACAGGATTTTTTTACGGAAGCTGCAAGAGCCGAGATGGCCTGATCCCCCTCTTCGTGTCCGAAATTATCATTTATTACTTTAAGTCCATCCAGATCATACATTATGATAGTAACAGGAATCCCGGAATTCTTCTTTTCCTCAAGGATCCTGTCAAAGAACCTGTTAAAGCCGTTCCTATTGTATAGTCCCGTCAGAAGATCATGTTCATAATAGTCATTAACCTGTTTAACAAGATTCTTCTGGTAACTCATATTGATGTAACTGCCTATTCCCATGTCAAGTGTACCCGTGGTACTTGCAGTTCTTGTATACCTTGTATTATCACAGTCGGCATAGTTGTAGCAAACATAGCCCAAAGGAATATTCATATAATCAAGGGAATTGAATATGAGGGGATTTCCTGTCTCTACCATCCCCTTAAACAGCTCATTCTCAGTGCTCATTATCGTCTCACCTTCCCCAAGCTGACGAATGATCCGCCGTTCATCCATATTCACATACATGGTAAGATCTTTGGGATCAAGCTTATTATCTATCGAATCGAAATAATACGCATCAGTTCTGAAACAGTTCTTATTAAGCACCAGAAGCATATTACCCATTATATCCTGATCATAAAGCTTTCTGTCATTAAGCCTGTCTATCATTTCCTCCGGAGAGCCGCTGACCTGCATATCCATTATTATCTTGTACATCATCCGGATATCATCCTGATGCCTGTAAAATCCAAAATTAAAATTACTGAGAAGAACATCATTATCTATAGCGCGGGAAGAATCACCCGTTGACTCATTTGCTGCCAAAGCCGGCATCACTTTAGTGGATATAATATCATCTGATGTGAACGAACCGTTAAATACACCCTCTATATATTTTACGGTGGCTTCGGAAAACGCCGGCGTAAGACATACAGCAGTTGTTATTTTAGGAGATACCGTAAAGACTTCATCCATACCGTCAAAGCCGGTTATTACCAGGTCATCCGGAATGGAATAACCGTTCTGTTGAAAAACTTTCACGACATTTATGGCCATAATATCATTGGCACAGAATATCGCATCAGGTATCTTGCCGGATGTGATGAGCCGTTTTGCCTCTGCCGCAGCAGGAACTGCCCAAAATAGGCCATAGCTCAGCATGCTTTCGTCAAAGGTAAATCCGTACTCGGCTATAACCTTCTTAAATACATCGATCCTCTCATCGGAAAACTTATTGTCAGGAATCCCGGCCATCATATGCGGTCTTTTTATGTCCCGCTCTTCAAAAACATGGCGTACCACATTTTCAAATCCTGCTTTATAATCAAAGACTAATGATGAAGCATTTTCATACTCACCGTCAACCACAAGAACAGGCAGCTTATATTTTTGGGCATTTGCTATAACCTTCTCTGTAACAGTACGGCACTTTATCTTTTCATCCATTATGACGACAACATCTGCCAGATCATAAGGAATACTGTCAAAGACCGAAGCTTCAGCCGGTATGGCATCTTCCTTCCAATAGATATCCGCATTGACAGCAAAGATCAAGAGCACAGCATCCATTTGGGAAATGTGCTCGTTGACCTGCTCAATATAGTCATGTACCTGAGAATCAAATATTCTCGAAGTACAGAGAATAACTATTTTCTTATTTCCAACCAACCTTTACAGCTCCGCTAAAAATACTGTTTTTAAAACTCAAGTGCCTGCTTAAGATCGTCGATCAGATCTGCCTTGTCCTCTAAGCCGCAGCTCATCCTCACCATTCCCGCCGGAATTCCGGCTGCATTAAGCTGCTCTTCTGTCATCTGACGATGTGTTGATGTTGCAGGATTCAGACAGCAGGTTCTTGCATCAGCAACATGTGTCTCTATTGCTGCAAGTTTCAGCCTCTTCATAAAGCTTTCCGCCGCAGGCCTTCCGCCCTTCAGCACAAATGAAACCACGCCGCAGCCACCGCCGCCAAGGTATTTCTGCGCTACATCGTAATACTTATTGCTCTTAAGTCCGGGATAGTTAACTGATTCGACTTTATCATGCCCCTCAAGGAACTCCGCAACTGCCTGACCGTTTTCCACATGCCTTGGCATCCTTACATGCAGTGATTCAAGTCCGAGATTAAGGATGAATGCATTCTGGGGTGACTGTATAGAACCGAGGTCACGCATGATCTGGGCAGTAGCCTTTGTGATGAATGCCCCTTCCTTTCCAAACTTCTCAGCATATGTTATTCCATGATAAGAATCATCCGGCGTAGTAAGTCCCGGGAAAAGATCAGCATGTGCCATCCAGTCAAACTTTCCGGAATCAACTATCGCACCGCCAACTGCCGCACCATGGCCATCCATATATTTTGTTGTGGAATGTGTAACTATATCTGCACCCCACTCGATCGGCCTGCAGTTTACAGGTGTAGGAAATGTATTGTCGATGATAAGAGGCACGCCATGTGCATGTGCAGCCTTTGCATACTTTTCAATATCGAGCACTGTAAGCGCGGGATTAGCGATGGTCTCTCCGAATACTGCGCGGGTATTCTCCTTAAAAGCCGCATTAAGTTCTTCCTCACTTGCATCAGGCGCCACAAAGGTCACATCTATTCCCATCTTCTTCATGGTAACGCTTATGAGATTAAAGGTTCCTCCATAGATTGACGAAGAAGAAACGATATGGCTTCCGCATTCACATATATTAAAAAGTGAATAGAAATTAGCAGCCTGCCCTGATGATGTAAGCATGCCCGCAGTACCGCCTTCCAGCGCGGCGATCTTAGCTGCCACATGGTCATTTGTGGGATTCTGCAGTCTTGTATAAAAATAACCGCTTGCCTCCAGATCAAAAAGCTTGCCCATATCCTCGCTGGTATCGTACTTAAAAGTCGTTGACTGTACGATGGGAATCTGTCTCGGCTCTCCGTTTGACGGTGTGTAACCTGCCTGTACGCATTTGGTATTTAATCTGTAATCACTCATTTTTTCCCTCCAAAGTAAAAATAGCCGTTATTCCGCATAGGAATAACGACTATATTTTATCACTTGTAAGATGATAATTTCAATAATACCGTGAATTTGGTGCAATTGCTCCTGCAGCTTATTACAGGTTATCCTCATTCTTAAGCTTCCAGATATCCCTGTTGTACTCAGCTATTGTACGGTCTGAAGAAAAGAACCCTGCCTTTGCGATATTCGTAAGACTCATCTGCTGCCACTTTCTCCTGTCCTCAAAATCGGCAAACATGCGGTCCTTGGTCTCTATATAATCCTCCAGGTCTATAAGAGTCATGAACCAGTCCTTATTAAGGAGTTCCTTATAGAGCCGTTCCAGATTTTCTTTCTTTCCTACAGCCAGCGCCTGCTTTCCGACTATGAAATCAACCGCTTCCTTTATCACGGGACTCTTCTTATAATAATCTTTTGATACATAATCAGCGTCTTCATAATGCTTTATGACAGTGTCGCTGTCCAGACCGAACTCATAGATATTCTCAGGTCCTACCAGGTCACGGATCTCAACATTTGCTCCGTCAGCAGTTCCTATGGTAACGGCACCGTTAAGCATAAATTTCATATTGCCGGTTCCGGATGCCTCTTTGCTGGCAAGGGATATCTGCTCGGAAATATCGCATGCCGGGATAAGCTTCTCCGCATAGCTGACATTATAGTTTTCAACCATTACAAGCTTTATGTATTTATTCACATCAGGATCGTTATTGATGATCTCCTGAAGAACTAACAGAAGATGTATTATATCCTTTGCAATAACATAAGCCGGTGCGGCCTTTGCTCCGAAGATAAAACTGATGGGCCTTACAGGCTTTTTGCCATTCTTTATCTCCAGATACTTATGGATGATGTACAGGGCATTCATCTGCTGCCTCTTGTACTCATGAAGCCTCTTTATCTGTATGTCAAAAATCGAATCCGGATCAAGTTCCACGCCTTCGTGATCTTTTATATATGCAGCAAGCACCTTTTTGTTTTCCTTCTTGATATTCTCAAGACGGGAAAGTACCGCATCATCTTCCCGGTACTGAAGGAGCTTTTCAAGCTCATCAGCATCTTTCTTGTAATCCTCACCGATAAGATCAGTGATCATATCCGCCAGGGAATGATTGCAGGAAAGAAGCCAGCGGCGGAAAGTGATACCATTGGTCTTGTTATTAAACTTCTCAGGATAGATCTTGTAAAAGCTGTTAAGCTCGGTATTCTTAAGTATCTCGGTATGTATGGCAGCAACACCGTTTACGCTGAAACCGTAATGGATATCGATATGTGCCATGTGCACCTTATCATCCTTATCTATGATCTGAACCTTTTCATCCTTATACTTAGCTGCCACCCTCTTGTCCAGTTCCTTTATGATAGGCACAAGCTGGGGCACAACCTTCTCAAGATACTCAAGGGGCCACTTCTCAAGTGCTTCGGCAAGTATGGTATGGTTGGTATAAGCACAGGTCTTTGATACCACCTCTATCGCCTCATCGATAGTGAACGCCTTGTCATTTACAAGGACACGGATGAGCTCGGGGATGATCATAGTCGGATGTGTATCATTTATCTGGATCACTGCATGCTCATCCATATGGTGAAGGTCATAATCATGTTCCTTCATATCCTGCAGTATCAGCTGGGCCGCATTGCTTACCATAAAATACTGCTGGTATATCCTCAGGAGATTTCCTGCCTCATCGGAATCATCCGGATAGAGGAAAAGCGTAAGATTCTTCTCGATATCTTCTTTGTCGAAATCTATGCCTTCTTTTACTATTGACTCATCAACAGACTCCAAATCAAAAAGATGAAGCTTATTAATTCCGTTGTCATATCCAATGACATCCAGATCATACAGCCTGGAAACCACTTCCCTGTCACCGAATTTCACCTTGAAACGGGTATCGGTCTTATGAAGCCATGAATGCTTTTCCATCCAGGGATTTTTCTCAGCCATCTGCAGATGGTCTTTGAATACCTGCTTAAAAAGCCCGAAATGATAGTTAAGTCCTATTCCGTCTCCCGGTATGCCAAGGGTTGCGATGGAATCCAGGAAACATGCCGCAAGTCTTCCCAAACCACCATTTCCAAGAGACGGCTCCGGCTCCATCTCCTCTATCTTTGCCAGATCCTTGCCCTTAGAAGCCAGCAGTTCCTTTACCCTGTCATAGAGTCCCAGGTTGATCAGATTATTGGAAAGAAGCTTGCCGATAAGGAACTCTGCCGAGATATAGTAAAGCTTCTTTTCTCCGTTTATGACATCGCTGGTGGTCATAAGGGTTTTGGTCATATGGAGCAGACAGTCGTAACACTGCGCATCATCGCATTCCTCAAAGCTTTTTGAGAAATACTTCATTGCAAAATCATCAAGCTGCTGCTCAAGCCTTCCCTCTAGTACCTGTCTCTGCATGTTAGGTAAATTGTGCATTTTATCCCATCTCCTTTTATGATCTTCTTCTTTAGCGCCTATAGAGAATATAACAAGTGATCCCACATATTATAAGTTATAAAGTATTCTTACCCCATTCCTCTTCCCTGCGGAGCACATCCTCGTACTCCGGCATGGCAAGTTCGTGGGGCAGGATGATATTTCTTCCTTCTTCTCCCTGCAGAAGCCTTACAGCTTCCCTTACCGCCTCCGCTGCTATGCCTGAGAAATCCTGCTTCACGGTATGCATCTTCTGAGCCGCATAGGACATAAGCCCTATTCCGTCAAAACCGCATATGGGATGGTAAACATCCATCTCCTTAAGTGCGAACATTGCACCTATTGCCATAAGATCTGATGCACAGGCGATCATATCCGTATCATTGCCTTCCCGGAAAGTGATCTCCCTTGCCTTTCTCTCACTGAAATCCGCATATTCGATCTTAAGATTCAGTTTATGCTTATCGGCGAACTCCTTTATCCCCTGAATGCGTCCCTCTGTAACATATGCATTCTTTTTGCCGGCTATATACAGCACCCTGTCGCCGGAAACCTGGGGAAGAGTTGCTTCCGCCACCTCAAACTGTGCCTGCTTCTGATCGATCCAGACTGACGATATCCCGTCCTCCGCAATCGGTGAATCCACTATCACCGTCTTGAAGCACTTTCTGTATACCACTTCTTTAAGGACATTGTCGTCCTTGTTGAATCCAAAGAATATCACGGCACCTATGCCCAGGGACTGAAACTCTCCTATGATCTCATCGGCAGTCAGGTCATCCAGCATGGAATAAAAATAGGTCCTTACTGTCAGGCCCTGTTTTTTTGCTTCTTCCAGAGCCCCGGAAAGGTACCTCATATCCAGTTCATCTATGGACTGGGACTGCTCAACGGAATTGATGACCAGTGCGATGCGTATCCTTGTTTTGGAAGAAAGCGCAGCGGCAATAGCATTGGGCACATAGTGAAGCTCCTGTATTGCATCATTTACCGCCTGTCTTGTCTTCTCGCTGACATTCGGATAACCGTTCAAGACCTTAGATACTGTCGATATGGCAACACCCGATCTGTCCGCAACATCCTTTATAGTAACCATTCCAAAACCCCGAGAAAATCTGATCTAATCTTTGTTTCTGTCCTGCACGACCTGTGGCAGCCGTTGTTTTTGGCACCTAGACATTTTAGTAGGAATCACGCTAAAATTCAAGTGGAAATCGTTTTCCCCACCTCCCCGGATCCGATCAGATATCACTTCGGATTTTCATTTTTGCTCGTTATAATCAATGGTTTCAGCTATATACCTTACCTCGCAGTATGCAGAATACTCCGTCTGCTCCCACTCGGCCATAACGCGTCCTACTGCTGCTTCTACAGCTTCCTGTTCCATTTCCGGCAGTAGCAGAAAGAAACGGTTCTGTCTGCTCTGAAAAATTATATCCGTTCTCCGCAGATGTTCCCTCAGGATTTCTTCAAAGCACATGACCGCATCCGAAAGCGGTGTTTCTCCGCATTTTGCATCAATGGCAAAAAGCAGCTTGCAGGCTTTTGACTTAAATCTTTTTAGGAAACGGATCATTAAACGGTAATTGGCCGAAAAAGCATCCTGCCCCAGTACCATGGCACCCATGCCTGCCCCCCGTTCTTCAACGAGCCGTGTCACGCGTATCAGTTCCCTGCCCAGATCACTGTCAGAATCCTCTGTATCCTCTATCTGCGAACTGTATACTTCATATCCGTGTTTTCCCCCCTGCTTTACCCTGTACATACTGCTGTCGGCATACTGGAAGAGTACAGAATAATCCGTACCGAACTCAGGCACCAAAACCACACCGACAGATATTCCAAGGGGAATGCCGAACTCCTCCCCCATAAGTTTTTCGGCTTCGGCGGTCAGCAGGACGTTTAGCCGGTTTACCAGCGCCTCTATGCTGCTTATTTCAACCACGCCATCCAGGAAGAGCATAAACTCATCTCCGCCTATCCTGCTGGCAATGTCATTCTCCCTGATACTGCGTCGCACGATATCGGCAAATGCACCCAGCACCCGGTCTCCCATATCATGTCCATAAAGATCATTTACCAGCTTAAAGCTGTCAATATCAAGCACCATAAGTGCCCCTGTATTTTTCTCACATAGAGCTGAAATCTTTTCCGTTCCGCTGCTCTTGTTTAAAAATCCGGTAAGCTTGTCTGTAGAAGCTTCTTCAGCCAGGTCCTCGAGCATCCTGCTGTTCTTAACAATATTGCTTATGCGGCTGACCAGTATCTCTCTGTCAAAAGGCTTTCTTATAAAATCCGATGCGCCTTCCGACAGTCCCCGCTTTTCCGTCTCCGCATCTTCATCGCCGGTAAGAAAGATCACAGGTGTCGGGAGCCTGTCCTGATTCTTCTCATACTCCCTGAGACGCTTCAAAGCCTCAAAGCCATCCATTTCCGGCATCATAATGTCCAGAAGTATAAGATCCGGCTCATTCTTTTCCATAAACTTAAGCATATCTTTACCGGATCTCATACAGGATACTTTCATTCCCCGTGAATTCAGCAGTTTTCTTGCATTTGTAAGGCACAGGGCATCATCATCCACGACTGCTATCCACTCCTGCATCATTAACTCCCCTCTTCCTTGGGCCAAAGCTCCTCCTATACATCACCACTCTTGCACCGAACTAAAAATATTAAAGTAATTAAATATTATAACATATATAGACAGTACGAAACAAACCATCATATTTGATATTATCGGCTGATTACGATATACTTTAAGTTAAAATATAGTCAGGACAATCCGATATACTATATAGATATTGCAGATATGAAATCTTCATGGGGGGAGTTGTACTATGAAATCTTTTATTAAAGAATCTTTTATAAAAAAAAACTTTTTTACAATTATGAATGAAAAAACAAATAAAAAAAATGATAAAGGCTTTACACTGGTGGAGCTCATAGCGGTGCTGATCATACTGGCCATACTGGCAGCAATACTGATACCCACTCTGATCGGATATATTGAAAAGGCAAGGAATGAAAGATACCTGACCGCAGCAAAAGTTTGCAAAGATGCCGCTCAGGCGAAATTTGTCGAATTATATGCGTCTAATGGAAATATCGCGACAGACCATTCCGTTGTTACCGGCGAAAACCTCAAGGAAATAAGCAACAATGGAGACATGGATGTAGTATATAACGAGTTTGGCCAGGATATCCTCTCCATGGCAGGTGTTACCGGTGATACGGCACCCTATTTTTTCATGGTAGCCGTAGGCAGCAATCAGGACAAGACTACAATCAACAAGAAAAATGAAGACGGTCCCACAGAGCAGACTGAAGATTTTGACAAATTTACCATTTTTTATGCCGTATACATAGAAACGGAGGATGCCAAGCCCTGGTACTATTATAATGGTGAATGGTCAACCACCAGCCCCAGATACAATGATAACGGCAAGACTATATTTAACGGAAACAATGTAGTAACAGAGGGTCCGCTTAAAGGGAAAAGGCTGCAGTACTATCTGATCTCAAATAAAACAAAATATACTTCCCAAAAAAATAACACCAGAGGTCCATTTAACACACCGGCTTTTTGGACCTGGCTTAACAGCATGAAATAATCCGGTATAAAAATGATTTCCGAAAATCTGATCAGTATATTTCATATAGCGATACGAGAGAGGAACATTTATGAAGAATAAGAAAATTACTGCTCTGCTTCTTTTCGCAGGCCTAGGACTCTGCGCCATCAGCTGTTCGAATATAACTTCGGAAAATCTGAATACTTCAACTGCTGGATCTTCTTTATCTGAAAAAGGCACAGGAGCTGCCATAGAATTCGATAATGTCACAAATACACCATATGATGAAGACAGCTTACGGGATGCATACCTTGAGTATTCCTTTGACCTTTGCAGGAAAACTGTGGCTAATGGAGATAAAACAGAAAATATAATGATCTCCCCTTCCTCAGCATTCATTGCATTGGAAATGACCGCATCAGGTGCAAGGGGCAACACACTGGAGGAGATGAGCGGTCTGCTGAAAGGCACGGAGCCTGACATGCCAATGGAAGTCCAGCATTTTGCCATCGATTATCAGGACCGGCTCAATAATGCAAAAGGAGTAAAACTACGCTCCGCCAATTCCATTTGGCTTAATTCCGATATTCTGAATGGAAAAATTAATAAGGATTTCACAGATTACGCCGGAAGCAAATACCACTCTGAAATAAATGAATCAGCCTTCGGTCCGGATACCGTAAATGAGATCAACGGCTGGGTTGATGACAACACAGACCACATGATCCCCACCATCATCCGGGATCTCGATCCGCTCTCTGCGGCAGTCCTGGTAAACGCAATAGCGTTCGACGGTGAATGGGCTGTAAAGTATGAGGATGATCAGGTCCATGAAAATGATTTCACAAATGCTGACGGAAAAAGCGAGGACGCACTCTATCTTGCTGAAACAGGCAGTATATACTTTGAATCCGATAAGGCTGTGGGATTCATGAAGCCTTACGACGGCAATGAATATGCTTTCCTTGCAATACTTCCCAAGGAGAGAATAAACGCCAATGACTTCATGGCAGATTTCACTGCCGATGACTATCGTGAATTCTATGACAGTAAGACAGAAGGTGGTGAAGTCCGTACCATAATCCCTGAGTTCACCTACGATTACGAATATCTGATGAACGACACTCTTAAAGATATGGGCATTAATACCGCCTTTTCCTCTGCGGATGCAGATTTTTCAAATATCGCTGAATTAAAGGATAACAATCTGTTCATATCAAGAGTCATTCACAAGACACATATCGAGCTTGACCGGAACGGTACAAAAGCCGCAGCTGCAACAGCAGTGGAAATGAAAGAGAATTGCATAGACTACAAGGAAGTCTACCTCGACCGCCCCTTTGCCTATGCCATAGTAGACACAGAAAACGGAGTACCTGTTTTCATCGGTACTGTAAACAGCGTTGACGGCATGGCTGAACAGATTGAAGCTCATACTGCGGATGAAGAAACCGATGAGGCTTCGACTGAGAATGACAGCAACCCCGCAGTCAGTGATGAAACAACGGAGCCCGCAGCCGATTTTGAGCCGGCCGATCCCAGATTTGCATTCGAAACCAAAGACATATACGGAAATACAGTAAACGATGATATCTTCTCACAATATGATGTCACTGTTGTAAATGTATGGGGAACCTTCTGCTACTACTGTATAGTGGAAATGCCGGAGCTCCAGGAGTGGTATGAGTCCATGCCCTCCAATGTAAATATAATAGGCATAGTCTGTGATATACAAAATGAAAATGACTCCTATTACATCAGTGAGGCGCAGAGCATAGTAAAAGATACCGGAGTCGCTTATACAAATCTCATCCCGAAAGACGGATTATTAAAACTGATGGGTGAGATTTCAGCCGTTCCCACCACTTACTTCATAGACAGAGAGGGCAATGTGGTAGGCAGCACAGTGTACGGTGCCGATGTGGATGCTTATAAGCGTGAGGTCGAGAAACTGCTGAGTACTATTAAATGACAGAAAAAAACATCTCATCATTTCAATATCGTCACCGCTCCTTGCTGCAGCCTTTCTCGCTTTCGGCCTGTACCGCGGCGAGATGGAGATTGTGCTTCTTTACCCTAAGCCGGTTCGGAAAGAGCTGGGCGTTTTATTGAAATGGGGTAAGTTCGAATTTTCCCGCAGAGGTGAGACTGCCTGTGCCGGCATCCACAAATGCATTGTCCTCCGAAGAATATTTCATTGCATCCATTGTACCACCGAAGAAAGACTCTGAAATCAATGTTCCATCATTATAAAGATAAATATAATGATCGCTGCTGCCTCCCATTACATGTGTCGCGCCTAGATCGCTGTTCCAAACGATCACATCTGAAAACTGAGTCTGTGGAGCATCATTGATCAAGCCGATCAACAATTCATCTACCCCATCTCCATCCAGGTCTTTGAGTAGATATCCGAGTTTACCGCCACTATCCGTGCCGTCGGTCACAGTCACCCCGGATGTACTCTTTTTTCCATCCGCACCAACAACATACGCCTCCACTTTCACAGCTCCGGTTAATTTGTAGTCCTCCGGCTCCACCTTATCCCAACCTTTGCTGATCCCGTCCTGATAATATGCAATTGTATCTTTATACCATTCCTTCGGTGCCTTATTTCCACAAGCGGTGCATACCGCCACCGTAAGTATGGTTGATATCAAAACCGCTATTTTCTTCATCTTCTTCCCCCAATTTTCACCCTCCGGCAATCATATATCATAATTTAAGGAATCTTATATATAGTCTCCTTTAAGCACGCTGTTGCTCTTGATACTGTCCACATAGCGGTCCAGCTCCCGGGTGGCTTCATCCACGGCCATATCATCCCTGCTGTCCTGAAGATATTTTAGCATGTTTTTTATATCCCTGCTACCGCCCCGGCTGCCTGCAGTCTCCACCTATCTTCATTGCCTGTGAATCTCGACTGAACAGTCATTGAAAAAAAAGAAATCACAGAATCTTCACTACAAAATTTAATATACTGTCAACAGAACATCATGTCAAGGGTATTCCTTATCTACATGATCCAGTCCGTATGTATTCATGAACTCCTTGCTCAGTATTTCTTTCAACTGTGCTAGTGATTCTTCATATCTCATTTATTTACACTCCTTGGAAAAATGATGTAAAGACTCAACTGAAACAGCTGCATCAAATACTTCTACTCCAAAAGGAACATCAAAATTTGACCCGCATACAGTGATTATTTCTTTGTCCGAAAACTTCGACTTAAGTGCTTTCGGATTTTCACCTCTGGAAAATAATCCTGGCGCAGGGTCACTGCTCTATAGCGTCACAAACAATATGATACTGTTTTATCCCGCCTGTCTGGATCTTATCAATATGTTCGATCGTCAACAAATAATCCTTTCCGTCACTAAACTGTGCATGATCGACATCCCAAAGCTGAACTTCTATGTCACCCTTAGAATAAATGATAAAAAATTTGTTATCCAAATTACTCTCGTCAGAATCCCCGGTCGCTTTGACTACGACTGTTTTTCCTGCCATTTCATCACTGTATGACTGATGTTCCGAAATAGCTTCCGCATAATTCGCATCAAAATCCTCTATCGCCGCCTGGGGACTGTCATAGTCGCCATGTAGTTGTACCGACCCACAGGCAGTTAGTAAGATGGTACTCAATACCACAAATGTTGATTTTCGCATGGATTTCATAACGTTTTCTCCTTTTTCATTTTCATAAATTAGGCGTTTATGAAACGCCACAAGCCGCATGATTACGGCATTTTTTGTTGCAAAAAATCAAATAACTCCTCACCGGATATGGTATAATAGAGTTCCAGTATATATCCTCCTAGTTGGATCAAAGCTCTTCATTGTGCCTGATGCAGTGTCATAATATAGCGCAGTAATCTGAGGCCCCATATTTCTGGCTGCTTCTGCACGTTCCTTTGCTGCCTGCGATGAAGCCTTTGCAGCAGCAGCAAACTTATCAAGCCAGTCTCTTACCTGTTCTCCAGCGTTTGCCGGTGATGTAATGATTTCTGAGAGTTCATCAAATGGTGTTTCAAATATGATTTCATCAGATACTACCAGGTCTATTCCTGCCTTTTTAAACTGCTTCCTAAGTGCATTTACATATTTGTCGGTCGCAAAATCCTGTGTCAGATCAATGATAAATTTCCCACTCTGACATGTCATATTGAGCACAAGACCGCTTGAACAGTTTGAATACAGGTGTAC